>Ga0074046_10000227_pt1 | contig 49861 bp, 47 predicted proteins | sample BogForMeECP23OM3_FD_94441 | JGI IMG/M metagenome (GOLD analysis project Ga0074046, IMG submission 94441) | Bog forest soil microbial communities from Calvert Island, British Columbia, Canada - Bog Forest MetaG ECP23OM3 | ecosystem: Environmental > Terrestrial > Soil > Wetlands ... | reverse complement strand
GTTTGGTGTTTGCATACCTAACTACGGCGAAACGTTCTCGGTTGACGCGATGCGAACGGTAGCGGTTGAAGCGGAGAAGATGGGTTACGAATCCATTTGGACAACAGACCACCTTCTCATGCCTCTCAATAGTGGCACGCCCTACGAGACCATTTTAGAGAGCATAACATCACTGGCGTACCTAGCTGCACACACGGCCACAGTGAAGCTTGGCGTCTCCTCCCTAATCTTGGCAATGCGAAACCCCGTCGTCGCCATCAAGCAACTTGCCAGCGTAGATCAACTAAGCGGAGGGAGAGTAATGCTTGCGACGAGTTCAGGGTGGAATGAAAGGGAGTTCGCCCACCTTGGTTCAGATTTCCACACACGAGGAAAGCGGTTAGATGAGTCCATCAAACTTGCCCGAAAATTGTGGGCGGAAGGAGCGAACGCCTATTTCGAGGGCCGAAACATTCCCCACAGAATTAGCAATGCTGTGTTCGAACCCAAGCCAACCAAGAAACACTTGGAAATCTGGATCGCCGGGGCGAGTAAAGCGGCGATGAAGCGAGCCATATCGCTCGGAGATGCTTGGCACCCAAACGTAACCCCACTCCCAACGTTCAAGGAACTTGTTGCACAATTTAGAAGCCTGCCTGGCGGAAATGAGAAACCGATCGCCGTGAGAATACCAGTTAACATCAAGACCAAGGATTCAGTGTTCGTAGGGCCTCAGGGAGACCGCCGACTGATCTTATCGGGAAACATGCTGGAGAACAAGAGCACGATTTCAGAACTTCAGAAACTTGGCGTATCGTACGCTCTCGTAACCCCCAGCCCGAGTGGCACGACTACACTTGCCGATCAAGTGGAGAGTTTACGGGCGATATCCGAGAACTTCATCCGAAGATCCGAGTACATAGCCTAACTGGGCCAGGAGCTTCAACGGAATGTGTGCCAGCGTTGTATCAGTCAATGTAGGCCAAGTTCGAGTTATTGAGTGGCAAGGCCAGCGTTTTTCGACGGGCATATTCAAGACCCCCGTTAAAGGTCCCCTTAGAGTGATGACCCTTGGTTTGCGGGGGGACGAACAGGCTGACCTTACGGTACGTGGGGGCAAGGAGAAGGCAGTGTACGCGTACCCTTCCGAGCATTACGAGTATTGGAAGAATCAGTTGCAAGTTGACTTGCCGTTTGGGATGCTTGGAGAAAATCTGACAACTCAAGGGCTTCTGGAGGAGTCGGTGCATACTGGCGACTCCTTTGAGGTTGGTTCCGCGGAATTGATCGTAACGCGGCCACGCTTCCCATGCTATAAGCTAGGAATGAAGTTCGATTCGATGGAGATGGTGAAACGTTTCCAGCTGAGCGGACGAAGCGGTTTCTACCTTGCCGTCTTGAAGGAAGGGGAGATCGCGGCGGGAGACCAGATCAGAGAAATCGCACCCAATACGAACGCCTCCACTATTGCGGAGATATTCAAGTCAGAACAATAATGTGGGTTGAGAGGGGAAAGATGTGAAAGCCATTCGAGTGCATGAGTTCGGTCCTCCAGACGTAATGCGCCTTGAAGAAGTTCCAGTCCCAGAGGCCGGTGTTGGGGAGGTTGTTGTCCGCGTTCGCGCCGCGGGTGTCAACCCGGTTGATGCTTACGTCCGAGCAGGCGCTTATGCACGAAAACCGTCGCTGCCTTACACTCCCGGTACTGACGCGGGAGGCGTGGTTGAATCCGTAGGCAAGAATGTGACGCTGAGAGTTGGGACTCGAGTGTACGTTTCAGGGTCGGTGAGTGGCACCTACGCTGAGAAGGCCCTTTGCCGGGAGACGGATGTACACGAACTGCCATCAAAACTAAGTTTTCCACAAGGCGCGGCAATCAATGTTCCCTATGCCACCGCTTACCGCGCTCTATTCCAACGGGCACATGCCGCCGCCGGGGAGACTGTCCTGGTTCATGGCGCGAGTGGGGGAGTTGGTGTTGCTGCGTTGCAGATTGCACGTGCGGCAGGATTACGAGTGTTGGGTACCGCGGGGTCTCCAAAAGGAATCGGGCTAGTGCTCCACGAAGGTGCTCACTACGCGTTGGACCACGGAGCTCCTGATCATTTCGAACAAGCCTTAGCCATAACTGATGGGAGAGGAGTGGATATTGTCTTAGAGATGCTGGCAAATCTGAACTTGGGAAGGGATTTGAAAATCCTAGCTCCTGGAGGGAGGATAGTCGTTATCGGGAGTAGAGGCCCAGTGGAGATAGATCCACGCGAGAGTATGATCCGTGATGCCGCTATCCTCGGTATGCTCTTGTTCAATACTCCGGAACGAGATTTGAAATCAATTTATAGCGCGCTTTTCGCGGGGTTGGAAAATGGAGCTCTCAGGCCTGTCGTGGGCAAAGAGATGCCATTGGGGCAGGCATCCAAGGCACATGAGGATATTCTAAACTCGAGTGCTTACGGAAAAATAGTTCTGATACCCTAAGAACGAATCTGTGGATTGTCACAATCTACTCGTGACCCAAGACTCGGTGGGGTTTGTACGGCTCCTCAAGTCTCGCCATGTCATCCTTGCTCAGTTTGAGCTCAACTGCTTCCACAGCTTCCTGCACATGTTCGATTTTCGTGACTCCGACGATCGGCGCGGTCACACCCTTATGGAGAAGCCACGAGATCGCGAGTTGAGCTACGGAAATATCTTTTTCCTCAGCAACCGCTTCCGCGGTTTCGAGGACATCGAAGTCTTCTGGCCGGAAGAACCGTGTGGTGAGAAGCTCGTCTGACTTGAACCGCACGGCGTCAGAACTCTGTCCACGCTTGTATTTTCCCGATAAGAATCCTTTCGCGAGAGGACTCCAAGGTAAGAGTGCCACTCCTTCATCGTTGCAAAGAGGATTCATCTCGCGTTCCTCTTCCCGATAGCATAGGTTGTAGTGGTTCTGCATGCTCACGAATCTCTCTAGACCAAGTCGATCGCTCGTTGAGAGTGCTTTTGCGAATTGCCATGCCCACATGCTTGACGCGCCAATATAACGCACCTTACCTTCATGGACCAAGTGATCGAGTGTGCGAAGAGTTTCTTCGATCGGTGTTTCGTTGTCCCATCGGTGGATCTGATACAAGTCCACGTGGTCCATGTGTAGTCGTTTGAGGGATTTTTCGATTTGAGTGATCACGTGTGCTCGTGATAGTCCGTGCTGGTTCGGTTTTTCGCCCATCGGAAAGTAGACCTTGGTGGCGACAATTACATCATCTCGGTATTGCTTCAGCAATTCTCCCGTTATCTCTTCTGAGCGACCTCCCGAATAGTAGTTGGCGGTATCGAAGAAGTTGATGCCCAAATCAATAGCGCGATTCACGATCGGACGAGCTGCTTCCAGCTCCACCTGCCAAGGCTTTTCGTTGCCGAATGACATGCAACCGAGACAGATCCGTGAAACCTTGACCCCGGCTTTCCCTAGGCGAGCATATTCCATGTCCGTCAGGTAGCCGCCCCGAGCATAAATGGTTCTCTTTAGTCTAAACGGCTAGAACATAATCGCCCACCTATGAGGGCCTCAGGAAAGCAACCAATATTCCTAATTCGATTCCCGTGAAGATGAGAAAGGCGCATACTTCTCCCCACGCCTTTGAACGTTTGGCCAACGCCGGTCCGACGCGGAAAGCTGCGTAGAGGACCCAGGCGAAGGTCAAGACGACTACGAGGTAAACATAGTTGACCATGATTCCGCCACAGGCCACATATGTGATTAAGCTAATTTCAGATTTTCGGAACACCCGTCGAGTTCATACCCAACCCCTGCCCACGTCAATCGATGGTGTGGACCAACGGCGGTCGCGTACGCAGGGAGATGTTTTGAAACCTGGTACGGGACAGAGCAGGTTATAATAGAAGAAGCACGGCATTTGATCAGAGTGAAACCTATGTCGAATGGATACATGGGTAGGATTCTTCGAGTCAACCTCTCAACCGGAAAGATTAGCACCGAACCCCTGCAGGATGATGTGGCCCGGAAATATATCGGTGGCAGAGGACTATCTGCCAAGATTCTGTTTGACGAACTGAAACCAGGAATCGACCCACTTGGACCAGACAACAAGATGGTAGTTGCATCCGGCCCAATGGGCGCTATTCCCTTCTCAGGGAACAGCCGGTTCAGCGTTTGCGCCAAGTCGCCTCTGGGATTGGGGTGGGGCGAATCATATAGCGGCGGCTTCATGTCTCCAAAGATTAAGCAGTCTGGTTTTGACGCCTTCATAATTGAAGGAGTCTCAAGAACACCCGTCTGGCTCTACATGAACGAAGGAAAAGCGGAGCTTCGAGACGCCTCAAAGTATTGGGGAAAGTCCACCGAGGAGACCGAGAATGGCATCAAGAAAGAGTTAGGGGACACTGACAAGCGGCAAACAAGCGTCGCCACCATCGGCCAGGCGGGCGAAAAAAAGGTGCGCTTCGCCGCAATCATGAACGACCTTCGCGAAGCAGCGGGCAGGTCGGGCATGGGCGCAGTTATGGGATCAAAGAAGCTGAAGGCTTGGGGATGTAAAGGAACTCAGAAAGTTCCAGTTCATGATGATACGAAGTTGAAGGGATATGTGAGGCAATGCGTGACCGAAGTCAAGAAAGGCCCATACATCCAACCACTCCACGATTACGGAACCGTGGGCGATACTGATGACTTGAACGCCGGTGGAAGGCTTCCCACTAAGAACTTTACGCGAGGAACATTTGAAGGCGCGGATAAACTCACAGGCGAGACCCTAGTGAGTACCGGATTTCTAGTCGGCAGGGACACGTGCTGGGCGTGTTCGACGAATTGTAAACGCGTCGTTGACGCGAAAGAACCTTACCAACTTGACCGGGAGGTCGGTGGGCAGGAATATGAGACCTCAACGGCGTTTGGCTCTTACTGCATGAACAACGACATGTATGCCGTTGCAAAGGCAAACCAACTCTGTAACCTCTATGGGATGGACACGATCTCCACCGGCGTCGTCGTCGGCTTCGCAATGGAGGCGTACGAAAGAGGAATCATCACTAAAGAGCAGACCGGAGGGCTTGAACTAAAATGGGGAAGCCCCGACGCCATAATCAAACTCGTTGAACTAATCGGAAATCGAGAAGGCATCGGAGACCTGCTCGGCGAAGGAGTCTGGAGGGCTGCTCAGAAGTTAGGTAAAGGCGCAGAGGAATTCGCGATGCACGTCAAGGGCAGGGAGGTTCCAATGCACGAGCATCGAGGAAAGAGGAATGTTGGTCTCATGTACGCCGTCGCAGACCGCGGAGCCTGCCACATGGAATGGGAACACGACGACTACTGGGAAGCAGAAACCTACCTCAAACCCGAACTCGGCCTAGTGGCGGCTGAACTACCAAACCGAACCCTACTGGATTATGGGCCGAGCAAAACCAAGATTGCCAAGATTCAAGCGGATCTCTGGTCGATGTGTGACAGCCTAGTCGTATGCGTCTTCGACATATACCCGGGCGGCGGCATCGAACACTCCACCCTGCTAGGGATTCTGAATGCGGCAACGGGTTGGGACATGACCATGAAGGAGTACATGCAAGCTGGCGAAAGGGCCATCAACCTGACTAGAGCCTTCAACGCACGAGAAGGTCTAACGAGGAAGGACGACACCTTGCCAAAGAGGCTCATGGAGCCACTCCCCGACGGAGCATTCGCAGGCAAGCCCTTCGGCCAAGACATACTCGACACAATGCTAGACAACTATTACGAACTCCGCGGCTGGGACAAGAAGACAGGATTACCAACACGGGCCAAACTTGAGACGATCGGCCTCGGAACAGTAGCGGACCAGCTCGAGAAGATGCACCGACTGCCCAGCTAATCTAATCGCCGATCATGTACATGATCCCGGTTTGTGTCGAAGCTTCAGGCTAAGCTAACCGTTTGAAGTGACACGCCGGTTCGGAACCTACGATCAATTCAACATAAGATTTTATTGCCGCTTCACACCTGCAATCCTTTCAGATACATTTGAGTACCGTCAAGGTGGCACTTGTCTACCTCGGGCAAGCCCGCGAGGTCGTCGGGACGAAGGAAGAAGAGTTTGTGTTGTCCGAGCCCGCGAAGATTGAGCAAGTCGTTTCCCAGGCCATGACTGCCCACCCTAAACTCTCCGAGCTGAAAGAGACACTCAAACTACTCGTAAACGGCCACTGGGCATCAGAGAGCGAAGAATTGAAAGACGGAGACCGTGTAACCTTGCTGCCGCCAGTCGGCGGGGGCTAAAGTCGGTAAGCGACGTTCAACGTCTAAAATGAATCACTAGGCGAAAGAATTTGACAAAGGCTCCGCCTAGGTTGTTCGTGCGTGAAGCAACTGGATTAGTCAGGCAGTTGTCTTCGCTTGACATTTTTGTTTGGAGCATCATCTATTTTCCCTGGTTGACAAGTTGGGCGGGCATTTTCTGGGTTACCCCCTCCTACTATCAGAATGTTAACTACTATGCTGGCTTGGCTGTGTGGGCGGTCATTGCCATAGTGATAGTGCTGCTCTATTGGCAGGTAACCGTGGTGATGCCTCGATCGGGAGGGGACTACGTTTTCATCTCCCGGTCAATCTTCGGGCCCCTCGGTTTCATCGCGAGCTTCCTGTTCTTCGTCGCCGTACTACTTTCCGCCGGCGGCAACTCCTATTGGGCCTTCGCAGAGTCGGGGACGCAGTTGTCCTTTGCGGGTCAGGTACTGAATGACCCGAACATTACGAACTTGGGCAACTTCATCACCCCATGGACTACAACCTCACCGTTGACCCTTTTTGCAGTGGGTGTGGCCATTCAGATTATTGGAACGTTGGCGATCATATGCGGCGGGAAGATCTTCAGGACGATTATATACTCATTTTTCTTCTACGGACTTATCGTGATGCTCCTAAGCGTTGGAATATTCTTGAGTCACACGCCAGCAGATTTCAGCACAGCCTACGCTCAATACTTCTCCGGAGGGGTAGCGAAGGTGTTTTCTGACGCTGCAGCGAAAGGTTACACGCCTGGACCCGCGCTTGCGGCCATAGGTTCGGTTGTTCCGCTCCTCTTCGTGAGCATCGGGCCCTACCCGGTCGTGCAAATGATGGGAAGTGAAATCAAGAATCCGCGACGCTCTCTGCTCTACGGGTTGGTTATGGCCGAAATCGTATCCATACTAGTCTGGTTTGGGCTTACGTATGTTTTTGACAACCGTGTGGGCATATCATTCCTTGAAGCGTGGACTTTGACAGCAGGTGGAGGTGCATCTACTGTTCCCACCGCTTTCGTCACGTTACTAGACCCGAGCAGATTGCTGCTTTGGGTTATAGTGATTGGACTATTCATCGGGAACATTGGTTGGGGATGGCTTGGGATAGTATTCCTAAGTCGGCTCGTCATGTCTTGGGCTTTCGACAGAACCGTCCCATCAGGTTTAGCTAATGTTAACGACCGATTCCACACACCACATTTCGCAATTGGATTAGCCGCGGCTCTGACGCTGATTACAATGTATCTGTACTTCTTCGTCTCGTTTATCACTGGCCAGGTCAACTTGATCTTTCTATTCTCGGTTGTTTGGCTTCTCACAGCCATCAGCGCAATTGTACTTCCTTTCCGAAGGAAAGATATTTTCGAAGCCGCTTCATGGAAGGCACGAGTTGCCGGGCTTCCAGCCCTGTCAATCCTTGGCGTCCTAGGCGCGATCCTGTTTGGATATTTGGGATTCAATGCGGTGACGAATCCCGCCATAGGGCCATTCAGCTTCTATGCGCAAGTAACCATCGTAATCGTCGTGGTCATACCTACCGTACTGTTTGCGACCTCTTACCTCTATAACAAATCTCGCGGAATAGATCTGGGAAAATTGTGGGCGCAAATCCCCCCCGAATGAAACCTTGAGACTTTTGCGACCATCGCCGTGTACAAAGCAATTCAGTACTTGGGCAGGACGGCTTTCGAGTTACAGCCCGGCCCTTGACCGGCCTACGGACCAACCGGAGAGGAAGAATAAAGAAGCCGCCTAGGCTCCACTATTATGAGACAAATGAGCGGGCACAAACGAACTTTAGGTTACAGCTTCAGGTTATACCTCAATGCGGACGGAGAAAGGGTCTTGGGAAAAGGAGGGGCGCAAATCTTGGAGTCCATCGACGAGCACGGATCGATAGCAATGGCTGCAGAAGAGCTTGACATGTCCTACAAATTCGTCTGGGATTACCTTGGCAGAATGAAGCAGAGACTCAGGCGACCGCTGATTACGACCCACCGAGGTGGAACACGCAACACGAAGAGAAAAGGCGGAGGCGGAACCACCCTGACTCCAATCGCAAGAATGCTACTGAGAGATTTCAAGTCCACCGAAGCCCTCGTCCACCGAACCCTCTCCCAGAGGAGTCTAAGAACGATCGAAAACAGAATCACCAAGAAAAGCTGAACCAACCCACCCTCTGGGAACCCTCTTCACCATCGACGCACAGGCTGGAATCAGCAATTGAAATATATGGTAATGCATATCAATAGCAGCGTAAGGTACGCGCACTACTATCGAAACACTTGGTGGGAGTGGCATAGCAATGAGTTTGATCGTGAAATATGGCAAAGTCGCCGTTATACTGGTCTTGGCTGTAGGACTGGGAGTGGGTTATGCCCTTGGATATTATTCGGGCCTGAGTTCTACTCACCCATCAACAACTCTTCTCATAGATGCAGCGGGGACGCTCCAAGTACCATTCAATGGGATCGTTAACAACGTCTTACGCCCGCAATACTCAACGCTTAGCTACAATTACATTTTCGAGGGCAGCCGACTAGCGGCGAACGAAATCACGCAAGCCAACAAATCATTTGACATCTATGCATCAGCGGACTACCAACTCATTCCAGAGCAACTGATTCCTTCACATGCGTCATGGTATATCGTCTTCGCATCGAACGCGATGACTGTCCTTTACACCAACCATAGCAGATTTGCAAACGAAATAACCTCCGACAATTGGTATCAGGTAATAACGCGTCCGAGTGTTGTCGTCGGCGTTTCCAACAAGGATACTGACCCTAGTGGTGCACAGGCAATCATAATGCTTCAACTTGCCGGCTTGCTGTATTACCAAAACCCAAGTTACTTGTACGATCAACTCTACGTTACGAAAGCCGCGAAAAATGAACTCATCATCGTCCCAACAGAAACCACCTTAGACGCGCAATTGGAGACAGGCGCGGTTGACTACGTGCTGAGCTATTCCTCTGAAGCGGTTTCGCACAAGCTTCAGTACCTAACCCTTAACTCGAGGGTAGACTTGTCGAACTTAACCCTGGCGGACTGGTATGCGAAGGCAAATGTCACTGTTAGCGGCAAACCAATGACAGGTGCACCGATCCTCTACGACCTAACAATTCCGAGCAACAGTCCTGATTCGACCATGGCGATAGCCTTCATCAAAGCGCTATTCAGTTCTCAAGGGCAAGAAATTCTCAGCGCAAGCGGCCTACGGCCCTTGAACCCTGTCTGGGTTTATAACCAGAGTGCGGTACCCTCTGACATTATTCAAGCGATAACACAAGCAGGCATCACCATCAAAGACGTCACCTGAACCTTAACGCCCTCTGCAAAGTCCCGCTCAAGGCCGCATTAGCGCCGAAGACGGGCTATGTTGAAATGCTCAGTCTCTGCTAATGAGCCCGTGAGGGTATTTCGTTGCGTCTATCACCCGGGTTTCCGATTAGATTCGTCTTTGTTCTGTCTCTTCTAAGCGGGATCTTGTTCTTCCTGCTCTTCTCGCCCGTTCTCAGCCTAATTGGAACTAGTAGCCTCTCTGGATTACTGCTCGCTCTCAATAACAGCGAAGCGCTGTCCGCGATTGCATTAACGGTCTACACGTCTGGACTTACAGCATTGGTGGCCGTGTTGTTAGGCGTACCTCTGGGCTATCTTCTCGGCAAGTACCAGTTCCCCGGGAGATCTCTCATTGATTCTATAATCGAGATTCCTCTTATGATCCCTCACACAGTTGCAGGGATAGCGCTCATCACGATCTTCGGTTCAGCCGAGCTGGTGGGTGCAGTCTTCAACGGATACGGAATCAAGCTGACAAATAATGTCCTCGCAATCGTCCTAACCCTCATCTTCGTGAGCGCCACGTATACGGTGAAGCAGGTGGAAGAGGCCATCAAGTCCCTAGACCCCAAACTAGAACTAGTTTCCCGCAGCCTAGGCGCATCCTCAACCTTCACGTTCGTTAAGGTAACGCTGCCAAACATTTGGCGCTCGGTAGTTACTGGCGCAATCTTGACTTGGGCCAGAGCTTCGAGCGAGGTAGGCGCCCTATTCATAATGGCCTACTATCCAGCCGTCGCTTCAATCCTGATTTGGAACCTGTACGCAGGTTATGGGTTACACGAATCCATCTCAAATGGCGTAGTCCTCAGTCCTGGATCCGTCAACGTCGCTGCCCTCATGATCTTCATCAACCTGGCGATCTTCATCATGTTTAAGCTAGTTCAGAGAAAGAGGGAGAAATGACTTGAGCGACGGGGTCGTAGTCCAGAGTCTTTCGCACAAATGGGAACGATTTGCGCTAAGAAACATCAATCTATCGATCCCTCAGGGAAGCTACTTCGTTTTACTCGGCCCCACAGGCTCAGGAAAGACTCTGCTTCTTGAGGCAATAGCCGGCGCCTACTCTCCCAACGAGGGCCGCATAATTGTTTGCGGGGAAGATGTTTCCAAACTTCCCCCCGAGAGGCGCAGGATAAGCTACGCCCCGCAAAACCAGCTGCTCTTTGACAACATGACGGTGCGAAAGAATATTGAATTTGGTTTACACGCCAAAGGAATCCCCGAGCAAGACCGCAAATCTCGATCGAACCATCTAATGGATCTGCTAGGGATTTCACAACTCGTCAACCGGTTTCCGAGAAACCTCAGCGGAGGCGAAAGACAAAGAGTGTCTCTTGCTCGTGCTCTCGCCGTCGAACCCCGTGCCGTCTTGCTCGATGAACCGCTCTCAGCAGTTGACGCTGAAACTAAGAGCTCGATTTTGGACTACCTACGGCGCGTTCACAAAGAGACTGGAGTGACAGTTATCCACGTAACGCACGATCAGCTAGAAGCTGCATCCGTGGCGGAAAGAATTGGTGTAATGAGAAACGGTAGAATGCTTGAAGTCGGAACGCCTGTCGACTTCGCAGAGAAATCATCCCCGGAAACAGAATCTATCTTCAAATCAGACAATTTGATTCGAGGCAACATAATCGGAAAAGAGGCAGAGCTGGCCCTGATCGACACCGGAGCTGGCAAGATAATTGAAGCAATAACTGATCGGACGGGTCAGGTTATGGTTCACGTTAAACCTGAGAACGTTATCGTTTCCAAACAGAGTGTGGACACTAGTGCCCGCAACAGATTCTTTGGAAAAGTGATCGAAGTTACCGATCTCGGCCCAACAATCAGGCTCAGGATATCGGGAGACACGCGAATAACGGCAATTGTTACGAGGCGGTCCTTCTTCGAGATGCAGCTCAACATTGGATCCGACGTACACGTTTTCTTCAAGGCTACGTCGGTAGAAGTTCTCTGAATGCGTTAATTATGGCTGAAACAATATTGTCCCAGATTGCTGATTACTACTCAGCCCGGGAGCGCGAGTTCGGAGGGCTGTAGAGAACTCCTTAGATCCCAATAACTTAACGAACGCCTGTACCTGTTTCTTACTCATACGGTCCCCTCCAATCAGAAAGTCATACTTTTCATCGTCAAGCTTGATGAATTCGAGACCGGGTACCTCGGCAACAGTTCTGATACCGAAACCGACGTCGGCGCGGTCGTTTTTGACGGCCGCCGCTACGGCTGAATGTGACTTTACCTCATAGCCATATCCATGAATCTTCATCGAAAGGCCGTCTAGGTCAGTGCCAACGGATGAGGCGAGCTGGGTCAAGTGGCGCTCGATGAGAAGTCTCGTGCCGGAGCCTTTGTTGCGGTTTATGAAGCGAACGTTATCTCTAAGCAGGTCCCGAATTTCCCTTATTTTCTTCGGGTTGCCTTGCCGTACGATTAACCCTTGTTCTCGGTCGTAGCCTCGTACTAGGACGGCGGATTCTTTGAGGCCATAGGAGGGGAGGAAGGGTAGATTGTATTCTCCGCTCGCTTCATCTTGAAGGTGAACCCCCGCCATATCCGCCTCGCCGCGCTTAACGGCGTGGAATCCGCCGACCGAGCCAACGTTGATGGTTCTCCCAAGAAAATCTCGATCTTGTTCCTTGAGCATACTGAACGCGATATCTAGCCCCACGCAGTGGCTGCCTATTACGACGAGCGACGCGGGTGTTAGCTCTCTTCCAAACAGTTGAACTTCCATTCTCTCACCCTCATCCACGTACTCCTGTGTCTCCGGAAGGTCTGCAAAGCCATCCGCCATTGAGAATGAGCTAACTGCTCCAGATCCGCCTTGCATGGGGTATGCGATCAATTCACCCTGTGGTTGCGTTATCAGCTGCACCGGAAGTAACTCACGACGGCCGCGGGCTTTGAAGAACTTCATGGGCGAAATCGCGCTAACCTTGACAGGGGCAACTTCGGGAGCATTGGCGAGCCTGCGAATTATCGGGGCAACTAACATGTGGAAGATCATTAGGGCTGAAGTAGGGTACCCAGGCAATCCGAAAATCGGTTTACCACTGACTATCCCGAGCAATGCCGGTTTCCCGGGTTTGAGCGTCAAGCCATGTACAATCACGCCTGGATCTCCAAGATCGTCTACGGCTCTGTAGAACAGGTCGCCTGGGCCTGAAGATGTGCTGCCCGAAGAGATGACTATGTCAACGTCTCTTAGAGCTGAATCGAGGCTGTCTTTGACGGCAGCGTAATTATCGGGTAGGATCCCCAGAAATTGAGGCTCACCGCCACATTCAGCTACGGCCGCTGAAACGGCGGGGCCATTAACGTCGTAGATTTTCGCGAATCGGAGCGAGTCGCCGGGTTTAATGAGTTCGTTCCCGCTTGAGAATACCGCAACGCGCGGCTTTCTAAATACTGAGACCTGGGACAACCCAATGGCTGCAAGTAACCCTACCTCGCGCGGAGTTATTCGCTCCGATTTACGAAGCAAGAGCTCCCCCGTCATAATATCGCTCCCCGCCCCCGTTACGTTTTCGCCAGGGGAAACCGACCTGTAAACGAGAACCTCAGATCCGTTCCTCTTCGTGTATTCTACCATCACCTCTGCGTCGGTACCTTTCGGCATCGGCGCACCAGTAGCTATCTCCAACGCTTCCCCTGCTAAAGCGGAATATCCGGCGGAATCCCCGGCCTCGACGTCGGCTACTACCTTCAACCTTACGGGGTGTTGCTCATCCGCGCCGAATGTGTTTGCGGCTGTGACCGCGAAACCATCCATGGCTGCACGATCAAAACCAGGGACGTCTATTCCAGAGAAAACATCCTCGGCAAGGACCCTGCCAAGCGCGCGCTCAAGAGCAATCTTTTCAACTGCTTGAATTCTTTCTTGGTATGCGGCCCAGAAGCTGGAACTTGCTTTCTCCAAACTTTGGAGATCGCGGAAGATTTTCCTCTCACTTGACAGATTGCTCGCGCTCCACGGGTCGAAATAGTTCGACTTCGACCATTTGGCCCTCCTCATACCCTTCCACGCGTTCGGGTACTATGAGGAAACCGTTAGCCTGCACCAGACTACTTAGGATCCCAGCGCCAGAAGTTCTAACCGGATCGGCGAAGAGGGTCCCTCCGCTTTCAACAACTTGAACCCGGACATAAGTCCGCGAACCCAAGACTCCAGCAATGCGCCTTCGTAGCTTGACCTTTACTGTAGGCCTAAGCAGCGAGTTCGTTCCGAGCATGTGATTGACTATTGATGGGACGAATTCTAGGAAGGCGATGTAAGCCGAAGCGGGATAGCCAGGTAGTGAGACTATTGGTTTTCCGTTCACTACTCCTAGACCGGTAGGCATCGAAGGGCGCATCGCAACTCCATGAACCAGCATTCCCGGTTTGCCTAAGGAATCAATCACCCGAGGTACCATGTCGCCGGGCCCGACTGACGTACCCGCGGTAACGAGAACAAGGTCGCTCGCATCAAGTGCACTCCTCAACTTATCTTGTATCTCGATAAACTCGTCCCGTGCAATACCCACGTCAATAGGTTCGCAGCCGAGTTCGCGTACCGCACTTAGTAAAGTCGGACGGTTAACATCAGGGACTTTACCCGATTTTGACTCTGGTTTTTCTTGAATTTCATTACCAGTCGAGAGCACGGCGATCTTGAGCCTACGCTTTACCGAGACTTCCGTGAATCCAAGGTATGATAACATGCCGATGTCTTGTGGAAGCAACCGTGTCCCTTCCAGCAAAATCGACGTTCCCTTTCTAACATCCTCTCCGATTCTTGAAACGTTCTCAGAGGGGTGAACCTCGCCAGATATTTCCACGCCTCCATTCCTCGTTTTCTTAGTATATTCGACCATGACAACTGCGTTTGCACCTTGCGGCATCTGGCCTCCCGTAACGACGAAGGCTGCATCACCTTTTCTAATCCCTGCAGTTGGACGGACGCCGATATCTACTCCACCAATAGAATTCAGTAATATTGGCGAGCTGGCCGAGGCACCGTAGGTGTCCTCCGCCCTGACCGCGAAACCATCCATGGCTGCACGATCAAAAGAAGGAATGTCAGACGGTGAGATCACATCATGGCCGAGAATTCTGCCGAGAGCAGACAACACAGGAACATTCTCCACCGCTATCTCGAGCTTTGGAAGCTCTTCCATTACCGCCTCAAGAGCCTCGTTTGTGGGCGTTAAATGCTTGAAACCCTTTCCAGTTACATCATGATCATTCTGTGAAAGAGCGGGTATTCTGCTCAATTAAGCCACGTCTCAGACGTAGGATTTTTTCTGAATATTTGCAGGTTAAAGGTTCTTCTTTCAACCATCTCCGGGTCTTACCTAGAAAGGTTAACTGGTTAACTGGTTGAAACGCTTAATAGCCCGACAAAATGTCCTCGTCTAAACTCAATTTAGCGCGGTTCCCTAGCTTGAACAAACAAGAAGTTGTTGAACACGAGAAAATCATGAGGGCCGAGGGCGCGCGAATCGTAGCTGAAGGAACAAAACGTGGCCTTCACCTAAGATTACTGGGCGCAATCGCATTCCAAGCCCATTGCCCGAAATTCCACTTCCTCACAGAGCGGCTTAATCGAGTTCTATCCGACGTGGATTTCGCCGCCTACTTTTCCGAAGCCTCCCGTATCAATGGGATGATGAGGGAGCTTGGGTACGAAGACCAGCCCATGGTCACCGCACTCTGGGGGCACCGAAGAACCATTTGGGACAACAAATCAAATGGTTTGCATGTTGACATTTTCCTTGACAAATTGGAAATGAATCATGATATCGAATTCCAGAACCGACTTGAGATCGACCCACTCACGATCTCCCTCCCAGATATGCTGTTAGAAAAAATGCAGATCGTACACCTGGAAGAGAAAGACATGGTCGATACAACCATGCTCCTGCGCGAGCATGATGTCGGTAAAGCTGGTCCGGAAACTATTGATGCTGACTACATAGCCAAACGGTTGTCGGACGATTGGGGGTTCTACTACACATTCACGACAAATCTCAAGAAGATTAGTGATAAGCTGGAGACCTACAAGGAACTCAGTCAAGAGGACCGTGACGACGTTAGAAACAAGGTTGGGAAGCTTCAGAAGATCATCGATGATCAAGGGAAATCGATGCGTTGGAAGATCCGCGCGAAGGTCGGACCCAGCAAGAAATGGTATAGGGATGTAGAAGAAGTCCGTAGATAGTGAAGTGTTCGGTTTCACGTAATCAGAAACATGTAACCTTTGATCTTGTCGTCTTCGATGTTCACTAGGGCCGCACTCAATAGGCCTTTGTAGTATTCACTGCCGCTATTGATCAAAGTCGTTCTGCCGATGTGATCGATTCCCTTCCCTTCATGCAGATGGCCGTGGAGGCCTAGCAGGGGTTGGTACTTTTCAACCATCTTCCTAACCGATGTACTGCCGACTGGTATCATGACCGGCGCGCCTCCGCTGTAAACAACGTTGAACTTCGCATCGAGCTTGGGTGCCTTGTCTATCTTCGTGTCATAAGGTGGGCAATGTGTGATCACAATCGCATGTTGCCAGTCCGTAACCTGTGCACTCAGCTTCTCCAGATGCTCCTCGAGTACGTTCTCCTCAACGTCACGCGGGCATTTCCACGGTGTCATGTTGGCTAAACCCATCGACAGCACCTCGTTGCCCAACAGTTTGATTACTTTTCCATCGGGGTTGAGTACCCATTTGGATTCTGCAAGAACGTCATCGATGTAGGGTTCATCATCGTTTCCCGGCATCATTATCACCGTGTCGACCTTTCCCTTGAGTTTCTCCTCGGCGAAGGCGGTCCAGTGGCGCAAACGGTCAGAGACCATTTGCTTGAACATTGCGTCGAGAGCTTCATTCTTACTCTTCATTTCTTCATACTCCTCGGGGGTGCAATAGTACACGTAGTTGCCGACGTTGGCGGCTTTGTTCTCCTCGGACTTTCGTTCCGCGTCTGTCTTCGCGGTAACGGTCTCGTCTCTGAACTGGAACTGCACCGACCCGTCCTTCTGCTTCAGTGCAGGTATGATGAACTTGCCCGTCACCTCATCTGTGACCGCGACGTTGACCTTGTATTGAAGAGCAACGGCAATGAACTTACGGAAGGCTAATTCTGAGGCGTGCAGGTCAGAAGCGAACAAATATCTTGTAATAGCCATGGCGAACAATCGTCGCAAGCGGTATTTGTCTTTTCCCCGCGGCTACCATAAAATCCTGAATAGAACCAAAAGTCATATTTCGAATGCACGAAGGTTGCCCTATATCGATAATGAACCCGTTCGGTCGACCTAAACCCAAAGGCAAGCTTCCAGAAGAGGCACATGTTCTAATTCGAGCTGTGTTCACGCTGGACGCGCTCCGAGTCGGTCTTTTCCCTCCGGAGCTGCGCAATCTGCATCAAGAGTTGAAGGAGTCGCGTCTCCTTTCGGGTGAAGGTATGAGTTGGAGCTCGTTACGAAGGGAGATAAACGAGTTGATTAACTTCCCCGAAAAATCAGAGAAGACCGCGAACTTCGCTCGCAGATTACCCATCCTCAGCATTTTGCTGATTGCTGGATTCGCGGCGACCGGAATTGGTGTGGCTCTTGACCTCTACGTCTATCATTTCAGTTACCCACTGTACATAATTGTTGTTCCTGGAATGGTGTTCCTGAGCGCCGTGAGCACTGTTCGTTGGCACTATGAGGAGACCATTAGAGGATTTTACGAGAAGGCCAAACCTAAGGCTGACAGAATCAGAAGGATAAACAACCAACTAATCGGCAGAATGATCCTCGTTTTGCAGAAGGCAAACTATCCGCTCAGGGACTGCTCGTTCGCTCTATACAACGCCGATTATCAGAACATTTGCGTCAAAGGAAAACCGAAATTCTATCGTGGGTATTACGAAGTCTACCCAAGTCCAGGCGGGGAGAAACTGTAGTCAAGTTGCGACCGACCAAAAGTATTCATTAAATCATGCAGACCGTCATAGGGTCGACCTTGATTTGATGCGAAGTCTTTTAAGTAAAATTGCGCGCAACAGTCTGCTATGTCTGGCGCCCCCATCGAACAGAGAGTTTTTGCTCGTAAAGCCTCCGGACTAGTGAGAGTCATCGGCCCGTATGCGGCGACCGCGTTTGCTGCATTAAACACGAGCCCATCATACAGTGGCACAATTTCGCTCAGCTGGATTCCATACCAATGGCCCGGCGTGAATGCTTTCTGGATTCTCTTCCTTGGCATATGGCTTTCGGGAATTCAAGGAATAAATTATGCAATGATCGGAACGCTAACTCCCCGGTCTGGGGCCGACTACGTTTTCGGATCGCGCCTATGGCGACCAGACATAATCTTCGGTGTATACATGGCATTCATTGTCTGGTCAGGCATAACAGCGGGCCTGGAATGTTCGTTAAACGCCGCCTTCATTCAGGTGCCACTGTATATTTTTGGCACGCTCTACCACTTGCCGTCACTGATAAGCGCAGGAACATGGTTGGTTTCATCAGCCGGATACTGGACTGTAGGCATCGTGAGCGCCATCGGACTATTCGTGCTCATGATAATGCCGACCAAATTTATCGTTCGGTTCATGAACGTGGCGTTCACGCTCTCGATTCCAATGTACGCTGTCATTTTCGCTAGCTTGGGCCTCGCCACACCCCAGTCGTTTATGGCAAGTTGGAACAATATTCTAGGGTCGAGCAACTTTCAGAATGTCATTAGCACTGCTCAGGCGCAGGGGTTGACGTTCATCAGGGATCGAGTCGGCTTGACCTACGGGTTAGGCGCGTCAACATTGGCGTCCTATTGGGTCTATTACGGCTGGAACATGCCCGTCATCTTTGCAGGCGAAGTCAAGGACGTGTCACGGTCCCTGATGATCGCCACCTGGGGTAGCCTCTTCATAACCGGGTTCTACTTCTGCGGCGAAACGCTGCTAATGTATCGCCTAACCTCACCTGATTGGATTGCAGCCCAAGCCTATTTGGGAACCAACAGTCTCGCTGCAGGGACATATGTAGGGCAGGTGGCTGTGCCGTTCGTATCATTCTACGCTGCGGTAGCCCTGCCGAACCCATACTTAATCGGTTTCGTAAGTCTAGTAGAGGTCATCGACGAGATAGCACTGCCTGCAGTTTACTGGTTCTACTCCAGCAGAGTACTCTTCGCAATGGCGTTCGACCGAGTTCTACCGGAGAAGATAGCTTACATCCATCCCAAACTTAGAAGCCCAATGTTCACAATGGTTATCATGTTCATACTAGCTTTTCCAGGAATCGCGCTGCAATCTGGAATAGTTTCAATCCCAATCAACTTCATTTGGATAGCCGTCTTACTCTGGACTTTCATTGCGCTCTCATGTTTCAGGCTTCGAAAGAAGATGCCCGATGTGTGGGAGACGGCTCCTTCATGGTTCAAACGCAAAATCTTGGGCGTCAGTACTTTCATGTGGGTTGCCGCAGTCACGACAATAATACTCGTCTGGAATCTCATTGGTGACTTCTTCGTACCCGCCGTGGGCGGCCCATTGACATTGTGGACGGTGGCCCAAACGGGATTGATATTCGCAGTCGGCTTGGTCTACTGGCATTTGCGTAGACGTCACATCAAGAAGAAGGAAGGCTTCGACCTGTTCGAGACGTTCAATGTAGTCCCACCTGCATAGAACCGTCTCCATCCCTTTATTTTTCCCACGTCTCACGCTAGAGCGCTCTCTACCCGTTTACATCCCTAAGCGTCCTGCTAAATTCTCCGCCAAAGGAGCGGAGGCGCGATGCTGCTATCGCCGCAAGAGGATCCCAGCCCAAGCAATGGACTGGGATAGTGGTCGGTTTGGACTCTTCTACTCTAGGATTCGGCCGTCGTAGAGTTTGTAGAGGAAATCTGTTATGTTTTCGAGCGTTAGGCGGCGTGGGTTGTACCGTGGAAGGTTGTAGAGGTACTGGCGATCCTTTACCATGTATTCGGCGAATTCGGGAATGAAGTCCTGCGGCACATTCCAATCTTTCAGTTTAAGCGGAAGCTCTACGTCGTGAGCTAGGTCTACAGTCGCTTGTATTGCCTTCTCGGCCGCCGCCCTGTCACTTATTCCGTGCACATCCTCCCCCATAGCCTGAGCGAATCGTTTCAGCTTTGGAATGCAATTGGGAAGGTTGTATTCCATGATGTAAGGAAGGCATAAGCCTACGGCGCTGCCGTGAGGAATATTGAACTTGGGGCCCAAGGCCTCGGCTACGCAGTGTCCAAGGATAGCCGGTCCACCTATCCACGGATAGGCGATCACAATCCCTCCCAGCATAGCGGCCATAGCTACGTTCAGCCTCGCCTCCAAGTCGTCTGGTTTGTGGTAGGCTCTTCGAGCATACTGAGATACAAGTTCAATCGACATGACGGCTTGAGCATCAGAGATCGGATTTGCCTCAGAGCAAATGTACCCTTCGCCATTATGGCCAAGCGCATCGAAAGCCGTAGCCGCTGTCTGCTTAGGTGGCAGTCCAAGTGTCATTAACGGGTCGACTATTGCGACGTCGGCGAGCATCGCTGAGCTCGCTATCCATGTCTTATACATGGTTTCCTTCTGAATAATGACTGCATACGTGCTGGTTTCGCTTCCCGTGCCCGACGTAGTCGGGATCATTATCTTTGGTGCCGAACGGACTTTGAAACGGTCTTCGGTTGGAGTCGCATAATGCTGCAACGGCCCCTCATTAGTGAGTAAAGCCGCGGCGACTTTTGCAGAGTCCATACTTGCGCCTCCTCCGAGCCCGACGACTAGGTTGAACTTTCCATCGCGCGCAAACTTCGCGCAGGTGCTCATGGAATCCATGGAAGGCTCAGTTGTTAAGTCGTCGTATATGCTAACGTTCAAGCCCTGTTTCTCTAAATGTGGCTTGACTTTCTCTATGAGACCGACCTTACTGACTCCCTTGTCCGTCACTATGAGAACTTTCTTCCCGCTCGAAGAGGATAGTAGTCGATTGGCTTCAACGCCCACTTTCTCAACGGCACCCGTACCAACAATAATTCTCGGAACGTTATCCCACTGCCAATACTTCGCTTCGTAGAGGTTGGGTTCAAATTGGCTGAAAGGAATGGATGAGGTCATAGAAATCTAAAATGAACGGTCTTCAGAGAGTATTTAACACTTGCCAACGTAGATTGATATTCGTAATTCGAGAACGGGTTCGATTTCACGCCAAACCTCTTTCGTTGGAGGCTGACAGGCTTAACGAAAAGACTGGAAGATTAAGGCACGTGAAAAACCTCTCGTTACTTCGCTTGAACCAGAGAGCCGAAAACAAAAGAAAGGATCATTGCATTCAATTATACATGACTTTGCGATGCAAACCTCGGCTTGCTATTTTCATCCAGGCGTAGAATCAGTTGGTACGTGCCCTAAATGTGGCAAGTCGGTGTGCGGATTGTGCCTGCCACAAACCGACAAGCGATGTCGGGCCTGCATAGGCTACCGGCACGCCCAGACAACTGCAGCGGCCGCGGCAACGACGGTTTCACTATTCATCGGTCTAATCAACCCCCTCTTAGGCCTAATTGCAATCGTAGTGCTGTTCTTTTCATTCCGTGCACTCTTCCGATATCGCACGCGAATAGTGCTTCGGAATGCAATTCTGTCTAACTCCCATTCCGTGATGCACGAAACCCAATGAGAGCGACTTAATTTAGGCAAATGATTGACCATGGTCAGTCGTCTATTCGCATATTTCCTCGAACGGAGAAGGGTGGTCAGGGAGAAACGAAAGAGATCGGCATCCAATAGCTGAGCTGGGTATGGTGCCGGAGCCGCAACAGGAAAAAGGGCTGGGTTCCTTTAACCAAGATGCAGCGAATAGATGTCCAACACTGAAGTGTTGAAAGATGAACGTCGGCAGCGAGATTTCGAAATTCAGAGTGGCAGTCTTACCCGACTTCTTCTTTGACAGGATCATCTCGGTGCCCTCCCTTGACGAGCTGTTCCACCAGACAAAACTGAAAGCCGCGTCGGGTGGCGGAAATTTGCGGGGTTTTGCGCAGACTGATATCAGGGGCGGAAACGCCGCGAACCTCGCCTTTGCTCTAGCATCATTGTCCGTCAGAACGATGCTCTACTGTGTCGGCGATGAACACGCCCAAACCGCACTCGCAAACCATCCACGTAACTGTCGCGTGAAGGTTATTCCGGGCAAGCCCGGCTATACAACCGCCCTAGAATCCAGTATGAAGGGCAAACCAGTGAACGTGATGATAAGTGACGTTGGTGATACGGGAGAATTTGACGGGCGAAGACTCGATCACAACGACATTGTGGGTTTGAAGAGGTCCGATTGCGTAGCGCTCGTGAACTGGTCTTCCAACCGAAGGGGGAACGAGCTTGCAACCAAGGTGTTCGGCCCAGGCGGCCGGAAGGGGAGGCTCAACTTCCTTGACCCTGCAGACCTTTCGGGCGCTGAAAGCCGCGTGAAAGTTCTCGTGAAGGAAGTTATTGAGGAAGGTTTGGTAGACGTGCTTAGTTTGAATGAGAACGAAACCAGAATTATCGCGCACGTCCTCTCAAGCCGCAGGTTGCCTTGGAACTACAAGAGAAATGATTTGGTTAGAACCTCAAGAATGTTGCGTGAGGTGCTTGGAATCACTTTGGATGTGCATACACCAATCGGTAGCATATCCTCCACAGATGCGGGAGAAACTTGGGTGAAGACCTTTGGCAAAATCAAGGGTTACGTTACAGGTGCGGGGGACGTATGGGATGCAGGAGATATCCTCGGACATCTTCTCGCCTTCAGCCCGTACGAGAGATTGCGATTTGCCAACGCTTGTGCATACCTTTACGTCAGGGACAAAACCACAAAATTGCCTACCATAAAAGAAGTGATGAAATTTCTGCGCACCCACAAGTAAGTTGAACAAGTAGGTAATGGCAGGTGTGTACGGCGAGGCAGGGTTCAGGAAATTTCGCCTGAATAATTAGTCCGGAACCAAAAAGTGAAGGGAGGCGAGATGCGGATTCTCGCCTGTAGTTAACAGACCTACTGCGAATTACTTGTAGTTCTTTAGACTCGCACTGTCTTCGTTGAAGACTTGTTCAAGCATCCCAAGAGCAGCTTTCTTGAGCGATGCGTCATCCATACCTTGAGCAACGAATTCACCCTCAACCACTACCTTGGTCTTGTTTCCCATCGGTGTGTATGTGTGGCTGTGTTTAGTGCCCTTCATCGGTCCGCCAGTGATTTCTAGGCTAAATCCCTTCGGCGGGTTGAAGCCGAGTTTCCAGGTTTCCTTGCGCCATGACCCGTCGGGGTTCTTCACTTCGACCTCTGAGGTCATGCCCTTGTCATTCTGTTCTAGCACTTTTGAAAATTTGACCGAGCTATGTTGGTGGGTTGTGGGATTCTCGTCGTTGAGAAAGCGCCAAATCTTCTCAAGGGGTGCATCAAACATGCCTTCATCTGATACGTGTACCATTTTTCATCAACCAAAAACATCTGGTCTAGTGGAATTTAAGCACGCCTTCCCAAAGTATGGCTCCGAGCGAACATTGGGTGTTTTGCTATGGTTGGCTCCATCTACTGATTATGACCTTTCGGTCCGTGAAGAAATCGATGGATTCCATCTGCCCATGCAAGACTCCGAAGAATGAGTCTCTCATCCCCCCGAACGGGAAGTATCCCACCGGGGCAGCCACTCCAACGTTTATGCCAATATTTCCGGCTTGAACTCTTCGTCTAAATTCCCTAGCGTTGCCGCCATCACGCGTGAAGATGCTAGCTGCGTTTCCAAATTCGGAATTACTGTTAATCCACCCGATGGCCTCGTCCAGATCCTCAACCTCTACGACGCTTGCGACGGGTCCAAAGATCTCCTCTCTTGCGATTTTCATGGCGCTGCTCACGTCATCGAATATTGAGGCGCCGATGAAGAAACCTTTCTCATAACCCGGGACGTGAGCCTTTCTTCCATCCAACGCGATGGTGGCTCCTTCTGATGTTCCGATGTCGATGTACTTGAGAACGCGATCCTTCGACCTCGCCGATACCATTGGTCCCATTTCTGTAGACTCATCTAATCCGTAGCCCAACCGTATCTTTTCGGCTGTTCCCACGAATTTCTTGAGAAAGGTGTCGTGAATTGGGGTTATAGTGATTAGGTTGGCTCCGGCTAAGCATCGTTGGCCAGTGTTCCCGAAGAATGAGGAACTGCAGGCTTCGATGGCGTGGGGGAGGTTCGCGTCGGGCATCACGACTATGGGGTTCTTTGCGCCTGCTTGAACGATGGCTCTTTTTCCGTATTCCCCGGCAAGCTTGTACACGTATCTGCCAACCGGCGTTGAACCTACGAAAGTTACTCCCTTTACTGACGGATGAGAGATGAGCGCCTCTGTTGTTTGTTTGCTCCCATGCACTAGGTTGAGCACGCCGGGGGGTAGTTTGGTTTCGCGTTGGAGAGTTTCGGCAATGTAGGTCATGGGTAGGGGTGTGATTTCGCTGGGTTTCACGACAACCGTACAACCAAGCACGATCGCATACGGGACGAACCAGAACGGCACCATCACCGGGAAGTTAAACGGGCAGATTATTGCGAAAACGCCGAGAGGTTCCTTGACGGTCTCCTCATCGATCCCCGAAGCTACCTGATCGAGTTTCTCGCCTTTCGTGAGCGTGTACGCCGCGCCTATTGCAGCCTCAATATTCTCAATCGTGCGTCTAACGTCACCCCGACTTTCAACTATGGTCTTCCCGTGGTTTTGCGTGTTAATCCTGGCAAAGTCTTCAAGGTGTTCTTCGAAAACCTGCTTAATTCGAAATAGATACTGAACTCTCTCAGGAACTGGGATGCCTTTCCACTTCTCAAATGCTATTTGCGCCGAAACTACCGCTCTGTCAACCTCATCCTTCGGCGTCAAAGGAACTTGAGTGAGAGTCTGGCCGGTTGCAGGGTTTATGACGGGCAAATGTTCGGTTGAATTGGACGTGATCCACTGCCCATCGATCAACAATGGTAGCTTACTTGGCCGGTAGGGAACCTCGGACAAAACTGCCATCGAAAGTGCCTCGTCTAGTGATCTGTTTGATTGATGATAAATTCGCTGTTCTAATGTTGAGCAAGTAAAACCCTTGTCCGAGCTTGAGACAATCAGTTAAAAGCGTAAAGACGCAGGGTGCGAAACATGGCTCTTACTCGGATCTACTTTACTTCTGATGTCCACGGTTCCGACACCTGTTTCTTGAAGTTCGTTAATGCTGCGAAAGCCTACCGTGCGAACGTGCTCATCTTGGGGGGTGACATAACGGGAAAGATGATCGTTCCCATTGTGGACCAACCTGATGGAACATTTGCCGCAACCTTTCTTGGAACATCGCGGATCTTGAAGACAGACGCTGAGAGGCAGGAGTTGGAGAAGACCATTCGCTACACAGGATACTACCCCTACCGGACAACTTCGTCTGAGGTAGAGGAACTTCAAGCAGACAAGAAAAAGCTAGACGAACTGTTCTCTGGCGTGATGGTGGATGGGATAAAGCGATGGATCTCTATTGCGGAAGAACGGCTCAAAGGAACAGATGTCAAATGCTACATCAGCCCTGGCAACGACGATCGCTTCGACATTGATGACGTCTTGAACTCCTCGTCAATAGTTCTCAACCCCGAGGATCAGGTGGTCTGGCTTGATCCACACCATGAGATGATCACGAGTGGATGGACAAACGTTACACCTTGGAATAGCCCCCGAGAGACGACCGAGGAGAAGCTGGGCGAAATCTTCGACCGTATGATCTCGAAAGTTACTCGGATGGATTCCTGTATCTTCAATCTACATTGTCCACCCTACGATACTCCACTTGATGAGGCCCCCGAGTTAGACAAGACACTGAAGCCTGTTGTCAAGAGCGGCGGAGCAGTGAGCATGATACATGTGGGCAGCAAGGCAGTCCGGGAGGCGATCGCCAAGAATCAGCCCCTGTTGGGATTGCACGGGCACATTCACGAAGCACGTGGGTTTACTAGGATTGGGCGTACATTGTCCATAAACCCAGGAAGCGAATATGGAGAGGGAATCTTGCGAGGTGCTCTTCTGAACATCGACGAGAAGGGATTGAAGAGCCATCTCCTAACTCAAGGATAACTGAGATCATGCCTTAGATTACTTTGTCCTGCTTGCGGGAATATATTTTCCCTCTCAGAAATTCCGCCCCACCGAGTCTCTGCGAGTACTTACAGTATGTCACGCTCCGGGCTGAATTTTCCATAGTGATAAATATCAATCAAACAGCAAGTTGTTAGGTTTATTTCAGGAGATTTCGAAGTTGGATAAGCCACCTGTCTTTGTCCGAGAGGCCACAGGCCTAGTTCGTGAAGTAGGCGCATGGTCATCCTTCATGGCGGTTCTTGCACTTGTGACTGGAGGTGTCCCCGTACTTTGGGTCGCAGTGATGTACACCGCTCCCGGCGCGAACTGGCCCTTAGCGTTCCTCATCGCGGTTCTTCCAAGTTTCTTGATGGCTGGTCTGTTTACGATAATCGGCATCTCGATGCCAAGATCCGGTGGCGACTACGTTTTTACAACAAGAGGTTTGAATCCTTACGTGGGGTTCCTCAATTATTGGGGGGTCGCGATTGCTTTCGTGCTTAACCTCGGCATTTTTTCGTTCTTTACAGGGACCTATTTCGGTTACGTGCTTGCAGGCTTTGGGGCCTTCTATCATTCTGTCGACGCTGCTAACATGGGGGCGTTTCTAACCTCCCCAGGTCCGTCATTCGCGCTGGCAGCTGCAGTTATCATCATTTCAAGCGTACTGTCGATGATTAGGCCACGTTACACTTGGACGATGGTCTTCTGGGCGGGAGCTGTGTCGTTAGTCGCCACGGTTGTCATGTTTGGCGCCCTGGCAATGATTAATCAGGCTACTTTCTCAGCTGCGTACAATTCATTCATGAGTAACTCCACCGCTTATCAGAGCGTAATTCAACAGGGAGGAATCACTCCCCCACCTAACACCCTACTCGCAACCGCCGCTGCCCTCCCGTTCGTGTGGTTCGCCTACACATGGTACAACCTCCCCACAACATGGAGTGGAGAAATGAAGAATGTCAAGAAATCGATGCCTATCGCGATCATAGTTGCGATTGCCGCCATCGCAGTTTACTACATCGTATTCTCGATACTTGTAACCCACGCCTTCGGACAACCCTTCCTAGACAATTGGAGTAGCCTAGCCGCAAGTGGCGCCTCGCCAGTCCCAGGCGTTGGGGGCTTCATACCCTTCTTCGCGTTCCTAGTCTACAACAATCCTGCGCTTTATCTGATAATGTTCCTCGCTTTGTGGTTGCCAATCTTCTTCGAGTTCCCTCCTCTCATAATCGCGCAAACTAGGTATTTGTTTGCCTGGGCTTTCGACAGGATCCTGCCCGAGAAGATCGCGTCTGTAAACGAAAGATTCCACACCCCCATCGTCGCCACAGTCATCATCACGATTGGAGGACTAATAGCCGCGGGGTTGATGGCTTTTCTACCAAACTCTGGAGAATTCGCCACGTTAGCTTTCACAATGTTTTCGTTCGGTTTCATAATACCCGCCATCGCGGCAATAGTCTTCCCGTACAGAAAGAGAGCAATATACGAGAACAGCTTCGTAGCGAAAAAGAAATTCATCCTCCCATTAATCAGTTGGCTGGGGCTCGGTTCCGCTGTTTACCTAATCTATTCGACTTATCTTGCAAGCCAGTCAGGGACGCTCCCCATTGATTCGTTCTCCGAGACTATGTATGGGACGATCTACTTGCTAGGAGCCATAGTCCTGGTCGTGGGATATCTGAGAGCGCGAAGCAAAGGCCTGCCTTTGGACTTGGTTTTCAAAGAGATCCCGCCAGAGTAATCAGGGACGACCCAATATTCGATGCCGACTTTCGCCATTCATCGCAACCGGTGCTTTTCGGAGCGTATATTGTAATTGCTTTTCAGATCGGCAATTACAAACTTTGCGGACAGCTTATAGATGATGCGTGAGGTTTGGGGGCGGAGTTGTTCATGGCCGCGCTGGAAGACGTAGAGACTAGGTCGCTTGAGAAGCGAACACCCAAGTCGAAAGCAATCTACGAGAAAGCAAAAAACGATGTGCCTTTCGGAGTGCACAGCAATTACAGGTTTTCCGAGCCCTATCCGCTCTATTTCGCTCGCGCCAAAGGGACCAGGTTATGGGACGTAGATGGAAACGAATACACCGATTACAACATGGGTTTCGGTGTGCTAGTCGCGGGCCACGCACATCCTCTCGTTGTGAAGGCAATCAAGGAACAAGCTGCGAGAGGAACGGACTTTGGCTTCGAATGGGAAGAGACCCCGAAGTTTGCCCGAATGATTTGCGAGCGGTTCGGTGTCGACCAACTGAAATTGGCGAACACCGGAGCCGAGGCGACCATGTACGCTACGAGGTTTGCGAGAAGTTTCACGGGGAGGGACAAGATCATCAAGTTTGAGGGTTGCTACCACGGTGGAAACGAGACGCTCATAGTCAGCGTGAAACCCTCACAGGCTAAGGAAGGAGACGCCAAAGCGCCCAACGCAGTCCCCTCTTCAACGGGTCTGCCTGAAGGTGTCTACAAGAACACTCTGGTTGCACCTTTCAATGATTTGGCCGCGGTCGAAGAGATAGTCCGAAACAATAGCGCAAACGTCGCAGGGATGATTCTTGAACCCATCCCAATGAATATGGGTTTCATTCTACCGAAACCTGGCTTTCTCGAAGGCTTGAGGAAACTTGCTGACGATTATGGGTTCGTACTGATCTTTGACGAGATCAAGACTTGCGGAAAGTTCTATGGAGGAATGAGAGATTTCGTCAACGTCCAGCCCGACCTGATTACGTTGGGCAAGGCGATAGGTGGTGGAGTTCCCATTGCGGGAGTGGCTGGGAAGCGGAAGATAATGGAGACCATAGTCCCTGGAGTGGTGAGCCACGCGGGGACCTTCAACTCGAACCCGTTATGCGTCGCTGCAGGGATTGCGACCTTATCGAAAGTTCTAACGAAGAGTGCGATGCACAAGGCCACTAGACTTAGCCAAACGTTGGCCGAGGGATACCAAGACATCATCGACGACAACGGCCTTACCGCCCAAATGTCGCAAGCCGGCCTGAGCGGGGCAATCGCTTTTTCCACGAAACTTGTGACGGACTGGAGAAGCTTCCAGGCGTGCGATACCGGAAAATGGTTCGCCTACTGCTTCGCGATGATGAACCGAGGGATAATCCCAGCCGGCCCATCACCCGATGAACAATGGACCGTATCGGTCGTCCATACCAAAGAAGAGATCGAAGATCACTTGGAGGCATTCAAAGAAGTTGTGGGGTACGTTAAGAGATACGACAAGCGGGCAGAAGTGGTAGAGGCCATCTAGCCACACCCAGCTGGAACCAACGGGAGCAGGATTCTGCCATACCGAATCCATGACATCCGGCATATTGAAAATCTGAAATCGAAGGTCAGCCCAATCTAACTCGTCTGTGACCGCTTGAAGGAGGTCCTTAGGCCCGAGCGAGTCTTCGCCGCTCACCACAAGATTCGGTGGGTTGGGATGGTGGCACTGAATGGACCGGTTCTATTATGCGAGATGAGGCCGGGCGTCAAGAGCGTGACTCCTGCAGACGAAGATAGACTCATGCTTGAGCTTCAAGCACCATTTCCCACAGAAATGGCCAACAGATGCGCCAAATGGAACGGCCCACTTGAGCAGGTAGTCGTGAGCTACCGGGCATTCTATGAACTTCATGTGCCGCTCGACGAAAACCTCGTTGTCGTAATCCTCGAGAAAGACATCCCATTCGCTGAGATCCCGGAAGTTGCACGAAAGATCAAGGATCTTTCACAGTAGATGCTAACCCCGCGCCACCGAGTGCGTTCCGTGCTGCACCATACCGCGATTTTGGTTATCGGGATGAATGGCGTTTTGGCGGGTTCCTTAATGTGCCTTGGTGGAAAGACCGGCCTGGAAGTGGAAATGGTGTAATCAGGAATAATTCAGTCGACGACGCTATGGCTTCTGTTGATTCGGATGTCCAAACTCGGATATGTGAAACCGACGCTAGCCACCGTAGCCTTGCTTCTAATTGTAGCTTCTTTGTTCGTGACTATGTCCACTGTAAGTGCGGCCACAGTTCCCGCGGCCGACCAGCAGTGTTCCTCGGTTGGTGGTTCCTACCTTGACGGCGTCGGGGTACACTCACCAGCCGGCCAAACATTCATCCCTACCCAATCATCCATGGTAGGATTCGCGCTGCACATACGATCCGACAATACTGCCCCCACGTCGATGACCGCGAGCATAATCTCGAATGGAGTAGCGGGCGTGAACGGAATCGAAGGTACCTTGGTGGGTTCCGTTGACTTTACAGTTCCAAGCCAATTCGGCCAACCTACGGGTGATTGGCTGCAAGTGCAATTTCCGAGCGGCATCCCTCTCATTCCAGGTGCCGTTTATGCGCTCAACCTGAAGGATAATTCTGGATCTTCTGGAATCAAGTGGGATACGTGTTCGACGCCCTACACGAATGGGTGCGGTTACGCGGCAGGCCAATGCCAGGCTAACTCGTGGGGATTCATCGAGTACAACGGTGATTTCTCGATAGCGTTCTCAACAACGGGAATAGGAATCACACAGGGAGCGTCCGGCAGCCTGAACGTGTTCGTGACTTCGCTGAACAACTTCGCTTCTCCTGTTACGCTTACCTTTTCTGCGCCGCAGGGAGTGACGGCTTCGTTCAATGGGCCGAGCAAGGTTGAAACCTCAGCGGGAGGCATGGCATCACCCACGCTCACAATTTTCGTCTCAGGAACCGTAGCGCCCGGAACCTATCCGTTTACGGTGACGGCGTCAAGCGGTGCCATAGCACACGCAGCCACACTCCAAGTGAATGTGTCGCCCAGCGGAACCCTAATAACGACTGGGGTCGCCCCGGACTTCGGATTTCAGCCAACACCCAGCACAATTAGCCTAACGCCAGACGGAACGAAGTACTCGACCGTAACAATCTCATCCATAAACGGATTCAATGGTCAAGTCAGCTTGGCTACCGCATGGGTGGGAAGCGCCCCCGGTGGAGTCAGTTTCAGCCTACCCAGCCCCGTAACCGTCCCGACGGGAGGCACAGCCACTTCAACACTGACCCTAAATGCTGACAACTCCCCCACAACCGGCAGCTACACCCTCGCGGTCACCGCCACAGGTGGGACAGTTTCACATACAACCGATATCAACATCGCAATAGCAGGAACACCATCCGTCTTCGCACCAGTCGCGGCTGCCGCCCCAGACTTCAACATCGCCCCAAGCTCAGCAACGGTTTCCGTCATTCCGGGCCTGAGCGGGTCGACGAACGTGATCGTTAACTCGGTTGGAGGATTCAGTTCACCCGTAACGTTCTCCACCTCCTGGGTCGGAAACAGCCCTACAGGTATTGGGGTCACTATCCCGCAAACAGTGACACCTCCGCCCGGTGGTACAGGCAGTTCACCTGTTAGTTTCACGACCACCTCAACAGGGTCGACTGGAAGCTTCGTGCTCCAAGTTACAGGTACAAGTGGATCGGTAAGCGACAGCACCGACATAACGCTACAAGTAAACACTGCCGGACCATCATGCATCATAGCTACAGCCACTTACGGGTCGCCGGTCGCACCACAAGTCCAAGTACTCCGCAACTTTCGCGACAACTCAATCATGAGAACCAACGCAGGATCAAACTTCATGCTCGCATTCAACGCCTGGTACTATTCCTTCAGCCCACCAGTCGCGAACTACATCGCCAACCACTGGGTCGAACGCACGTTCATGCAGGCCCTGCTATACCCACTGGTCGGAATCCTAACCCTATCATACAAAACCTTCCAAGCCACCAGCGCATCACCCGAACTAGCGATCACCCTCGCCGGCCTCTTAGCAAGCGGGTTGATTGGAGCCTTCTACCTAGGCCTACCACTAAGCCTCCTACGGGCCAAAGTCAAACGTCTGAAGGGAGCGGCTGTAGGTAGACACCTAGCGAAGTTGCTCTTCGCTGCAGTGATCTCAAGCGGGTTGGGATTAGCCCTCGGCGAAATCGCAAGTTCTTCGCCGACACTAATGATCTCATCCGCAGCACTCGTGCTGTCAACAATGCTCCTATCAGCAACCGCAACTTCAAACAGAATCGCCCCAATGCTCGCACGCCGCGAGTCAATCTAAACCGGCCGAGTACCATTGAATCGTCTAAATCGCCAGTTTCCGTAGCATTAACATCGCCGCGACCGCAGCCATTGCGCTCACTTTGATCGGCACCGAAAACGGTGACATTACAATGGCCCCGACTGATGTCGCGGTACTTGGGGCCACGGATACGCTGCCCGCAGCTTCGCTCAAACAACCCGCCGAATCTAGGACACGGACGAAGGGCGTATAGTTTCCTGGCGTACGATAAGTGACCGTCTGACTAGAGTTACCATGCTGATACGACCCATCACCGAACCACCAATCCGTACTCACATTCCCGCCCGACGCGGACACAGATTCCGTGAACGTAACATTCAATGGAGCCGTGCCCACCGCCGCGGCATCAGTCAATGTGGTATACATGGAACAAGATGATTGACGGACCCAAATGGGTTGATCGACCAAAGGAATCGAAACGTTTGATCCGGCAACGATGTCATTGGCTCCAACCGCCGCAACGCCGTAAGGAATAACCATGTTGCAAGGCAAGCTGTCCCCATACCCACATCCATCGATCGGGTTCAACGATGATGTGCCGTGCCAGAGGGTGTCATTACCAAGGTAAGCAAGGTTACGAAATTCCACGGGACCCAACTGGTTCAGATATGAGCCCGATGACTTCTCAGCTACCACATGGGCGGGCTCTGTGGAGGTAGCGGATGGAAAGTTGGTGGAATACACTGTTACACCATCCATCTGAAAGCTCCAATCGCCCGAAGCGGTAGGTAGAATCGAGTAGAGGTGCCAAGTGCTATTCAACCCGGCAGAATTGCTGGGACCGAATCCGTAATACCAATCGCTAACTACCTGCATGTTAGGGAAATATTCCCAGAACCAACGCGCGTCCGAGAATCCTACGGTGTCGTCGATTCCCGTGCAACCCGTTCCGTTATCCGTAACGTGGCCTGACAGGCAGTAGTATCCTGGCGAGAGAATTGAATAGCCGAACTGAACGAATGCGCCATTGTTCAAGACGTCTCCCACCCAGAAAGCATCTTGAGCCTGACTCGACACGTTGTATGAATTTGTCTGAATCTCCACCTGGACTCCCTGGTTACCAACTGAATCCTCATTTGCCCACGCGCCAACCTGGAAGTGATGCCCGGTAGATTGCGAATCGTTTACGGAGATTAACGGTTGCGGGAAGGCGGCTGGGCGGGAATATTCGTTCGGGTGGCCCATCATACCGTGGGGAGTGAATATGCTGGCAGAGAGGAAGAGGGCCACCAATGCGACGCAGAGTGAGAGTCGGGCAGCACGCAAGCGGTATTTGCATCCGTTGATTTTCCACCTAAGCCTAAATACCCCTATGAAAAGCTAGTGCTCTATTATCCGCACAACGGTGTACCATAGAATCAACGTCCTATGGCATGGCTGAATGACAAGGGTGGGAACTGACGCATGATTTTCCCGTGTTAGTGACCGAAAACGGCACCTCTTTTCGGGAAAGCGACGCCGCTTTCAACCACCATGAGCGCCAGCAGCGATAGCGAAGGAAGAATGGATGCTTCGGCCGCGCTTAATGAGTTCCTGGGGGGAAGATGATTTGCCGGGCGTTCCAGTAGGCTGGGGTTAGGTAGTGTATGTAATCGGGGTTGTTCCCGCATTGCAGGCACATGTAGTAAGCGAAGAGATAGAGTGGAATTATGGTCAGATACGGTGCGAGGTGCTCGTCTACTGGCGGTATGTAGACGACGTTCTTGGAGAGTGAGGCCATCTCGCGGTCGCCTTCGTACACGATTGGTATGACCGTCGATCCTAGGCTTGTTGCGGCCTTAACCAAATCCATACTTCTTCCATGCGTACGTCCCTCCGTAGCCATCACGAACACAATGCTTTCAGAATCCAACGAAACCCAGGGCCCATGCAGGAGCTGCTCGGTCTCAAACCCCTGAGCAGGAAGATAGCTGGACTCCATGACCTTCAAAGCGGCCTCAAGAGCGTTAGGATAGCTCGCACCCGTCCCAGCGAAGTAGATAGTCCGTTTTCCGGCTTGCTTCTCCGCTATCTCCTTCATCCTTTGCTCGGTCGAGCTCAGAACCCTCGAAACTATCTGCGGGAGCTCTGAAAGACTCTTCCGGACTCCCTGCAGTTGGGCGGATGGCGTGGCTTTTCGTTGTTCGAGAAGTTCAAGACCTATGCGGGTTAGCGCGGTTGCGCCGGCTAGGTAGCATTTGGTGTGGCATCGAGATTTATCGGGCCCATTCCCAACGACAAGCGTCTTATCCGCTACTTTGGTGATTGGGCTGTTTGGGAAGTGGGTGACTCCTACGCAGTATGAGCCTTGCGCCTTCGCCGAGGATAGCGCGTCGAGTGTGGTTTTCGTGATCCCACTATGTGACACGCCAAACGTCACGCTGGACCTGCTGACCGGAAAGTGATAGTTGGATAGCTCGAGCGCCTGAACACACTCATACTTGAATTGAGCACTTTCCATCAAGGATAGAATGCTTGCGCCCAACATTGCCGAGAAGAACGCGGTTCCGCAACCAGTGTAGTAGAAATCATTTCTTTCTCTCAAGATTTGAGATATCCGACCGGATTGGTCAGAGAAGATTTCCAACGTTTTGCGAATCGTATTCGGGATATCATGGATCATGTCGTAAGTTAGGAACGGATGACTAGTACGCTCCGGAGACGGAGGAGGTACGTAACCAGTTGAGGAGGCCATAGCAATCCTGACAACCACACGAGATTATAAGCCCGCCAGTACTGTCTGCGCACCTGCGCTTTGGGCAGAGCTCGGCTCTGGTAACGGTGATTGAGCTGTCAGCGTTTGTGCATTCAAAAACGAATTCCGGCAATTGGGGGGTCATCGACGAGAGGTGAACCAATAGTGCAAGGAGAATTGGCATGCTGGTTCGCGTAAACTCTCGGGACTCTGATTCATACCATTGGCAGGTAACGACGCATTAGGACACCGCATCTCTTACATCGTACAAGTGTTAGGAGCATTCCATCCTTGTCAAAATCGCATCCTATCTCACGTATCTCACTGTGTTGACAGGTCTCAGGCTTTTCGAGCTCTGCAGCAATACTGACGTGGCTTCCCTGTTTCACTTTGAGTCACCGCGTATGTTGATTTCCAGGGTTGTCCTATCGCTGATATCGAAATTCTTGCCCTCATAGTTTGGAATGCTTTCTGGGTGCCCCCTGCAGTAGTGCCGTTTCAGTCTGGATTTAGTGCTAAAGATTCGCTCGCAAAGGATGCACGTGTAGACTCCGATGATTGGCCGAAAATCCACTGGCTTCCCGTTGTGAGAATCTTGATACGTTTGCATGGCTTCACACACCGTGTGAACGACAGCATGTAGTTAGGCGCCTTATAATCCAGATTCACCTTCGGTGTACACCGAAAACGGTAAAGGTGGCTCACCGAGAGATAGACAAACTCGTCTCAGATTGAGGGAATGATTCGCGTGCAGGGTCGAAACCGTTGAGTGGTACTGTGAAGCCAACGCGATCTGGCAGGAAATCGCCTGTGCAGATACGGTTTGAGATTCTGGAATTCTTGTTCTATAATATAGGCCCGCACTCTAAGTCTTCACTATGGCGCCATGCGACTCAACTTTCATATGACGACTTCCAGAAGTACTTGGATTACTTCAGGGGTAAAAAGTTCATTGAAGAGTCAGAGGAAGGCATTCGCCTATCAACCGAGGGAAGAAACGTTTACCTCAAACTCAGGGAGATCCTACCCTCAATTCTCTAGAGACCAATACACCACTGGTGAACTAGCCCTATACCCAAGCGCGTGACCTCAATTTAGGGGCAAATGGCCATGTCTGAAAAGGAAGACGAATACCCTGTAGCGACCCTTCACAGGTTCTTGCAGGAAGCCTCGACCGAGTTCAATCGGTTTCGCACACAGGCCAAAGTCAACCTGATTGGTTCCATTATACTGTTACTTTTCCTTTCACGCTTCTTCATCTTCGTCTTCGTAAACATCGGCCCCCCGCCTTTCAACCTGCTCCCTTTCCGCCATGATGAGGGTTTTGATTTCGAGTACGCAGATTGGTTCCTTCTGTTCGCCTCGTTAGTAGCGGTCTTGTGGTCTCTGAGCGTCTGGATCAAGCAACGGAAATTTGTCTCAAGGTGGGGAGAGAGATTTGAGAAACTCGATTCGTTGGAGAGGCAATTACTCCCCGACGAAAAAGAATAGCGTGCGGGGTCCGATTCATCTTCGGTGTACACCGGAAGTGGCGTTCACTTAAATGTCAACTTGCGGTTGAGGTTCGTTCTGTGAAATCTCGATGGACACAACGGAACCCTCCAAAATCACAACCAACCCGATGCGTCCAGCGAGTCTACTTTGGCCGTTGCGAATATTCATGGGTTTCACGTTCCTTTACGCAGGGTTACAGCACCTAACTGATCCTTCGTACTTCGACCCATCTATGGCGGGGTACATTGGAAGACTGGTGGTAGGGTATGCAACCGGATCGCCGATTCACGCATTCCTGATTGGAGTAGTTGAGCCAAACGCTGTTGCCTTCGGCTACTCAGTTGCCATCGGAGAGTGTCTGATAGGAATCGCTGCCCTAACAGGGTTCCTCTTCAGGATCGCAGCGTTCGCGGGACTGCTGCTCAACTTTACGTTCTATCTGTCCGCCACATGGAATGCGTTTCCATTCTACTTCGGTTCTGATATCGTCTTCGTCATGTGCTGGTTAACTCTACTGTTGGCAGGACCGCAACCGAAGTACAGTGTCGATGGTGTCTTGGCAACGCGTTATCGTTCTTTGAGTTGGTTAGTGCCCAAACAACTCCAGGGAAGCCTTCAGACGGATGTGGTGAAACCGATCAAGATCGAAACGCCCGAGGTTCAGGTTCCAATTCCGAGCAAGGCGACATTATACCCGAACCAAGTGCGTGAAATAAACAACGCATTCGATCGAATCAAGCGGCAATTCATTTTGCATCGAGAGACCCAGACCATGCTTGAATTCGTCCGAGCATTCGTCATAAGCCTGGGCGTGGATCGAAACGATGCCGTAAGGATCCTTAGCGCGCTTCAGAACGTCCTTACCAGGCGTCCTACTGAGGGAGCAACCACAAAACTAGGAGATGCCCTTACACAATGACAAACGCTGGGGAAAGCGAACAAATTGCAAAGAGATTATCTTCCGTCTATGGGTTGCGGGTTCCAAATGACGTGATAGTTTCAAGCCTGACCGGTCGACCCAAACTCCCCATATTGCTTTCCCGTGCGTCCTTTCGACATGATGTCGATGTTCGAACTCACCAGCGATCTCGTGTCCAACGAGAACGTAGAAACTTTCTTCGAACCATGTTAGGACTTGCAGCACTCTCTTTCTCCGCCTTAGCGGTGTTTGAGATCGCGTCTTCCCTAAGTCAACCGGCCCCTACCCAAGCATACAACCCTAACGCTGTAGCCCAGCAGGTAAACTACTTCCCAACTAACCTCCAGCCCCAGGCCCAGCCGCAAAGCGCCGTGACAAGCTCTGCATCTCAGGGGTCAAGGTTGGTTGCTAACGCGTCGAATATTCCAGTAAACCAATCATTGACTCTGAACGACGCCACCTATGGGCCGGTGATTCTGATCCACTTAGATAATGGAAAATTCGTAGCCTACAGTTCAATCTGCACGCACGCAGGGTGCCAAGTTCAGTTCGACCCATCCATGAAGGACATTGTCTGTCCTTGCCACGGAGCGGTATACGACCCGAACAACAACGCCCAAGTCTTAGGCGGACCAGCACCATACCCGCTGCAGAGCATACCTATACAATATCAAGCGTCAACAGGCAACATCTACATGACTGGTTGACTAGTGTGGGCTAACAGAGTGGCAGGGGCTAGTGCTCGCGGATCCGGGCTTTCAAGATGAACCACCGAAACTGACAACTTTCTTCTGCCGGAATTCATTGCGGAGGCGGCGATTCTAGGATGAAGCGAGTTACCAGCCTCCTATTTGCGTTCGTCGTAGCCTATTCGTTGCTCTTCGTGCTCTCAATTCTCTTCATCGTTCCACGGTATCTTTCGGGAAGTCTCGGAGATTTCCTCCTCGCAGAACTCATGGACACGGAGCCGGAGGGCAGATTCGTAACCTCGTTCTCATCTGCTCTAATTTGGATGGCCATTCCTCTCACCGCGGTCGCCCTCTGTGTAATCTCCATGGTAAGTTACAGCGCATCCGCACGATCGGCTGAGTCGTTGAAGAAGTGGGGTCAGCTTGGAACCGTTTTGTTTCTGACCTCAAGTGCCCTGCCCGCAATACTGGTCGTGAGGGAGCTACTCGTTTACCGTGTGCTCGGAATAGTTTTTCCTGGGTTCCTGAGTGTTCTGAACAGTTTCGTTCTTGTTCTGAAAGACTTCCTCAACCCTGCATTTCTGCTGGGACGTGGAGGAGTTTGGGCTGTGCCCGTCGTCATCTTCGTCGAGACGGGGCTCTTCTTCGGGTTCTTTCTTCCCGGGGACTCACTTTTGTTGACGGTTGGAGTTCTCGGGGCGGTTGGGTACGTGGATTTACCGTCGCTGATTCTCTCCTCAACTTTAGGGGCCATCATGGGGGATCAGTTGGGGTATGCAATTGGGCGCCGGTCTGGTGATGTGCTTGCGCGTCGGTTTCGTTTCGTGCGCGAGAATGTGAGGCGGGCTAGTGAGTTCTTCGACAGGTATGGGGGCAAAGCGGTTGTGTTGGCGCGGTTTGTACCCGTTGTGCGGACGTTCGCGCCGGTTGCTGCTGGGGCGGCGGAGATGAGTTATTCTCGATTCACGCTTTCCAACATCGTAGGCGGAGCGTTATGGGTGTTGAGCATTACGTTGGCGGGCTACTTTGTCGGACGCCAAGTTCCAGTTGTGGCTACTTACTTGAATCCCATAATTCTGGTAGTCGTCATATCCTCGCCGTTGGTTTGGATATTGGCATGGGTCTGGGGGCGAAGCAAGAAATTCAACGCAACTCCTAATCGAGCTTCTCGGCGATGAACTCCCCAATGCGACTCGCGGAACCGAATTTGCTCGAATAGGCGACGAAAACTTTCATGACCCCCCGCTGATCTCACGATAATCTGAGTAAAGCCTCGCAGAAAAATAGCAAAAGCAAGGTTCCGATCAGAGGAGTTACTACAGAAACCAACTCTACGATGGTTTTCCATTCCTCAAGCAATACCACTGATGCTTCAGAAACCCTGAGAATCGGTCCGGATGCGTACTGTTCTTGGTGTGCACCGAAGATGAATCCCGATTATAAGGGGCTTTACTGGATTACGCAAATCAAGTGGTGCAATCGTTGAGGACAACAACGCCAATTGTAGTTGCATTGCTTATCGCCATATTGGCGATAACCGCGGTTGGCGGAGTTGCAATACTTCGAACGCATGCGCCCACATTTGGTCAGGCTAATCAACAAAGCCAACCTATCTCCGGTAATTCGCCAGTTTCGGGCACGCCAAACGTATCGCCACAGCTCCACCTGAATCAGACCTGCAACAATGACGATGGCTGTTCGAGCGGCGACGATTAGCACGCAACACGGCGCGTGGTGTTTGCAGTGCGTTCAACGATATGGTTAGTTATTGCGGTTCTCGCGGCGGCCGCAGGCATCGGAATCAGCCTCTCTACACAACAATCCGCGGCCCTCGGAACAACCTACAGTTACGCTCAACTGTTGGGATGGGGTGCTCTCGCAGCATCCGCAGTCCTCGTAATCCAAGGCTTCTGGAAGGCTTGGGCGGATAAGCGGTACATGTCCCAATTACGAGCCAACGCCCTAGGGCACGAAGGGAGTCAAGTTGTTTCGGAACTCTACACGGAGAATCGCGTTTACGGTTGGCGTGAAATGCACGTCGCGCTCTCCATCCTCGTAACCGTCTTCGCTGCAATTCACGGCATATTCCTCCTTCCAAGCATCACTTACTTATTCGCAGGCACTATGCTCGGAGTTGCAGCCTTTCTGGTTCTCTTAACCCTCGGCCTTTCCGGCATCTTCTTGGAGTCAAAGCGCAAGGTGAAGGCTTTCGGCTCGATCAAGAAGCTACACCTATGGCTGATGGTTGCGGTGCTCATTCTGGCTGAAGTCCACGCACTCACAGCAGGCTCAACCATCGCTCCACTCGGCCCAACAGTTTCCATGTGGCTACTATTCGGGACGGTTGGGCTAATAGGAGTTGGCGCAGAGTACGCCGTCCTCAAGAATGCAAGACGCTTCTTGAAACCGCAAAACATCGGCACTAGCGGAGGAACAGACCTCACACGCCGGAGGGCGCTGCACAAGATCGGCATGTTTGCTGCTGGGACGGTCGTTGCAGTGACATTCGGTGGGATGGCCACGTGGGCCGCAGAGATCCTCCCTTCAATTCAAGCCCCGACGCGCGCACAGGTCCAAATCCAACAGCCGATAGTTCAACCACAGACAGCCACTAGCCCGCAGAATCCCATTCCTACGGGCCTCAAGATCGGCAATATCGCCAATATCCCCGTGAACTCTTCCATCTATTTTACAGACCAGCAGGGAAATCAGGACATATTAGTCAGGCTTCAGAACGGAAGCGTAGTTGCGTATTCTTCAACCTGCACCCATAGACCCTGCACTGTAGGATACGATTCCTCATCCTCCATAATCAGATGCCCTTGCCACGGTGCAGCGTTCGACCCATCCCACGGCGCGGTGGTTCTCCAAGGCCCCGCTCAGTTCCCATTACCATCAGTCAATGTGACCGTCGATTCCAACGGCAACATATGGGCAGCATAGTCAACATGCAACACCATCAGTCCCATGCCTCTTCCGCAACCATACGCAGTGAATTAGGTCGAGATTCTCTGAGAGGTAGGATTCGATGACTATAGATTACGACTCGTAGACTTCTGCTTCTTCGGCTGATTCGAACCGCTGTCTTTCTGATGGCAGTAGGTACAGCGAGACTCACACATAGCGTTGCTCAGTCGTTATGTTTGAGTGTGGCAATCCACACCAATGCCTCCGCGGTTAGGATGTCTCGCATAGCTGACGGACCTTTGAAAGCATCTTCGATCCTAGGCGCTTCGAGTACGACGACTGCGTCATACTGGCCTTGAGTGAGATAGATACCTAGAAACTTGATACCTCTCTGCTCTTCCTCCTTTCTTAAGGCATCTAGCGTGGAAGTTAGATTCTTCGCGTCGAGTGCTCGCAGTTTGACCAAAACTATGAAAGCCATAGTTCCAAGCCGCTGTTCGACTAGAATTGCTCGACATAAGAGGAAAGAGCACATAGCGCCATCTCTGGCCGTAATCACCCGATGAGATGCCTCTCTTCACGGCTGTATTCCATGTGTCCTTTAGATCTGCACGAAACCGGAAACGAGAGACGTTACCAGCAAAAACTCAATTCAATCGCAGAGTAACTGAACAATTCACTGGCAACAGATACGCTAGGATCACCAACCACAACATCTTTTCATGAATCTGCGCACCAGCCGACCCACCCTCCAAACGAAGGCGTCCGTTACCCATCGCAGGACTGCTGAATTCATCTAACTACGAGGACTGAGCATGTGGCGTGATTGACTACTGCTGACGATACACTCCCAATAAGCAATCGCTTGAAGGTTCCAAGCCCGCGAGTTCCGACAACAATCAAGTCAACCTTTTTGCTTGAAGCAAAGTCCAAAAGAGCTTGGACAACCGAGGCAGATTGCAGAATGCGCGCAGACGCCTTCACGTCTACTGACCCTGCAAGATTCAGAACCTGATCGTTCCATTTTTTATGCCATTCCCTTCTGGCCGCGGAAAAGTATTGTGGCCCAGTTCTCATATATGAGGGTCTTACGATTACGCTCACGACAATTAACTGTGATCCGGACTTCTTCGCAATATTGACTGCGAGTTTTCCAGCACGGAGTGAGTTTTTTGAACCGTCGACTGCAACCATGATCTTCTTGATTTGGTTGGCTTTCACATTTATTCCTCCAAGGATCAACGCCTCTCCGCCTTCTTCTTTAGGTCGGCGTCCGAATGTCAACACGCGAAATAGGATTCGCTCATGTCATTCGCACATAAAACGCAAGACGAATTATTCGCGGCAGTGAACCACCCGATTTTTTCGTGGGGAGGGGTCTGTGGTGCACCGGCTGACTCTCAGCACATCAGGAACCTCTCGGCCAACCAACTGTCCCTGAATCTAGCAGCAACCATGTCGGTTCAATCCGGGCAGGAAAACTGATAATTGGAGTACAGCTTTCCAAGGTTGGAAAACGTGTTGCTGCTTAATAGTGCGTTTCTCTCTTCGACGATGCATGAACGACAGGGCACTTTTAGGCGTCGTAATTCTGACTTTGGTCATCGCAGGCGCATCCCTGACACAAACTTTTCTCCTAACTGCCGCGGTGACCGATCAAAGTAGGCACATCGATCAGTTGGCCTCACAATTTGGAGACCTTGCAGGAATCGTATCGTCTCTCATGACCGCTCAGAACAGTCCGACCACGCAATCGAATAACGTCGTTTACTTATACGTCGTTCCCGATTTCGGTGGGTCCACTTATGACGCTTTCGTTTTGCCCGCAGCCTTCAGTGGCAACACGCCAAACGCATCATCCACTACCGGCACCGCGCCGAACAATAACATAACTGTGACGCACGGTGTACCCATCAAATTCGTTATCAGCAACATAGATACTGCAGTGCTACAAAACTTCACCAGCCAAGTCTCAGTCCCATTCACAATCTACAACGATACCAATTCCGGGCAAGTGGCCCTACAGTACACCCAAGGTGAGACAATATCCAAAATGGCGATCAGCCATACGTTCGCGATCCCAGACCTGCAGGTGAACATTCCCATACCGCCCGACACGATGATCGTGTTCACCTACACCTTCAGTATCCCTGGTGTCTACACCTACCTGTGTACTACGCCGTGCGGAGCGGGTATGGGATTAGCTGGCTACATGTTAGGCTACATAACAGTCACTTGACTACGGTTGGTGCCTCCAGATGGGATTGTCTAGGCGTCAATTCCTAACAATTGCGAGTTCAGCCGCGGGAGGAGCTGCGTTCGTCAGCATAATGCAAAACCTTCAACCCCTGACCGCTGCAGAAACCACCCAGCTTACCAGCGCCCAGAATCCAACCGTCAAAAAATGGATCTGGGTAATCGATCTGGAGAAATGTGACGGATGCAGGAAGTGCACAGAAGCTTGCACAGTTGAAATGCGAGTTCCGCCGGCCTGGGGCGAACCAGAATATGAAGGCTACCAACCATGGATCCAAGTCTTCGACACAGTAGGTTCGGATCAAAAAGCTGTATTCATGCCTGTTCCGTGCCAGAACTGTCAGAACGCCCCCTGCGTGAAGGTGTGCCCTGTCGGGGCGAACTACTATAGTGAAGACGGTATCGTGCTCGTCGACCAGCTTCGATGCGTGGGAACTAGGATCTGTATAGGCGCATGTCCGTATGAGAGACGATTCTTCAATTGGTTCGATCCTCCCGTTTCTGAAGAAGAGGAGAGCATACCCTACTCACCCGACTACAACATTCCTCATCGGAGAGGTGTTGTAGAGAAGTGCATTTGGTGCAGGCACCGTGTCGTGGTCGGTAAGGTTCCTGCATGCGTAGAAGCTTGCGCGAAAGCTGGAATGAAGGTATTATGGTTTGGAGACGCTGCACAGGACGCGGTAAGCGACGGGGAGGAGGTGGTTAGCCTGTCCCAGATGATCAAAGATAGGGGAGCATACCGACTGAAGGAGGACCTTGGGACGGACCCGCGAGTGCTGTACCTCCCGCCCCAAGGAGGCTCCACCTGATGCCGCAGACAAAGGATAATACCGAACTACTCCTAGATCCGGTCGCCCGTCGTTCGACTGGCTATTACGTGTTAGTTTCCGCGCTCCTCGCCATAGTCGGCTGGGGAGCGTACGCCTATGCTGTCCAGGTTACGAGCGGCCTCGGGGTAGCAGGCATTAGGAGCGAAGTGATGTGGGGAGTGTACATAACAAACTTCGTGTTTTTCATAGGCATAAGTCACGTTGGCGCATTAATGTCCGCTATTCTTCGACTGACGAGTGCCGATTGGAGAAAACCAATCACAAGGCTTGCTGAGGTTGTGACATTTTCGTCTCTGATTGTAGCCGTCACGTTTCCCATTATCCATTTGGGAAGGCCTGATCGCTGGATCAATTTATTCATCTACCCGAGACTCCAGTCGCCGCTCGTGTGGGACCTACTTTGCATAGGAACTTACATGATAGGCAGCACCATTTTCCTTTACCTACCATTGATACCTGATATCGCAAAGTGCAGGGACAGACTGACAAACGTCTCAAGATTCAGGCGACGAATATATTCTGCCCTCTCACTTGGTTGGACAGGCTCAGAATCTGAAATGCAATACTTGGAGAAAGCCATTGGGATCATGACGATCCTGATCATACCGATCGCGATCTCAGTTCATACGATCGTATCATGGGATTTTGCAATGCAACTTAGAACAGGATGGGACAGCACGATATTCGGACCTTACTTCGTGACCGGAGCGCTCCTGTCCGGAGTAGCTACTGTCCTTCTGGTAATGGCAGCGTTAACCAAATTCTACCATCTTGATGAGTTCATTACGCGGAAGCATTTCGATTACATGGCAACACTTCTGCTTGCGCTTGACATTGTGCTGATATATTTCACGATTAACGAGTATATGGTTCCTGGGTACAAGGTTCTAGGCCAAAGTACTTTGGAAGGGCAATGGCTCAGCAGTCTTCTTTGGGGAATCTACTGGCCCAGATTCTGGTTCCAGATAATAGCCGGATTGATTCTGCCCGCCATCATTTTGGCAGTACCCAAGACCAGGACAATCACAGGTTATTTGGTAGCCGGGCTCCTTGTTGATATTGGGATGTGGGTAGAGCGATTCAACATTGTCGTCCCAAGCTTGGCATTACCCCAGCTACCATACGCGTGGGGACAGTATTCGCCTAGTTGGGTCGAGATCTCGATAACGGCAGCTGCATTCGCAGGTTTTGCCCTTATCTATCTAGTTTTCACCAGAACTTTCCCCATAATCTCAATCTGGGAGACTGCCGACCAGTCCGACCAGTCAACGCACAAGAAATTGTCCACAAAGGTCCTCCCTGCACCTACACGAACACTGGTTGGGGGAAGTGATTCTGCTTTCGCCTCACGCAGACGATTCCTGAGCTATGGTGCCATGATGGTAGCAGGATTCGCGCTTGGCTCCATTTCACCTAGCATTGCAACAGCTGTGGTTCGCGGCATGCAGGAGAGCCCAACTCAGGTCACCGTACCGATTTCGAGCCTTGGCGAAAGTGTTTCCCTCGACGATGTCAGATCGATGGCGAAGTTTCAGGCGGAAAAGCCAGCGAGAATGCCGAGGGGAAGCATACTCGACGGCGTAAGGGTCGGAAACGACGGGGAATTAGTCACATTGCTTTACGTTAACCCAACCGTTCCAACGATGTCTATGTATGCACCCGCCGTGGGTTTTGCAATCCTAGAGATGGCTGATCCTAAGCTGGATACCCTACCAACCTATCTACCGAATGGGTTCAAGCGAGTCAAGGTCAACCTGAACAGTGGCTTCGCAAGGGAATCTAGTGGCGCAGAATTCGACAACAGAAGCGAGCCTGGCCAACTTCAATGGTGGCAGGGCGGAGTGCACTTCGTGATGCTCGCGAATCTTCCCGTCGAACAACTCAGGCAGATAGCGGAATCGATGGAGCCAATCTAACTGTGATCAGAAACTTCGCCCACGTACTTGTTCTGCTTCTGCTCGCATTAGTAGCAATGGGATTTTCCACACTTTCTTGTTACGCCACCGGAGTCACCCCCCATGCAGGATCAATGGCGATAATCACCAATCAAACGACGGGGGAAAGTTCCGGAGTTGACGTGTTCACCGTGCTCGTAAGTAGCCACGGATTCAACGGTTCTGCCAACACCTTCAATCTCGATGTTTCCCAGGGAGACCAGGTCGACATAACATTCGTGTACAGCGACCCGACAGTCAATACCGCTCATCAGATAGCAGTCGAAGGTTACAACATTCGGACCTCAATAATCGACCAGGCCAACCCGATTGCCAAAATTGAGTTCGTAGCCGGACAGATAGGAAGTTTCCAAATTCATTGCATTATTCCATGTGTGGGAATGGAGAACCTTCAAAACGCTTGGTTGCTCGTCAAACAATCACCCGGGGTGACAATAGGAACGACGTTATCGTTACGAAATGGTCTCTCACTGGCTCTCAATGGCTCTGTACTCAACATAATAGCACGTGTAACAGACAAAGCAGGAAACCCGATAACCGGTCTTATCATCAGCTTCTATGTGAGTACCGACTTTGGCATGATGGAAATTGGCAACAACGTGACTGACACAAATGGTGTGGCTCGCTTTACCTACCCGTTACCCTCCCTTCGCAACATGACGGTTGCAGCGTACTTCCCCGGAAGCGGCATCTACCTGAGCGGAAATGCAACCGCATCCTTCGCCCCACCGAACTCAGGCATAGGCACAGGCTTCGTTTCCGTTGGGGGTGGGATCAACAATCCTCCCGGCGGGGAAGGTGCCTTTTTCGATCCGCGACTGGTCGGTGTCCCCACCGAAGTCAATGTAGCCTTAGTTGCGATCGTGTTGATCGTCATCCTCTGCGTTTGGTCAACATTCGCATATGTTGTAAGCCTAGTCTTGAAAATAAAGAAACATAACTCTAAGAAGAATGGAGAAAGCTAGAGATATGAAGTCGAACATTTTCTCCGCTAAGAATAGGAAGTATTTCGTACTCACGCCAATCGTCGTTCTGGCCGTAATGATGCTGTTTACTCAAGCTTTCCTCTTGGGCCCTTGGCTTCAGGAACGAAAGATGTCCAATGAGGTTGATTTCTGCCCTCAAACTTTATGCCTGGTCGATTACAACTACAATAGGGATCAAATCCAAGCCTCGGTAACACTGTACAACGCCGGCAGCAAGCCTCTCACGATAACGGACGTATACTACGACGGAAAAAGGCTGACGGAGGGTTTTGTGGGGGCGCCTAATGACCCCACGATCATGCCTCTGCCAGGGCCTGCCATAAGCGCCAACGACATTATCTTCCCAGTGCCTAACCAGTGGAACATGAACACAGACGGTCCCACAACACCCACCATTTTACCTGGGGGCATCGCAACTTTGTACCTCGGCGTCGCCACTTTCAACACGGGGACTCCACACATCCTGAAGATCGTTGTGCAAGGAGGAAGTTATGCATTCGTCATCGAGTCCAGACCATTGGGTTGACGTTGGACTCGTTCCCGGACTATTCCAGTGGACTCAGCGCTTCATGGTGTGAAACTGCAATTATTCGTTTCATTTGTTGAGGAATGAACGAACCCGTCTCTCGCCTCTAGAAAAATAGCAGAAATGCAACTTATGGAGTGACATTCGGGAAATCGGGGGGCACTAGCCTCCCGCAACGAGCGGTATGAAATTAACCACGTCTCCGTCGGTCAAAGCAGAATCTAGTCCTGTAACAGGCGCGTTGTTTACTAGTATTAGCATCGCAGCCATCATCTGTGGCGAGAGCGAAGAGTGCCTCTGCACAATAGTATTCAACAGGTTACGAAGTGAAGCAGGTTCGGGCAGGTCAAAATATTCATCGCTTACGTTAACAAACTGTTGCATCTGGAAGTAGATGACTTTGACGGTGACAAGTGCAGGCCGTTGAAGAAAACTAATCAGGTTAACGGTAGTGAGAGCAGCGCCTCCGACAACTACGGAACCAATTGCCCATCGTAGGAAGCTTCGTCTCTCCAATTCTTAATCCTCCGGGTTCCGACAGCGAACTAACGCGCTCCACCGAACAATATTAAGGCAACGTATAACGATGTAGTCCAATTCCAAGTTTGGAAACCAGCGATTGAAATGCAAATCAACGAAGATGATCGAAAAAAGGCTGTGATGCGAGCCTTGCTAGATGACCATTCAAGATTAATACTGACAGCGACGATGCTCGGTCCCAAATCAGTAATCGACATCACGCGCGAGCAAAACATTCCGATAACATCAGCATATAGAAAAGTCAAGGAGCTTAAGGAATTCGGATTGTTGAAAGTTGACCGTATCATACTGACCCCGGATGGCAAGAAATTCGAGCTGGTGAAGAGCACGATAAGAACAGCCAGCGTTAAATTTGATGAGGGAACGTTAAATGTCGATGTGACAGGTGGCCTCGAGGCAGACGAGAAGCTCGTGAGACGATTCTTTGCACTCAGGGAGGCCAGGTGAAGTTGCAGGATATCTACATACTGCGCTTTCTGAAACTCCTTATAGTTCTACTTGGTGCCGTCCTCATCTATTTGGCAATCAAGGGGTACCGTAAGAGTCGACGGAAGGATATGATCTTCCTAGCGCTGGGTTTCGCACTGATTACCGCAGGTTCAGTCGCGGCAGGCATACTGTTCGAGTTCCTCGGCTTCCAGCTTGTTGATGTGGATATCGTGGAATCTGCGATGGTCATACTTGGGTTTGCGTGTTTGATATATTCCATTTTCGGGTTCGACTAACATGTCTGCCTATGACCCGTTCGAACTTGCAAGTTTTCTACTCATGATGTACACAACTGGAATAGGAGTCTACATCACTATCCGCGCGGTTCGGGTGGGCCTACCATACCTTCTCCTTTCCCTCTTGCTATCTCTGATGACCTTCTTTCATGGATTCCATCACTTGTCAGCCTACCTTGGCTACCCAATGCTAGAGCAAACATTCGAATTCTGCGCGTCAATTTCTTCGCTGGTTTTAGGGATCGTTTACGCCTACGTTTGGAAAAGGTCTTGAACTTGCCGCAGTTAATCGTGCAAACTACGCTTGTTCTGTTAGTGCTGGCAGCGTTGGTCTTCGCATTTCAAGCTGTGCGTCAAAAGAAGTCAGAAGGCGTTTTCGGTTCAGCTTTTCCGACAATTCTTCTGATCGTAATAGTGGGTTGGATAACTACTGAGGCGATAAGTGATACTTTGGGCACCTCTCTGGGAATAGTGGGAGAATGGGCGCATCTCGCCGTTATGTTCATTTTTGCTGCCTGCATAACGCTGCAGTTGAGGCAGGCAAGAGAGCCCTAGCTCCGGTTCCTGACCCTCTAGGACATCGTCTTAGTCTTTGATACGCAATTAACGAGGGTGGCCCAATTTTCTCAAACATTCTCGTCTGGCGCACTCGTGGAAACGCGGTATCATTGGTGCACATACGGAAACGACGAATTGAAAGCGCCTAGGTTGCAGAAACCAGCTTCGATAGGCTCTGACTTTGACATGTGCAGTATTGAACGTGCACACGCAGAAGAAGAAGCAAGTAAATGATTACTTTTCCAGAGTGACTTCGAAGCCTTGAAGGCTATGTCTCAATTTGTAGTCGGCAGACAGCTTATCTCGCTGATAGTCGTCGCGCCTAACGAATAAGTAAGCTCGCCCTGTGCGTCATCCTCTAACCCCCTCCACGGAATGTAACACTCCCGCATCGATAGTCATCGATTTTAACTGTAGCAATCTTTTGCATTAATGCATACGATCGACGCCGTCGCCGCACGTCATCATGTCAAGATGACCTATCGGTATCCCAACGCGTAACAGACTATGAGCCGTCTCAAAATAACTTGAGGAGGAAGATATGCTAAAGCCGCATAGAGTTCTTGTGTTGGGAACATTAGTACTGCTATTTCTACTTCAAATCAGACTGGCGTACACTACCGTGCCGGTCCCCCTGATACCGCCAGGCTTCGTTGAAGTTACAGGATCACATGGCATAATTGTTCTAATCGGACCCTTAATCCGCTCTTCAACTGGAGTTTACGAGAGGGAGGTAATCCTTCCCGGTCAACCGCCCTTCATGGTCAGCACTGACCCTGGAATCACACCACAGCAAATCGCTGACATCTATGGTTAACCACGCGCTCCTCTACATCGCGACAACTGACGATATTGCAACCAGATAAATGGGGATGGGCGTGGCCCAACGCTAAGCCTTGCCCAGTCTACGCGATCATGGGTTTCATTTCTTTGCGGAACCAGCCTCTGTTTTCTCCTTGAGCGCGTCTAGGAGGCTTCCGAGTTTTATTAG
>Ga0074046_10000226_pt1 | contig 49904 bp, 49 predicted proteins | sample BogForMeECP23OM3_FD_94441 | JGI IMG/M metagenome (GOLD analysis project Ga0074046, IMG submission 94441) | Bog forest soil microbial communities from Calvert Island, British Columbia, Canada - Bog Forest MetaG ECP23OM3 | ecosystem: Environmental > Terrestrial > Soil > Wetlands ... | reverse complement strand
GGTTTGCTGACATTATTTTGTCTCCTCACCTATTATGGCCATAACAAGGTAAGGAGACGCCGTACCTTAGCTTTTGTGGTCAGTTGTTTACTTCGGAGAATCTAGGTTTTCTACAGAGCCAAAGGAATATCCGTTATTATAAACCGGGTGTTAATTACGATACATTTATCCCACATTATTCCTATCAATTCATTACTAAATAATAAGCATTTATTGATTTCCATTGCCCTGACGGAGCTACCATCACGAGAAAACGTGTGAAAATAAAACCCACGCACCCGGACGAGTCTGGAAACGCCCCGTCAGGCAATAAAAGCCACGATGGAGAAATCATTTGTGGGCCCCCCAGTGCGGATCGAATACCTGCAAAAGCTGGGGAATCAGGAGAAACAAAAGCCCGTCAACACTTAAGGAAGGCTGCCGAAGACCGGTTCGCAAAATTTCCGGCAATCCCTCCCGATGAAAACCGTTATACTCGTCAACAAATTATACACGAGCTCCAGGTCCACCAGATCGAATTGGAGATACAGAACGAAGCCCTCCGGGAAGCTCACCTCAGGCTCGAAGAGTCGCGTGACAAGTACCTTGACCTCTTCGAGTTTGCACCGGTCGGCTATTTCACGCTTACTGACAAGGCACTGGTAACCGAGGTAAATCTGACGGGTGCTGTGCTCCTCGGTATAGACAGGAACAAACTGGTAAAAGCACCATTCAGTAAATTTATCGCAGAACACGATGTCGATACCTGGCGCCGGTATTTCATTAATGTGCTGAAACAGGGAGAAAAGCAGATAAGCATCCTCGCGCTCACACGGGGCGACGGCTCTCCGTTCACGGCACGCCTGGAAAGCATACGGATGGATCAGGGAACGAATGGGCCGGTCGTATGGATGGCTTTGAGCGATATCACCGCCCTTGTGAAGGCAGAGGAAAATCTTGCCCAAAAAAGCTACAAACTCGATGAGCTTAATGCGGCCTATAAAACAATTGCCGACGGCCAGGAGAAACTTCGCCGGAATGTCGAAGAGCTGACGAATCGCGAAGCAGAACTCAGGGACGCACTTGCGAAAAAAGAGCAGGCGGAACAGGATCTGAAAAAGAAAAACGAGGAGCTCAACGAAGCCCTGGCAGAAAAAGAGGTGCTACTTTCCGAGATCCACCACCGGGTCAAGAACAACCTGACCGCGTTCATCTCACTCCTGAGCCTAGAAGGACCGTACGACAGCTCACCTGCCGGCCTGGCACTCAAGAAAGATCTCCAGAACCGGGCACGGAGCATGGCACTCATACACGAAACCCTGTATAGGACACATAAATTTACTGAAGTGGATATGAAGGAGTACCTGTCCACCCTCATCGATCAAATTGTCTCCTCGTATGGTTCATCGATCTCATTCAGAACTCTTATCGATGTTGATGAAATTTTCCTTGATGTCGGCCGTGCAACGCCAATTGGTCTTATTATCAACGAACTGGTAACCAACTCCATTAAGTACGCGTTTCCGGAGGGGGAGGCTTCCTGCCGCGAGGGCCATTCGTGCGCGATCCATGTTGCACTGTCAAAGGAGGCCGGAAGTTATACAATGCGAGTTTCGGACAACGGCATCGGATTGCCCGCCAACTTCGACTTCAAGACAAAAAAGACCCTCGGCGTCAAGCTCGTGAACTTCCTCGCGAAGCACCAGTTACAGGCAAAAATTGATATTGCCACAGATAATGGGACGGAATTTGTTTTCCGGTTCAGGGAATAAAATCCATTTCTTGTACGCACTCAAGGAAATGATCTCTTTTGGGGTTAAAATCCGAATCAGTCCACCATTTCAAAATCTTAAAAAATATTAGATTCCGTTTTTCCTTTAATACAATTAAATGCAGTCCTGTAGGATTATCCTGTAGGATTTTTATTCTTATCAAAATTTACGTCGAAGATAAATCCGGGGATTTTCTGGAAAAACCGGGCCGGAAACCGGAAGCCGGATCGCCGGACGAGCAAGATCACAAAAAATATACTCACACACGACAAGTACAATATGTAAGAAAAATAGACTGAACATTAGCTGTCTACGACGCAGTTAAGCATATATCACAGTTAACTGTGATTGTTTTAAAAAAATATCCGGATCCTTTCATAAAACGTACGTAGTCCCCACGGTATTCAGGATAGACCGGCCCGGCATCTCTGCCATGAACCGGTTGATCGCATCCCAGCCCGTGCAGTGCATCGGGACGACATACGCGGGGTCGATCGTCTTCATCGCATCGATGGTGGGCTGGATTACCGGCGCAAAGATCGGCCCGGTGAGGTGGAACCCGCCCAACACCGCGTACACTTTCTCAACCCCGGTGATCTTCCGGGCATACTCCACGGTGTTGATGATCCCGGCATGGGCGCAGCCGCTGATCACGACAAGGCCTTTGCCCTGCACGTTGACCACGAGCGCCTGGTCGTCGTTGATCGGGTCGGGCGACCAGCGGTCACCGGCATACGCCTCCATGCCCGGGAACCCTTTCTCGAACCCGGTCGTCCGCTCCACTTCCCCGGTTACAAGCATGTGGCCGGCAGCGAGGGCCGAGGGTTCCCTGCGCAGGAGGATGTCTGCCCCGGCTTTCTTCAGCGCAACTGCGTCCAGCTGCGGGAGTTCGACCGTGCCTTTTGGGTTGTTGAGCCTCCGCCTGAGGAAAGCGTCCGGGTGGGCGATGAGCGGCACCTGCCGTCCCGCCCCGGAGAAGAGTCCTGCAAGTCCGCCGGTGTGATCGAAGTGCCCGTGGCTCAGGACAACGGCTTCCATCCCGGCAAGGGGGATGCCGAGCTGCCGGGCATTCCAGGCCATGCACTCCCGGGAAAGCCCGGCATCGAGCAGCACCGCGTGCTCTTTCCTGCCGGCAAAGACCCGGACCAGGCACGAGAGGCCGTGTTCGGCAAGGAGCATCCGGCCCGGGTCGAACGGCAGCCGGCGGTCCACGGGAGTCGACTGCGGTACAAAGAGATCGATATAGTTGTCGACGAGCACGGTCACTTCCACCCGGTCGGCCGGTTTCAGCAGGTTTTCAGTCATGGTTCCATCCTCATGTCAGTCAATCAGCAGGAGTGCCATCGGCTCCGGGTGCCCGGTGACCGGGAACCGGATCGGCATCCCTGCCTTCTCCGCGGTCTTCTTCATGTTGACGCCCACGGCGTGCTCGGGGATCCGGGCCTGTGTCGGGTGGACGCAGATCCCTGCCTTCACGTTGCAGCTCTCGCAGAGCCGGCACGAGCCGTTGACGAACGCAAGGGCGAGCGTGTAACCCGCGTTGAATGCGGTCTTCTCGAGTTCCAGCATCACCGGGGCGCAGTCTTTGCTGCCGGTGAAATAGTCCTGCCAGAACTGTGTTGCCTTTTCTTTCTTATCTGCCGGAGCTTCCGGATCAAGCCAGTACTTGTAGATCGAGCAGATTACATCGGGTTCGGCGGTTGCCGGTGAAGTGAACTTCACGAGCAGGGCGTACCGGTACTCGGCAAGGACTTTCCGGAACTCGTCCGGGGTCGGGACGTACGGGGGGCAGGTGAGTTTCTTTCCATAGCCTATGCACCCGGCCCGGCACTTGAGGGGAACCCGGTTCTCTACGATCACGTCCGATGCGGGGATCACTTTTGCAACGGTCGCGCCGAGCGAGCGGGCGGCCTGTTCGAGGAATGCGAACTCACGGGGAGTGCTGGTTGCAGGTGTCATGCAGTGTCAGTACCATTGTATCATGCTTCTGGATTATCATGATCGGTCGTATCCCCGGGTGTCCGGCCGGGCAGTCTTTTGAGCAGTTCCATCTCCCGGCGGGCTGGCGGACTGCAGAGTGGCTGGAGGAAGGACCTTGCGGAAAACCGGGCCAGGATTCCTGATCTTCCCGGCCAAACCGCTCCAGGACAGCGCCTGCTGGGGCGTGAGCGGAAAGCAGATTTGATCCAGCCTTTCCATAAACCTGCCGGTGGTTTATTTGAAAATTACGAAGCGAAATTCCGCAGTTTCCCGTCCAGTGCGGATAGCTGCGAACAGGCCGAACAGAGATATGGGAGAACGACAGACAGAATGGTGATCACCAGCCATGAGCAGAAGACCCCCGCAACGAGACGGCAGCCCCTCCATCAACATGGAAGCCATCGCCTGGGATGCCATGAAGAAGTACGGTTTCCGGGCGAATTTCGGGAATGCCGTCCTCCAGGAAGCAGACGCGATAGAAGCCCGGGACAAAAAACAGTCCTGGCACGATGCACAGGACCTGCGTGAGGTTCTCTGGTCCTCGATCGACAACATCGATTCCCGGGACCTCGACCAGATGGAGTACTGCGAGCAGGAGAAGAACGGCGAGATCCACGTGCAGGTCGCGATCGCGGATGTCGACAGCCGGGTACCGAAGAACTCCCGGATCGATAAGTATGCTGCCTATAACGGGGCTTCCATCTATCTGGATGTCCATACTTTCCCCATGCTGCCTGACAAGCTCTCGGCCGGCATCACCTCCCTCCTCCCCGGCAAGGACTGTCCCGCGATGATCGTGGACTACTGGGTGCTTATGGACGGCACGATCCGGTACGGCACCGTGTACCGGGCGGTCGTGGCCAACAAGGCCAAGCTGGTCTACGAGCAGGTGGGCAGCTGGCTCGAAGGGACCGGGCCCATGCCGGAGAACGTGGAGGCAGTTCCCGGCCTTGAAGCGCAGCTCCGGCTCCAGAACGAGGCGGCGGTCCGGCTCCGGCAGCAGCGGACCGGCCAGGGCGCGCTCGATCTCGAAACGATCGAGGCGCAGGCAGTCTATGAGCAGGGTCGGGTCAAGGAGCTCGTAGTCCTCGAGGCAAACCCGGCCCGGTCCCTTATCGAGGAGTTCATGGTCGCGGCAAACCGCACGATGATGGCCTTCCTCTCCACGGCCGGCATCCCCCGGATCGAGCGGATCGTCCGGACACCGAAAGACTGGGAAGGCATCGTAGTGACTGCTGCTGCACTGGGCGTGACCCTGCCGGCGCAGCCCGACGTGCAGGCCCTCTCGAAATTCCTCACCGCCCGGCGGACTGCCGATCCCGAGCGGTTCCCCGACCTCTCGCTCACGGTCGTCAAACTGATGGGCCCCGGGGAGTACGCCCTCCTCGAGCCCGGCACCGCCCCGATCGGGCACTTTGCCCTCGCAGTGACCGATTACACCCACGGCACCGCACCGAACCGGCGCTACGTGGACCTGGTCATCCAGCGGCTCTTAAAGTCCGTGATCGACAAGAAGCCCAGCCCCTACCAGGTGAAGGAACTCGAGGAGCTCTGCGCCTGGCTGACGGATAAGGAAAAGGCCTCCAAGAAGGCCGAGCGGTTCATGCGGAAGGCGGCAGCAGCAGTCCTCTTAAAAGACCAGATCGGCAAGACGTTTACCGGCCTTGTCACCGGTGCCTCCGTGAAGGGCAGTTACGTCCGCCTCTCCACCCCACCCGCCGAGGGCCGGGTTATCGAAGGCGATCGGGGCCTCCGGGTGGGCCAGAAGATCCGGGTGAAGCTGCTCGGGACGGACCCGTTCAGGGGATACATCGACTTTGCCTTCGCGGGCAATGCCTGACGCTTTTTTTTCAGGATAATCCTGTCTTACCCAGCACGGCTGACCTGTGGCACCGCCGGGTCGCCCGGTTCCCGGAGGAAAGCACTCCGGCGTTAAGGAAGGTTATGGACCTGCTCCTTACCGGGCAAAAATCCGGGTGAGGACCGCATCGATATCCCGCCAGACTGCATCCACCACACCGCCGGCAAAGACCCGGTAGTCCGCCCGGGCCTGGGCAAGCTCCTGCGCCCGCTTCTCCACGGACGGGCGGAGCATCACCCGTTTCTTAAGGACATCCTGCTGGATCCGCGACAGCCTGCCGATACCCTGCACCAGCTCCCGCTCCACCGGCTTCATCAGCGGCTGGTACTTATGGACGAGCTCCTGGAGGTCAGCACTGTCCACGCCCCGCCCGGGATCGAACAGGAACGCCTTCTCCAGTCCCTCCCGCCAGGCGACCAGCTCGCCGGCCTGCGTGTTGTCCAGCCGTGGGATGCGCCGCAACCGGGCGAGCGATACGTCCGCCGCAGACAGGATACCGGCGGACTGCAGGACCGCCAGCTGGGCGGCCCCGGTATGGGGCGGGATACCGGCGGCAATCCGGTGCCGGGCAAGGAACTGCTGCCGCTGCCTCTCCCGCATCGAACTCTCCAGGCCGGCAAGCCCGCTCCGGTACTGGCGGTCGATCTCCTCATACTTCTGCCGGAGTTCCCGCAACCGGCGCAGCTGGGCCTGGAATGCCTCCTCCCCGGCCTCTTCGGTCCATTTCCTGTTCCACAACTTCCACATGTACTCGGCTGTTTCGAGGCCGCCCCTGCGTCGTTTCCTCTCCCTGGCTTCCTTCCCGGGGAATGCGAAGACAGCGATTGCAGCGATCACGAGGGACAGGATCTCCAGCGATGCCGTGAGATCGGGATCAAATCCGCTGAGTGCGAGCATCAGGAGGCCGCCGGCCGCAAGCGCAGCCCCTGCGATATGGCGGACCTTCCGGAACCCGAGCGACCGTTCGAGATCGCGGGTCAGCTGGGACGGGCGGGGGTTATAGATGTTCGGGGTGATGACCGGTATCGGGCCCGGGGGCCGGACCGCGTCCATCTTCTGCTCCTCCCGTTTCAGGTCGATCTTCGTGATGCTGTCGGCACTGAGGAAGAGCAGGACACCGGATACCTCCTCCAGCCTGCACCACGGGCAGGAGGAAAGGCCGGCATAGTAGTGGTGGACTGAGTCAGCGCTGCACCGGCGGAGCTTGTTCTCGAGCGGGTCCAGCAGGTCCCACCAGTCCCCGGCACTGGGCCTGCCGACGGGGCTTGTCCCTCTCTCGGCAAAGGCCCGCTCGAAGAGATCGGCAAGCTCGCCCGGGACGATCGCGAGGCCCACGGAGTTTGGCGGCGGTGCAATCGCTTTGGTGTGGGCATGTTTGCTGTACGCGAACCGGAACCCGGCGATCGCCTTCTCGATGGGCATATCCTCTTTCCCCGTGTAGACCCCGGCATAGGGATGGCGGCCGAGGAAGAGGAGCTGGAAGATCAGGATCGCGAGGCCGAAGTTGTCGTGGTTTGCGGTCCGTTCGAGCCGGAAATTCCCGGACTTCTGGATCTCCGGCGGCGTGAACTGCGCCACCCCGACCTCGCAGCAGTAGATCTGCTCCCGTGACCTGACCTGGAACGAGTCGCAGTCGATCAGGCGTACGCAGGCCCGGTCGTTCACCAGGATATTGCCCTCGTTGACGTCACCGATCACGTACCCGTACTGGTGGATCACGTAGAACGCGGCCGCGAGGTTCTTTGCCGCACGGACCAGGAACCGCCAGTCCGCGTGGGGGAAGGTCTCTTTCCGGTGCGTGGGGCCGTACACCTTGTGGATCGGCTCGGCATCGGCAATCTTCGGCATCACGAAGCCTACGACCGGCCCGCCCGGGCGTGTGCTGAGCACGTCGGTAGGCCAGGCCGAGATGCCTTTTAAGTCCTCATTGCACCCCCGGGCCATCAGCCGCAGTTTCTCCTGCTTCTTCTCATCGAGCGGCTTTTTGTAGATCTTGGCAACGGTCGTTTTCGGCGACAGGAGGAGCTCGTACACGTCTCCCTCGCCGCCGCTCCCGATCTTCTTCCCGAGGCGGACGACTGTGCCGTGACTATCGTAGAACGGGGTGACGGGTACCGGGTCCATGATCAGTCCTGTGTGACGACTGCGAGCACGAGTGTCTTGTCATCGTCGCTCCGGGCCGAGACGTCGTCCCGGGTGAGAAAGCCGCTGAGCTGGCCGGAGAAGTCCAGGAAGCCGCCGTCCGGGTGCTGCCGGAGCGCATCAAAGAGCGGCCGGAAGAACCCCGGGTGGGCCTTCTTCTGCGCAAAGGAGAGGGCAAGGGTCTGCAGGCCGTCTGTGAAGATGGCGATCTCACAGGGCGTGGAATCCCGGTGACAGATACCCAGGTGTTCGAGAAACTGCTCGTCTGAAACAAAGGAGGTTGTATTGGCATACTCCCCCTGCTCGGGCCAGAAGATCGTATCATACTCCCCGCCATCGGCGCTCACAACGATCGCCCCGTCCCCGATCTGGAAGAAGAGGGTGTGGCCCTGGCCTGAAACTGCCCCGAGCAGCGTGCAGGCGTAATCCTTCAGCCGTTTTCCAGTTGCCTCTGCCTCTGCTGAGATCGCGTCACGTGATGCAGTGACAAAGCCCCGGATCTCCGTGTCGGCAATACGGGAGATATCCCCGTCCACCCGGAGGGCATTAGTGATGCGGTCGTACATGCACCCGCACGCGAGTTCCGCTCCCTGTCCCCCGTGGGTCGTGCTCCCCGCGCCATCGGCGACAATCCCGATGAAATATTCGTTATCCCCTATACGGATGCAGCCGGCCCGGTGGCAGTCCTGGCCGGTCTCACCGCGGTCCGCATGCGATCTTCCCGTGACAGATGATCCCGTGATCTTCCATCTCATATCTCACTCCAGCCAAGGGGTGGAGCGAGGAGGATTCGGTCGCCGGGATTGGACCGGGACGCAGACTTCATGGAGTTGGAAAGCCACTGGAAGAACTCCCGGAACTTCAGGCCCTGGAGTTTCACCGGCTCGCGGACAGAGAGCTGTTTTAAGATCTTCATGTCCGCCTTGTTGACGCCGATCGCGAAGAACGCGAAGGACTTCGACTGTTCGCCTTCCCGGATCATGGCGGCTGCGCTCTTCCATTCATCGGTCGGCTCCCCGTCGGTGATCAGGAAAATCCAGGGCCGGTAGAACGAGATGCCGTTTGCCCGGTACTGCTCTTTCCGGCTTTTTATCAGTTCGATTCCTTTTCGGATCGCCTCTCCCATGGGGGTGTCACCTGCAGCTTCGAGCTGGGGGTCGAAGAAACACTCGGCCGTAGTGAAGTCGCTGATGATCCGGACCGGGCCAAACGAGAGGAGCGCGACTTCGACCCGTTTGATCGCCAGGGAGTCCGTCTGCAGTTCGTTATAGAACGTTTTCAGGCCCGTATTCAGCTCGGCGATCGGCTCTCCTGCCATCGAACCCGAAGTATCGAGCAGCAGCAGGCAGGGGCACCGGGGCTCCGGGTTCTCTGCAAAGGTTACTGCCCCCAGGGGCTCCTGGTCGGGATAGGTATTGTCGCTCATATTGTCGCTCCAAAAAATCCTGGTGGTATCATTATATGCGTAGCTCTCTTTTGGCGTTCTTTGGTATTTTGCCTTTTTGCTGGAGACCAAAAAGGCCAAAAACACGGGAAAAAGCCGCCGGATTTCTTCGGACTGCCGAAATCCCGAAGGGAGGAGGCACACGAGGATTCATCAGGGTCATCGCTGTTTTTTTGGGTCATCAGGCCCGGGCCTTCAGGTATGTACCACTATTTCCCGGGTTCCAGGGGTTCCAAAGGCCCGGGATCCGGAGGATTTTTTACGGAAGATCATTTCAGCAGTGCCAGTGCGATCCGGATATCTGCTTCCGTGAAGGGTTTGAGGATATATCCTGAGGGGCGGACCTCCTTTGCCCGGTCGATGAGCTCCGGATCGCTGTGCCCTGTGATAAAGATGATCCGCGAGTTCATCTCTGACGTGATCTCCCGTGCCGCCGCGATCCCGTCCTTTTTTCCGGGCATGCTGATATCCATGAAGATGATGTCGGGTTTTGTCTCCCGGGCAAGTCTCACTGCCTCATCGCCGTCTTCTGCCATGAGGCAGGTGTCATGGCCAAGGATCTTCAGCCGGACCTGCAGGATATCCCGGATGATCTGGTCATCATCGACAATCATGATCTTCATCATCCTGTCGGCTCCATCCGGGGCGGAGGGTATCACGCTCGTATGCCGCACCGGGGTACCTGTGGTGTTGCGGTTACCGGTCCCGCTCGTTTTCCTGGCTTCTGCCATTAACTCCGGACCTGTACCTCCCTCGATCCTGACATGGGGGTCGACCTGCCTGGCCCCATCCATATCCGCGTCCCTTACGGCACGGGCCGTGAAGAACGTGTTCCGGTCCTGGGACGAAGTGCCCTCAAGCATCGCGGAAACCTCGGTAAATACCTCGAGGGCGCTCCTTCCCATCCTGTTCCTGCACATGACCTTCCGGAGTTCGTCCTTTGGGAACACCTTTGCTATGGCGTCAAGGTCGGAAGTGCAGAGATCGCTAAGCCCGAAGATCGACAACAGGACCGGCATGCCATTGCGATCATACACGCCGGAGAGCAGACCGCTGCCCGCTCGTGTAATCAGGACGGGCCGCACCCGCCTGTCGCATGCGCCCATGAGCAGGTGAATCGCCGTTGTGCCGTCATGTTCGACGCTCGCGAGGTCCGCAAGGTCCACGATCATGATCAATGCCGACCTGTCGATCATCCCGCCCTTTTTGATGACGCTCAGGACGAAAGCGCCCCCGCCCGCACAGTCTGCTTTGATGAACTCACGGAGCATGCGCGCACTCTCCCCGTCAAGCCTGTGCTCCCCGCCCTGCATCTCGTCCACCAGCTCCACCGGGGACATATACAGCCGTGAGAAGAGTATCCCCCACACATCCGGGAGCCTGCCGTACTTCGTCCGCCTGGATCCCGTCTTCAGGCAGAGCTCGAATATTCCGAGAAGCTCGTGGGAATCACACCTCTCCAGCCTGGAGATCCTGGTGTTCGGAACCGGCGGCCGCAGCATCTTAACGAAAACCGTATTCTCTTTTTACCATATAAAATGAATTTATTTACCCCGGAACCCTGGTTCCGGCATGGCAGAAAACACCGTGGGGAGTCCATAGGGTACGGGGATGGCGCCGTGAACAATCGATAAAATCCCGGGATTATCGCCCGCCTCCGGGCCTGATAACCCTCCCCACGGCAAAGAACTCCGTTCTTCGTTACCTCATCTTTCGGGAAGTCGGGATCTATGGGGAGATTCTGCACACCAGCCCTGTCCTGTATTCCCCAGGACCGGATATGCAGACGAACTTCCCGTCTTTTACAAATGGCCCGGTATCCAGCAACCGTCTCGCCGGACTCCGCACGCTGCAGAGCGGAAGACCCGGGCCATCTCCGGTTTGAATAGTCCCCTGCCCCTGGTGCAGCGCAGGAAATGGATGGGATTTATCCGGGTGTGCAGGGTTCCAGCCAATCCGTTCCCACCCGGTCCAGGAACCGGGAGGTCCGCTCTTTTGGCTGCGCATGGCTCTCGTAATAGGCAAGGAGTGTCCGGACCCGGGCTTTCACCTCATCGGAAGTCAGGCAGGTCGCGACCTGCACTCCCTGATGGACATGAAAGCCGCTGTGCCCGCCGAAGAACACGGTCCAGCCCTTTGGGGTTCCCATGATCCCGATATCCCGGACCCGGCTCTCCCCGCAGCACCGCGGGCAGCCGGAGATACCGATCTTGATCTTTGCCGGGAACTCTTTTCCGGCATATTCATCGGAGATCTCCCGGGCGAGGCTGAGGGAATCCTGAGTACCGTTCCTGCAGTGCGAAATTCCCGGGCAGGACTGGACATACCGTACGCCGGGCGTGATGGATGCAGACCCGAGCTTCCCCAGTCCCTCCCGCACGGCTGCGATGTCCTGCTCCTGCACGCCGACGAGCAGGAACCGCTGCCCCGATGTAATCTTGATGAGGGGGATCCGGAATTTTTTTGCAACCCGGGCGATTGTTTCCAGGTCTTCCGGCGATACGGCACCGGCCGGGATACGGGTCTGGATCGCGTAGGTCCTGCCATCCCGCTGGAGTTTTGCACCAAACGTAGTATCGGTCATGTTCTGGTCAGGTATACTTGATTGTCATACCCATGAACCCTTTGGGTCTGCCTTGTATTCGCTCGTGAACTTTGCCGTTTTCTCATCCACGGTCATCGTGCAGATCGGGTTGATCGCCATACCACACCTCAGCCGTTCTCCTTTCCCCATTAAAAGTATAGAACATTTCGGCCGTGACACTGGTTTGGTGCCCTCATGAACACATCCGCCCCGGCGGTACCCTGAACAGGGATCCCGTTCAAGGCAAGTGATATATATCGCGATAGTGGATTACCAGTTATCCGGAAAGGATGGTGTGAGTGAGATGGCCGAAGAACCAAAACCCCAACTGATCCGCGGGCGGATCGATGTCTGCGAACTTGACCGTGCACGGATGTCCCTGCTGAACCCGCAGCTGATCGAACAGAAGAGAGAGTCACGGACAATTGACGAGAATGCAAAACCCCTTCTTGAGCTGACCATGCGGGAGGGGATCGAGACCGTGTGGGACCGGTTCGAGATGCAGCAGCCCCCGTGTAAGTATTGTGAATCGGGCCTGTCCTGTGCACGCTGTGCAATGGGCCCGTGCCGGATCATCCCGCCCCACCGCATCAGGGGCGTCTGTGGCGCCGATGCCGACCTGATCGTGGCCCGCAACCTCCTTGACATGATCGCGACCGGCGCCGCGGCCCACTCGGACCATGGCCGGGATATCGCTGAGACCCTGTACCTGTTTGGGCAGGGAAAAGCGGAGGACTACGGGATCGCCGACCCGGAGAAACTGAAGATACTCTGCACCGAGTACGGGATTGCCGTTACGGGAAAGACGCCAAAACAGCTCGCCGCGGAGCTTGGCCTCGCGATGCTGGAGGAGTACGGGATGGTAAAGAACACCCTGGCTTTCCTCAACCGGGCCCCCAAAGCGACCCGCGAGATGTGGGACCGGGCCGGGATCACGCCCCGCGGCATCGACCGCGAAGTTGTGGACTCCATGCACCGGGTGCAGATGGGTGTCGGTGCCGATTATACCAACATGCTGCTGCAGGGGCTCCGGTGCGGCCTCTCGGACGGGTGGGGCGGGTCGATGATCGGGACGGAAGTCTCCGACGTACTCTTCGGCACCCCCTCCATCAATAAATCGAAAGTAAATCTCGCGGTCCTGAAAGCCGACGAGGTAAACATCTCGGTCCACGGCCACAACCCCATGCTCTCGGAGATGGTGGTAAAAGCAATCCGTGACCCGGAGATGCAGGCGCTTGCACAGAAGAACGGGGCAAAGGGGATCAACCTTGTCGGGCTCTGCTGCACGGGCAACGAACTCCTCATGCGCAAGGGCGTCCCGATGTCCGGCAACCACCTCAACCAGGAACTGGTGATAGCGACCGGCGCCCTCGAGGCGATGATCGTCGATTACCAGTGCATCTTCCCCTCGCTGCCGAGGACTGCCAGCTGTTACCACACCCTCGTCATCTCCACAAGCTCCAAGGCTACGATCCCCGGTTCGTACTTCTTTGATTTCAAGGCTGAGAATGCCTACCTCACGGCAAAGGCGATCGTCCGGATGGCCGTGGAGAACTACAAAAACCGGAACCCGCAGCGCGTCCTGATCCCCGGCGCACCGGTCGAAGTGATGGCCGGGTTCTCGAACGAAGCGATCAAGAAGGCGCTTGGGGGGTCGTTCAAGCCGCTTATCGACCTGATCGCTGCCGGGAAGATCCGGGGGGCTGTCGGCATTGTCGGGTGCAACAACCCGAAGATCAAGCATGATTTCGGCCACGTGACGCTTGCACAGGAGCTGATTAAGAAAAATATCCTCTGCGTGGAAACGGGCTGTGCAGCAATTGCGTCCGGGAAGGCCGGGCTCCTCCAGCCGGAGGCAGCCAGCCTGGCGGGGGATGACCTTCGGGCGGTCTGCGAATCGCTCGGTATCCCGCCGGTGCTCCACATGGGCTCCTGCGTGGACAATTCTCGCATCCTCGTGCTTGCTGCCGGGCTTGCCAATGCGCTCAATGTCCCGATCCACAAGCTGCCGATTGCCGGCGCAGCACCGGAATGGTACTCGCAGAAGGCGGTCTCCATCGGCGGGTATTTCGTTGCATCAGGAGTCTACACCGTGCTTGGCGTGATGCCCAAGATTGGCGGGAGCCCTGCGGTCGTCTCGCTCCTCACCGAGGGGCTGAAGGGTGCCGTGAACGCGAGCTTCGCAGTCGAGCCGGACCCGGTCAAGGCCGCGGGCCTCATTGTGAACCATATCGAGCAGAAGCGGACCGGGCTCGGGATATAAACCGGTACGGGGGTGCGGGTGGTCCCGCCTGACGGAATTTATGTGAATTACCCGGGATATCATTCCCCGGCCCCCCGGGATATTTTCATCAACTTTCTTTGAGGTCCTGTCGCACTATGGGGGATGCCCGGGCGGCGGGGGCGGAACCACGATTGAGCCGGAGCCCCTGGGAGCGTTTGGCAAAGTAACGGGGCAACGTCGGTTAATAAAAACCGTCGCTGGGTGACTATACCCTTTTTTAATAATCAGCAGGTAACGGTACTTTATGCCAGGTACCGGGGCCCGTCCCCCTGTTTTAAAACGGGAGATTGGTCTCTTTGGTGCCACGGCACTCGGCATCGGGGCAATCATCGGCTCCGGCATCTTCATTGTCACCGGTATTGTTGCCGGCATTGCAGGCCCTGCACTGATCGTTTCCGTTCTCATCGCCGGCGCCATCGCCGTCTTCTCGGCAATGAGCGTGGCCGAGCTGGGGGTATATCTCCCGGCTGAGGGCGGGACCTATGCGTATGCCCGGAAACTCATCTCCCCCTTTGCCGGGTTCATTGCCGGATGGATCTGGATCTTCTCCAACATCTTTGTCGGTGCGGCAGTCTCGCTCGGCTTCGCCCATTATTTTGTCACCCTTTTCCCGGCGGTCCCGGTAAAAATCATCGCCCTCGTTATCTGCCTTGTTTTCATAGGCATCAATTACCTGGGGCTCAAAGAGTCCGTGCTGTTCAACAATATCCTCGTCACGGCAAAAGTCCTGATCCTCCTGTTCTTCGTGGCGTTCGGGCTGGGATTTTTACGGCCGGGAAACTTCACCCCGCTTGCCCCGGACGGATCGCTTGGGGTACTCGGCGGGGCGGCCCTCATCTTCTTTGCCTATACCGGTTTTGCCCGGGTCACCATCATGGCGGAAGAGGTACATGACCCCGGGAAGACCATACCCCGTTCCATCTATCTTGCCCTCGGCATTTCGACGGGTATCTACCTGCTCGTGAGTATTGTCGCCGTCGGGCTGGCCGGTGCCCCCGCCCTTGCACACTCCGGTTCTCCCCTCGCCGATGCAATCGGCATAACCGGGAGTTCCGGGGCGGTCCTCGTGATCTCGCTTGGGGCGATGATAGCAACGGCAAGCGTGCTCCTGACCACGATCATGGGGATATCCCGCATTGTCTTCTCCATGGCCCGCAGCCAGGACCTTCCCCCGCTGCTTGGCAGGATACACCCCCGGTTCTGCACACCCCATTACGCGATCGCGATCACCGGTGCCTGCATGATTGCGGCCCTTCTCCTCGCAGACCTTGCGCTCGTCGTGGCAGTCAGCACGTTTGCCATGCTGCTCTACTATCTCATCGCCAATATCGCTGCACTCCGGCTGCCCCGGGAACACCGGCGGTATCCCGCATGGGTCCCGGGCATCGGGGCGCTGAGCTGCATCGGCCTTATCGTCTTTCTCAGCCCGGTGTCGTGGGTGATAGGGTGTATCGGGCTTGCGATTGGCGGGGCGTGGTTTTTCTTCCGGAAGAATGTTGCCTAGTGAACGGCGGCAGGGACTCGCCGGCTAATCAGGAACATTAATACCGATACGGACTATTTAGTCTCCAAGCACAACTTGTCAGTACCCGGCATGGGGAGCCTGCCCGCATGGACCATTCACTCATTCATCATCCGGAAAAATGGGAGCGGAAGCTTGCCGTCCTTATTGCTGCCATTACCGTCATAATCGTGATCCTGAACGGGTACGGCCTGATGTTCGGGATTACCAATGTCCTCCCGCATCTCTTTTACATACCGATTATTCTTACCGCGTACTTCTTTCCCCGGCGTGGAACCCAGTTCGCCGTCGCCGTCTCGGCAATCTACTGCGGCATGACCTACGTTTTCAATCCCATCATTCCCGGGGACCTGTTGTCAGCAGGAGGCAGGGTCATTATTTTTATCCTGATCGCGGTCGTGGTCTCGTTCCTGACAACCCGTCTTCAGGCGAGCGAAGAAAAATACCGCCTGCTCGCCGATTATACGTACGACTGGGAGTACTGGATCGGTCCCGACGAGTCCATCGTGTACACGACACCGTCCTGCGAACGAATCACCGGCTACACCCCGGCTGAATTTTATACAGACCCGCAGCTGATGCGCATCCTCATCCATCCCGACGACGAGGCCGCTCATATACATCACATGTCGCATTTTTTTGCGCAGCCGAAACCGGAATCGATCGATTTCCGTATTGTCCACCGCGACGGGAGCGTCCGGTGGATCGGGCATATCTGCCTGCCACTCTACAATGCGAAGGGGGAATTCATCGGGAGGCGCGTCAGCAACCGGGATATCACCGAACGGAAACAGGTGGAAGAGGCGTACCGGGAGACAAGCCGGCGTCTTGCAGAGATGATCGATTTCCTCCCTGACGCGACGATGATCATAGACCGGTCGGGTGTCGTTGTCTCATGGAACCGTGCCATGGAGCAGATGAGCGGACTACCGGCATCGGCAATTCTCGGCAGGGGAAAACCGTCCTACACGACATGGATCTCCAACCATACCGGTCCGATCCTCATCGATTATGTCCTGCGCGGGGATACCGAAGGGATCAAAGCCGCGTATTCCAATGTCCACTTCGATGGGAATACGGTCAGGACCGAGGCAGACATTACCCATGTGAACGGCACGCGTCTGTCGCTCTGGATCAGTGCCACACCACTGATTGACGAGAGCGGGGAAGTCAGAGGTGCGATCGAGTCGGTCCGGGACGTCAGTGACATAAAAAGGATCCAGCGGGCATTGCGGGAATCAAATGCCTACCTTGACACGGTAATCAATACCCTGGCGGACCCCCTTTTTATCAAGGATCACAGTCACTGCTTTGTCAAGCTGAACAACGCGTTCTGCCATTTTTCCGGGCACGCACGCGAGGACCTGCTGGGAAAATCCGATTATGATTTCTTCAAAAAAGAAGAGGCGGATATCTTCTGGGAGAAAGACGAGGAAGTATTCCGGACCCGCCAGGAGAATGAGAATGAGGAGTGCATCACCGACTCGCAGGGGAACACCCATACGATCAGCACCAAAAAGACCTTCTATATCAATACGGCCGGCGAGGAATTTATCGTCGGTATCATCAGGGATATCACGGGGCGCAAACTTGCAGAGGAGGCCCTCCGGCTGGCAAACCGGAAACTGAACCTGCTCTCGGGCATCACCCGGCACGATATCAGGAACCAGCTCCTGGCGCTTGAAGCATATCTCGAGATCTCGAAAGAGTCGCTTGAGGATCCGGTCCAGACCGCGGAATTCGTAGCCAAGGAAGAGCAGATCGCAGAGACCATTGCCCACCAGATCACATTCACCAAGGATTACGAAGACCTGGGGGTGAACACGCCCCAGTGGCAGAACGTGAACACGGTGATCCGGAACGTTGGTGCACGCCTTCCGATGCGGAATATCCGTATCGATGAAGGTACGCCCGATCTGGAGATGTATGCCGATCCTCTTCTTGAAAAGGTGTTCTACAACCTGATCGATAATGCGCTGCGGTACGGGGGAGAAAAGATGAGTGCCATCCGCATGACATCCTGTGAAGAGAACGGGGCGCTCGTCATCGCTCTCGAAGATGACGGCAATGGCATCTCCGCAGAGGATAAAAAACAGTTGTTTAACAAAGGTTTTGGCAAACATACCGGCCTTGGCCTCTACCTGTCCCGGGAGATCCTTGCAATCACCGGCATCACGATCACCGAGACCGGTATACCGGGTACGGGTGCCCGGTTCGAGATCATGGTTCCAAAAGGGGCGTACCGTTTTACCGGATGAAAAAAAAATTGCCCGGCAATGCCTCCAGCTGATGTTGGTATCTGTACTCGGCTCAGCTCCGTCAAACCGTTTTTGTGGATTCGTCGCTCCGTTCGGGAAGTGGAAGGGAAACTCAGGAATTATCCCATTAATTCAAAAATCTGGCGAATTCATCGCGTTTTTTAGATGATGCAGGTTTTTTTAAAGACCACGTGTCCACTCCATAGCAAGGAAGTAACTGCAAACTATCTGTAAAAACGCGAAGAAACCTGGTGGTTTCCCCCTCGTTTCGCGGGTTGATAACCCTTAAAAAATTTAGATGTAGGGGTTCCGGAGAGCCTTGCCTACACCGAAGGTCTTGCGAGCTTCGACGGTTGCCTTGTTCTTCGTGATCTTCTCGTTTGCGAGCTTGGACACGAGTTCAAGACCGGGCTTGACCTTTTCCATGGGCTGTGTCTCGAAGACACCTGCTGCCATTGCCTTTGCCCAGACGGAATCTCCGATCTTGGACCTGACAAATACGGTGCTCCACCCGTCGGGGCTGCCGACAGAGCCGGTGGAGATGTCACCGAGGTTGGCAACGTAGTCGAGGCAGACCTTGCAGCCTGGCTGTTCGTACTTGTGGGTAACCTTGAGCGGCAGCTGGACTACCTGTCCGCGCTTGCCGTATACCCAGAACTTGCCCTTGCCGATCTCCATTTTCTTGACGGACTCAAGCTTCATAGCAGCGTGGTCTTCCACGAGCTGGAGGATGCTCTGGTACGGGAAGTTCTCCATGCAGAAGATACCGACTGCAAGTGCAATGCTGTCGCCAACATCGCGGAGACCGATCGGGTAGAGCTGGCCCTTGCGGATTGCCTGCATCTGGCAGGGGGTACCGACGATACCAACCTTGTCGAGACCAAAAGAGCGGGTAGCTTCCTTGATCATGGAGACGTTGGGGCTGATGTTGTACTTGGTGCCTGCCGCTGCGATCAGTTCAGCCTTGGTGTTGACGATCGCCGGGATGGGCCTCCAGGGCTCGATCATATCCCAGTTCGAGTTGTCTCTCATTACCTTTGACGGGAACTTTGCTGCGAATTCCTTGGACGCCGCAACAATTGCTCCGTCGATGATACCTTCGTCGAGCGCATATGCAAACAGCGAGGTGACGATACCGCCATCCTGGGCGTGCTTGAGAAGCTCCTTGTCAGTGCTTCGGGCTGAGACGACTGATTTGTATTTACCGAGTTCTGCTCCCATTTCAACCACCTTCACTGGAGGGCCGCCATTATGGCCTCGTTGATCGCCTCATAGTTCTCGACGACATCAAAGCTGAACCAGCTCCGCGGGCACTGGTTGTAGCAGGCTCCGCACTTGATGCACAGGTCGCGCTCGCCCTGGGGCTTGCCGTACTCGTGGGTAATTGCATTGACCGGGCAGGCTGCTGCACAGGCACCGCAGCCCATGCAGAGACCCTGGTCGATGACATTGGTCATCAGATCGCAGAAGCAGGCTGTCGATGCGCCGCAGGCAGTTCCCTGGACCGGGAGGGCCATGAGGGGCTTGAGGAATGCAGTCGCGAGGTCCTTCTGTTCCTTGGTTCCCTTGAGGAGCAGGTATGCCATGACCGCAACGTTCCTGATCATCTGCGGGGTCGGTGCGCATCCGGGGATGAACACGTCCACCTTGATCAGTTCGTTGATCGGCAGGAATGCCTCTTGTGCCGGCTGGTTCTGCTGACCACCGCGGCAGAAACGGGTGATGTTGCCGTAACATGCGCAGCCGCCGAGAGCGACTACGATTGTTGACTTTTCACGGGTTTCCTTGATCTCTTCCACTGCGAGTTTGTCGTTAATACAGACTGAACCCTCAACGAATGAAACGTCCACCTTCTGGATGTGCCTTGCGTCTGCAAGTGTTGGCATGTACTTCAGGTCGACGTACTTGTCGAGGAGTGTTAACAATCCGGCATAGTTGTCTGCTAATGCCACAGTACAACCGGTACACCCACTCACGTGCGTGTAGCCTAATGTGATTTTATCTGCCACAGGCTTAACCTCCTTTTTAGTTGATTCCGTTTTTACAGATACGTCAGCGGCTTTCTGGGGAGCTGCAGGTTTCTGCGGTTCCACGCTGGCGTCTTTCTTCTTGAAGATTGATAGTAGTCCCATAATCCACCCCTATTGTTTCCAGTATTACCCGAATTGTTTTCGGAATTGCCTTCTGAAGTTCATCAGAAAGACCCTCTTCAAACTCAGGGGCTGTAACCCTTGCTGGCTGGACTCCGATGATCGTAATGTCAACCCGGTCCTTGATCCGCTGGAGCGGCTCGGCAAGATCCCACGAATGGGCATCCCGGTACGCGCCCGGCGGCAGGTCCTCGACACGGAGTTTGGTGATGGATCCCGGCTCTGCCCCGTAATCGGCAATATCGACGATGATGAGTTTCTTCGTCACTTCCGGGTCGAGCAGGGTAAAAATAAAGTGCGGGCCGCCAAGGCCTGCATCGATTATCATTACATTGTCGGGAAGCGAGAGGTTGTGCATCTCCTCGATTACTGCCGGGCCAAAGCCGTCATCGGCAAACAGGGGGTTTCCACACCCTGCTATAACGATCTCCGGAAACAGCATCAGGTTACACTCACTGGATGAGCTTCTGAGCCACTACCTTGTTGTCCTCGTCCACTACGATCATGTGGGTTGCACATGAAACGCAGGGGTCGTATCCGCGCATGATAACTTCGGCGAGCTGCCAGGGTGCACCGGTGAGTGCAGCGCTGCAGGTGGCGAAGTTCCAGGTGGTCGGGACGAGCATGCTGAAGTACTGGACCTTCCAATCCTTGACACGTGCAATGTGGACATCGGTTCCACGGGGGGCTTCGTTGGATGCCCAGCCGAGTGCGCCGTCGCCGTCGGGGATGTAGTCTGCAACTACCTTGCCATTCGGGTTCAGGGCGTCGATGCAGTCGATCATCTCGTACAGGCAGTCCGTGTATTCCATCTCACGGGCAATGTTCTGGCCGACCGTTCCCTTCTCGTCGTAGCCCTTGTAGACTGCGAGACGGGCACGGGGACCGACTTCAACGGGCTGGCCGTCGTACATCGGGATGCCGGTGCAGGCTTCCATCTGGGGGTTGGTCTTGGTGCCGATCTTGGTGGTCCCGCCGATCGGGTACCGGGGCTCTTCGAGCGAGACTTCCATCTCACCCATGTACCAGTCCCATGGCCTGACTTCCTTGAACCGCTCGATGTCCCAGCTGGGGCATTCCTCAAGGCTTGAGCTGCCGTAGAATGCGTGGGTTGCAAGGTAGCCCTGGTTGTGGTAACCAAGGGTCTTCGGAAGTGCGACCTTCATGCCGCCGACGTCCACAGATTCGCGTGCCTGGTAGTTCCGGAGGATCGCGATCATGAGGTCCATCTGGGCCTTTGCAAGGGGCAGTGCCTCCTTGGCGAGGTCGTACATCTTGATCTTGGCCTGGTCGGAGCAGTTGCGGTACATACCGCCGACGCGGGTGTTCCGCGGGTGGATGCAGTCGCCGCCGGCGATCTGGCCGATGGTCTGGCCGATCTCACGGAGACGCTGGATCCGCTTTGCAACGGTCCGGACGGGCTCTTCTGCCGTGAACGGGTTGATCTTGACCTCAGTGCCCGGTAAATACAGGTCAGGGAGAATCAGGATATCGTGCAGTGCAATGCTGTGCAGCCGGTTCGCGAGCTGAAGGATGTGACGGAGCATGAGTGCGTCCTTGGGGATCTCGCACTTGATGGATGCTTCCATTGCTTCAGTGGCCGCGAGGTTGTGGGCAATCGGACAGATACCACAGACACGGGATGCGATCTTTGGCACCTGTTCGGGGGTCTTACCGACGGCGAGTTTTTCAACTCCCCTCACCGGGGTAATGGAACACCAGTTACCCGTCTCGATGATGCCCTGGTCGTTAACCTTCAAGACCATCTTGGAATGTCCCTCATGTCTTGTGGTTGGGGAAATCTCTACAACTTTCGACAATATTATCGCCTCATTTTATGTTGAGTTGTTCGTATTGCGGTACAAAATTACTCTATACTCTCTCTCATCTCTAGAGATAATTGACCGTACAAAGTACGTTCAACTCTATCTTGTACTAACGATTTTATAACCTTTATGACTTGATTGCAGGAGAAAACAACGCACAAAATGAGGATATTTTACATTCCCCGTCCCAAAATCCAGTAGTTTGGATTATTTCACGCAAAAGTATGTTCGGGACAAAAAATAAAAAGGGAATTTTTTAACAGGTTATGTATTTTAAAAAATTTTAAAAAATATTCAGCCGTTCATTGGTTTATCGCCGTTCAGTTCATCGACTAATTCGGCAATCGTGGCCTTGCGCTCGGCATAGGCATCGTGCTGGTGGATACTCTCCTCGTTGGTCTGCTTGATCGTGACTACGGAATCCCCGCTAAGGTACTCGAATTCGGCCAGCACTTTCTTGGCCATCTCGCGGACACAGTCTTCAACAAACCGGGGATTCTTGTGCGCGGCAAGCACCACGGCACCTTCATCCCCGCGTTTCAGGAGCTCGTAGATGCCGCTGCTCATCGAGTCCTTGAGGATACAGATCACCTTTTCGAGGTCCACGTGCTGGTCATCGTCGGTCTCGATGCAGAGGAACCCCCTGCCCCGCTGGTTGTGGGTGGCCATGGGAACCGCCGAGAAGAACTCGTCGATCTTTTCCTGGTCTACATCAAGATCCTGCAGGACCCGGTTGGCGCGTTCTTTCATGATGTTCTGGGCGCAGGGGCAAGCGGTCATGCCGGTTACTTCCGCGCCAATGCTCTTGCGGACTATGGGTGTTCGGAAGGTACGCCGGGCTACGGCCCGGGCATGCACCTTGACGACCTCGTGGCAGGTGGTATGGCTGACCGGGGTCTCGCGCTTGACCATGAACTCGCTGCGCATCAGCACCTCGGTCCGGTCCGCGTATTCGTGCCGGTCAAGGAGTTTCCTTGCAACAACGCTGCAGAGCTTCTCGATCTCGCTTACTTCCCCGTCAATTGCCTGCTGGAGCACCTCGTCGATCACTTCAAAATTCCGCGAGAGATTGGCGCCCTTGAGGCTGCCGGGCAGGTCGACGTAGACGTCGAATATAGATATGAATATTACCGGCCGCTTGCCGTTGCGGTGGACTTCGACAAGTTTCTTGACGTTCTTTACTCCGACCCGGGTGAGGTTGATCCGGACATCGGGAGATGTAGCCTGCACATCCGGCAGTTCCTTGCCAAAGGATTTTTCCGGTGAGTGATCAGAAGGTGGATTTTTAATAGGTCATCGCATCCAGATGGTATTTCGTGTGACACTTTGGCTTTTTCATATAATATTTATGTGGTTTGTAGCTGATATGAAAGGGATCAGCTATGTTAAAGAAGTACTATGAGGCAGATGCGGATCTCGGCGTGCTGAAAGGCAGGAAGATCGCCGTGATCGGCTATGGATCACAGGGCAGGGGCCAGTCGCTGAACTTACGGGACAGCGGGCTCGATGTCGTGATCGGGCTGCGCCCCGGGAAGAGCTGGGACGCGGCAGTCAAAGATGGCATGAACGTGATGAAGGTCGGAGATGCCGTCAGGAGTGCCGACATCGTTCAGATCCTGCTGCCCGATGAGCACCAGGGCACCGTGTACAAGAGCGAGATCCTCCCCCACCTCACCGGGAACAAGTGCCTCATGTTCTCCCACGGGTTCAACATCCACTTCGGGCAGATTGTCCCCCCGGCGAATGTGGATGTCATCATGGTGGCGCCCAAGGGCCCCGGGTTCATGGTCCGCAGGCAGTATGAGGAAGGCAAGGGTGTTCCGGCTCTCATCGCCGTCCACCAGGACGCGAGCGGCAACGCCCATAAGATCGCACTCGCTTACGCTAAAGGTATCGGCGCCACCCGGGCCGTGGTCCTCGAGACCTCGTTCCGCGAGGAGACCGAGACGGACCTCTTCGGCGAGCAGGCAGTGCTCTGCGGGGGCTGCACATCGCTCGTCAAGGCCGGGTTCGAGACCCTTGTCGATGCCGGCTACGAGCCCGAGATGGCGTATCTCGAAGTGCTCCACGAGCTGAAACTGATCGTCGACCTCATCTACGAGGGCGGCCTCACCAACATGCGCCAGTACATCAGCAACACGGCCCAGTACGGCGACCTCACCCGCGGCCCCCGGGTCATCGGGCCTGAGTCCTATGAGGCGATGGCAGAGATCCTCGAGGAGATCCAAAGCGGGAAGTTTGCCCGGGAATGGATGCTCGAGAACATGGTGAACCGCCCGATGTTCACTGCCCTCACCAAAGCCGATGAGGACCACCTCATCGAGGAAGTGGGCAGGGAAGTCCGAGGCATGATGCCGCAGTTCCGCAAGTAAAACGTACGTCACCACCCGGGGAACAACGGAACGCTCCCCGGGTTACAAAAAAACGGGTTACAAAAAAATATTTTTCCGCTCATTTTCCTCATCATTTTTGTGATTATTGCGGATATCTCCCGGGATATTGCTGGTATTTCCGGTTTTTGCCACATCTTTTAAAGCGTGGTTTCCCAATTATATCTGATGAAGATCTGCATCATTTACCACAGCGAGACCGGCAACACCCGCCATGTTGCCCAGCACCTTGCCGCAGCCTGCGATGGGAAGCTGGTCGAGGTCAACGATACGGCGGAATACTCCCGCCTTACCCGGTTCCTTGTCTGGTGCAAGCGGGCCCGGGGAGAGGAGAAAACATCGGTGGAACCGGCTTTGATCGATGTAGACGGTTTCGACCTCGTGATATTCGGGTCGCCGGTCTGGGCCTTCAAGCCGACACCGGCGATCCATGCCGCCATCGATGCGCTGAAGGGGTGCGAGGGTAAGACTGCGGCCGCGTTCTGCACGCACGGTGGCAGGCCCGGGCAGACGGACGGGATCTTACGGAAATGGATCGAGGCACGGGGGATGAAGGTTTCCGCGGTTGCCGATATCAACATGAAGGACATCGAGAACGAGAAGAAGACAAAAGAGCTTGTCTCGCTCTTAATCAAAAATAATAATCACGCATAGTTTTTTGCTGTTTTTCCCTTAAGGCCGGGCTTTTTCGGAGTGAATGGCGCAGGCCGGTGTACCGGCCTTGTCGCGATGCCCGGGACCGGCATGGTACGGCGGGCCGGTATGAAGTCAGTACGGCTTGCAGGACCGGAACCGGAATGTATTCGTGAACGGGCGCACGTCAGGAACCCGTACCGGGGAAAGCCTTTTTGTCCGCCGGCGCCTTTATAGTATACAATTATGACGGACGCGTATGAACAACTCCTCAAACAGGCTTATTCCAATATAACGGAAAAGACCGAGTCCTCGGAACGTTTTGTAGTTCCCGAGGTGAAAGCCTATGTCGAAGGTAAGACGACCGTCCTTGAAAACTTCACCGAGATCGTGGGCAAGGTCCGCCGTGAGCCGGATCATGTGATGAAATTCCTGCTCGGGGAACTTGGCACGAGCGGGAAGATCGACGGGAACCGTGCGATCTTCAACGGGAAGTTCGAGATCTCACTCATCAAGGCGATCATCAAGAGTTATGTCGACGACTATGTCATCTGCTCCGAGTGCGGCAAACCGGATACCCGGCTTGTTAAGGACGACCGGGTCATGATCCTCCGGTGCGATGCCTGCGGGAGCCACCGCCCGGTCCGCAAGCGGAAGGCCCGCACCGAACCGGTCTCGGAGAACCTTGAGGAAGGCCAGATAATGGATGTCGAGATCCAGTCCATCTCGAAACGGGGCGACGGGGTCGTCAAGATGGGCCGGTACATCATGTATGTCAATAATGCCAAGCCCGGCCAGAAAGTGAAGATCAAGATCTCCCGCATATCGGGATCGATCGTCTTCACCGAACGGGCAGTAGAATAACTTTTTTTTGGTGCCCGGTAGAAATAATTACAACGAGGAACGCTATTCAGGTGTTTCACCTCAGCCGCTGTGGCAACCGCTTAACAGGTAATTCCTGCAAGCCTCGCAATGCGTCCCGTCCCCCCCGGGACTAGTGGCGCAAGAGGGGAACAATCATGACACCCGAAAATGGTTTTCAGCCGTCAAAAAAATATGCGATAATCGTTGCACCGGGGGCTGTTTATTGATAATCACCTTTTTTTTTAATTTTGTTTAAACCGTGTGCAGCAGGTTCCCCCGTCTGGAAATACAATCCTTGTGCAAACGGACCCGTTCTGAACGAACCGAAAAAAAATATTGGAACCCGGGTATTCCGGATAAAAAATCAGGCTTTGGATTTCTTGATGCCTTTGATGAGCTCGTCGCAGTGGCCGGTGATCCGTTTGCAGGCCTTCTTGATGATCGGCAGGGGATTCTTTTTGCCTTTCGTAGTGACGAGGAGTTCGGGGTCCGAGAACTGGAACTCGATCATGTACCGGGCTACATCAACGTCGTTATCGGTTAATATCTCCTCGACGAGGGCGTTCATGAACGTGTGGCCTTCCCCCTGGATGATAAGCCGCACCTTGTCCTTTTCGAGATCGAGCACTTTTACAATCATGCACCTATGTTTGGGCACCTGAAATCTATTAAGGTATGGGTAGTGCTGCCCCCGGAACGCGGGGAGGTACCCGAGCCCGGGAACGATCAGGGAAATTCGAAGATGTCCCCGTCTTTTCCGGTGTGGGGCAGGTCCCACGGGAGCATGTGGCTCATGTGGACACACCGGAAATCCTTTGGGGCAAGGCGGCCCGCGAGCGTGCAGGCGTCGAGGTAATTCATGTGCTTGTGGATCGAGATATCCGAGGGCACCAGGGCGTCCAGCAGGAGGAGGTCGAGACCGGTCAGGAGATCGAGGCTCTGTTCCGGGATGTCGATGTTGGTATCTGCGGTGTAGGCGACCCGCGATTCCCCGGTCTCGAAGAGCATGCCGCAGGTGAATGCGGGCGGGTGCCTGACCATGAAAGGCGTGATCGTGATGCCGAAGATGTCAAAGGGCTCGTATGGCTGGATCGCGCCCTTGTCGAACGTGAGGAACCGGAAGATCTCCGCGCAGTAGTTGAGGACCTGGGGGGCTGCAAAGACCGGCGGGATTGGCTGGATCCGGTAGAACTCGCCAAACCCGATGAAGTGATCGTAATGCCCGTGGGTCCAGATGACCGCGTCGATATGAGGAGAACCTGCCTTCAGGAGCTGCTGGCGCAGGTCCGGGGACGAATCGATGAGCAGGTGCCTGCCCTTATTCTCGATGAGGAGCGAGGTCCTCAGGCGCATGGTGCCCGTGGCATTGGCGCGGGCGCACTGGGGACAGCTGCACCCGACTTTCGGTGTGCCGATCGCATCGCCTGTCCCGAGGAGGGTGATCTTCATGTTACAACCAGTTCAGGTGGCGGATCGCGTCCCGGTTCCTGACCATGCGGATGCCCTTCTCGATATCCTCCCGGGTCAGGGACTGGCGGTTGTCCATGAGCGCCGAGAGGATCGCCTCCTTGATCATCATGCGGAGGTCGGAACCCGAGAAGCCTTCGGTCCTGGCTGCCAGTTCCTGGTAGTCGAGGTTGCACTGGAGTGAAGCGGTCACTTTCTTTAAGATGTTCTTGCGCATCTCCTCGTCAGGAAGTGCGAACTCGACAACCTCATCGAACCGCCGCCAGGCAGCCTCATCGAGCAGCTGCGGGTGGTTTGTGGCACCGATCAGGAGGATACCGTTCCTGATCAGGTTGACCCGGTCGATGTTCTTTAAGAGCGAGTTGACTGCACGTTTCATCGCCCCGTGGTCGTCTGCGGTCCGGCTCTTGGCAACGAAATCGAACTCGTCGATGAAGAGTATGGAAGGCGAGAGCTGTTTTGCAAGATCGAATATACGATCGATATTCTTGGACGTTTCGCCAAGGTACTGGGAGGTGACCATGGAGAGCCTGACCTCGAGGACCGGCATGTGCATATGGCGGGACATCGCAAGGGCAAGTGACGTCTTCCCGGTGCCCGGCGGGCCTACGAAGAGGAGTTTGCCGATCTCGTAGATCCGGTGCTGGTGCAGGAACTCGCGGTGAGTGATGGCATGATTGATCTTCTCCATGATCGCGAGCTGGTCCTTTGTGCAGACCAGGTCGTCAATGTGCTGCTCGATCTCCTCGGGTGCACTGACGATGACCAGGTCCAGCGCACCCCGGAGTTTCTCGTCCTCGCTTACCAGTTTTGAGATCCGTGCGTCGAGGTGCGCCTTGGTGTCCTCGTATGGGGGGTTGGCCTTGCGGATCGCTTTGTAGGATACACCGGTCGAGTCTAGGTTCTCGAAGAAGAACGCGAGTGCAGGGTTCTTCTCGATAAGGGGCCTGCCTCCCTGTTTGAGGAACCACTGGGCTGCCGGCTCCAGGGCGGTGATCCGGAGGCGCTGCCCGAATTCCTCGTAGGCGATGAACGGGTTTGCGGCGAGTTTCACGTGGGCGTCTGCCACCGCAAGGGTGCGCTTGATCAGCCCGTCGCTCACATAGACCGGCCGCTTGACATCGGCAGCGCCGGCCCCGAAGATCTCCCTACAGGCCGGTGTCAGGTCATTGACATCGAGTCCGGGATTCTGGTTGAAAATCTCGGCGGTCAGAACGACTTCCATGATGCTCAGGGTTTCAGGATCTCCAGACATGGGTGTAACCTTAATTATTCTTCTCCGTCAGGCATAAGACTATCTCACCGGGTTGTCACTATGCAGCCGTCGCCGGTCACGATGACCGTGTGCTCGTGCTGGGAAACAAGAGAGCCCGGTACATCGGAAAGGACCGGGTAGGCATGGAGGATGTTCGACCTTACGAGCGCGGGAAGCGCGAGGTCCAGTTTCTTTTCCAAAAGCCAGCGCCGGGAGAACGGCAGGCCGTGCCGGTCCCGGATCTTCTCCATGATCGTGCGGGCTGACGGGATGCGGACGGGTTTTACCATGAGCTGGGAATAGATCTCCACGCGCTTCTTCTCGCTCACATGGCCGCTGCCGGTAGTGGCGAAGGGTTCGATGGCAAAGACCATCCCTTCCTCGAGCACCACGCCCCCGGTAATACCGATATTCGGGATCGTGGGGGACCGGTGCAGCACGTAGCGGTCGAGGCCATGGCCGGTAAGATTCGAGATGGGCCGGTACCCCCTGTTCTCGATCTCGTGCTGGATCGCCCTGCCGAGGTCCCCGGCTGTTGCGCCGGGATGAATGGCACTGATCGCCGCTTCGAGTGCCTCGCGCGATGCATCGACAAGAAGGGAGTTGTTCCCGAGATCCACGGTGGTCGCCGTGTCCGCGATGTATCCCTCGACCTGGACGCCGAGGTCCAGCTTGGCCACGTCGCCCCGGGCAAAGACCCGGGCATCGCCGTAGGACGCGGTATCATGCGCTGCATCCTCGTTGAGGGACAGGTTGAGCGGGAACGCGAGGGCAGCGCCCTCTTCCGTGACCCGTGCCTCGATCGATTCGACGATCTCAAGGTAGGATGCACCGACCCGGATCTGCTGTGCGCCTTCCTGCAGGATCCCTGCCGCAATACTGCCGGCGCTCCGGTAGTACTCGAAGACTTCGTCCTTCACAGCACCAGCTCCTCGGGGAACTGCGTGAAGTTGTCAAAGCCCTTTGCCGTGACCGCCCCGATATCCTCGAGCCGGACACCACCCGTCCCGGGATAGTAGAGGCCCGGTTCGATGGTGATCACGTTGCCGGAAACGAGTTTCTTCCCGGCCGGGCCGACCGTCGGGAGCTCGTGCACCTGCAGTCCCACTCCGTGCCCGAGGTTATGGATAAAGCCCCGGGTATTGCTCTCGTACCCCCTCTCCGCGAAAAAGTCGACCACGGCCTGGTGTACGTCCGGGGCCGGCACGCCGGATTTTACCTTCGAGATCCCGATCCGCTTAGCCTCGCGGAGGGCACCGTACATCTCGCTGATCTCGCGGGACGGCTCACCTTTGACCACGGTACGGGTCATATCGGCATAATAGCCGGACTTCTCGTCCACCGGGAAGAGATCGATCACGATCGGTTCGTCTGCTTTCAGCGGGCCGGTACCGGTCATGTGCGGGATCGCGGTCTCTTCCCCGCATGAGACGATGGTATCAACGGCGGTGCAGCCATGCTCCAGCAGCTGGCAGTGCATAGCGTATTTCACGTGCTCCGCCGTCAGGGGCTTCCCGTTGTGGTACAGGATTCCCTTCTTCGGTTTTGAGGCCCTGATGAGCGTGACTGCCTTTCCCATGGCCCCTTCGGTCACTTTCTGGACCTGCTTCATCAATGCGATCTCGGGTTGTGTCTTCTTTGCACGCAGGGACGGGACCGTCCCCTTGTCCACGGACACCGTGCACTGCTTCCCGAGGGCCTGTGCAAGCCCGACCGGGAACTGGGGGGGCACAAGGAGTCTGGTTCCTGCCTGCCGTGCGATCATCGTCGCAGTTGCCTTCAGGAGGTCCTTCTCTTTTTTGAGGATCTCCGGGAGCCCCGCTTCGGCCCGGGTCATGATCGCTGCCGGTGACTCGCGGGATGCGCGCCCGGTCTCCATCTGGGAGATAATGATTACCCCGTTCTCTCCCGGTTTCCTGAAATAGACAAACGGGTCGCTTGTCGTAAACTTTGTCAGGTACCGCATATCTGCGTCGCGCGAGGAGGCGTACATGACAAAGGAGTCGGCCCCGCTCTTCCTGATCGCATCGGAAAGTGGATCCATCTGATCCACTCTATATGCAGTGAAACGTCAAGTACTTTTATTCCGGAGCTGACGTACAAGCAATGGAACAGAAAGCAAAAGACCAGTTCAGGATGAAATTCTACCGCCTTGCCGTACAACTGAATATAATCATCCTCCTTGTCGTTGTGCCGGTCCTCTTCCTGTTCATCTTCCCGGCACGGTTCGCGGGGTTCCGTTATCCGGTCATTGCCGTCATGCTCGTAGCGGCCCTGGTCCTGGCCATCAATTTCCGGACAAAATATTATGAGACCAGGGTATGGCTTCATGAGCAACCGGATAAAAAGGAAACTTAAGTGAGACCGGCCAGGGCCGGCGACCGGGACGTTATGCTTGAGAAGATGAAGGACGAGATCGAACTGGTAAGCCGCCACCTCGAAGTAGCCCGGGCCGTGGCAGATCACCAGCCGATTGGGATCATGAAACTCTCCGAGCTCCTCGACCTCCCCTCCCATCGCATCCGCTATTCGCTGCACGTGCTGGAACAGCTGGGCTACATCCGCGCATCTCCTGATGGTGCCGTTGTCACCGCGAGGACCGTGGAGCTGTTTGCCCACCTCAACGATGACCTCGACGAACTGGTCCGGCTCCTTGAGGTTATGAAGGGAGCCGGGTGAAGGGGCGGGCCGGCAGTATTCCTGAAGCCGGCCTGAGACCTCCTTATCGTTACCTTTAAACGTACTCAAAAAGAATCTACTAGGACGCGATTGACGCGTGCCTCCCTAACTCAGTTGGTAGAGTGTCGGACTGTTAATCCGAATGTCACAGGTTCGAGCCCTGTGGGGGGCGCTTTGGGGCCCGTAGCTCAGTCCGGTTAGAGCGCCCGGCTCATAACCGGGCGGTCATGGGTTCGAATCCCTTCGGGCCCACTGCCCCGGTGTTCATTATCCTGCTATCGTTTTTCCTGCAGAGCACTGCGGCCGCGAGCTGCGTTTGACAACCTTTGTATCATGGGACTTGTATAATCAGCAGCATGAAGTGTCCCGTGTGCGGGCAGGACTGCGCCAGGTCTGCAAAGGACCTCCTTGCTACGCTGCCGACCGTTTTCCTGCCCTGTGCAGACTGCAGCATGCGGGCACTGGACAAGCGCCTGCCGCCCCCGGACCTTGAATTTTCTGAGCCATGTTCCTGCGGGAAACGGTTCATCGATGAAATATTCGTTCACATCTACAGCATCATGGTGGAGGAAGGAGTTCTCAAAAGGACAGACCCGCTGATCGCAGCCGGGTCCCCGCTCGTCCACCCAGGGTTTGCGATGGACCGCCCGCCATTCCTTCCCGCAAATTCCCTTGTCCTGCTCTCTCCTGTTATCACAAAAAAAACTGCACTGCGTCTGGTTGACGAGGTCCCGGAAGTGCGGGGTGTTGTTAAGACCGGTGCCTTTGTCCCGGGCCTTGCCGCTGCCGATCTGCATTCTGTCCCGCGGGTCTACGAACTCATGGCCGGCTGTGATGTCAGGGCGGATGTCTTCCCTCTTGCAACCGGCCCTCTCGTGATGTACAAGCAGCAGTCTCAAGTCCATATCGAGTTCCCCCGGGCAGGCTACCCGAAGATCCGGTCGGTGGAGCAGCACGTGGGAAAACCGCCGGCCCGGTTTTTTATTGACGCGTGTTCGGGCGTCGGCACCCTGGGCCTTACGGCAGCATGTCTCGGTGTGCCCCACGTGGTCCTGAACGATGCCTGGTATGCCTCGGCATTCTGGTCCGCGTTCAACCTGGAAGTCAACCGGGAGTACCTGGACATACGGCGCGTACGGGTTTTCGAGCAGATCGAGGATATGGCAAAACATCCGGTCGTTAAGGAGCCGGTGAAGATCGCAGAGACCGAAGGCGACCAGGTAATCGAAGTGTACCAGGGAGATTTCCGGGAACTGCCCGCGATCCTGCCCAGGGGGGCGTCTCCTGTCACGGCTCTCGACCTGTTCGACAAGAAGGACCGTGCAGCCACGGAGAGGATCCGGCATGACTGGCTGGAACGGGTGGGCGGGGAGATCTTTATACCGTAATACCGGTGAGGGCCGGCCCTTTCCGATAAAAAGCATTTATTGGCCTGTGCACAATGGTATATGGGGACTAGCCCGGGTGGCTCGGCGTCACTTGTAACCCGAAACCGTCGGTACGCGGGGGGCGAAGTTTGACTGAGGCTGCAACGGCCTGCTGGATCCTATGCGTTCTGACTGAGAAACCTCGTCCCATGAGGTCGATGGCCAGGTATCAAAATTCCGGAGGGAATGGCGACCTGTCGCTGCGGGGACCGGTTCAGGCCCGGAAGGGAGCAGACTTACCGTAGACATCCGGCGCCCATGGGGTAACGGGGCGGAGGATGAATGCGTTGGTGAATGTTGTAACGTACAGTCGACCGATAACACGTCCCCGTTTACGATTACCATGGCGAAAGTGACTATCATCGGTGCAACGGGTAACGTCGGCACGTTTGCCGCACACGCCATTTCAGCAATCCCGCATGCGAACCAGATCCTTCTCTATGGCAGGGAAGGCAGGGAATCTCTTCTTAAGGGCATCACCCAGGATCTCGGGGACTCGTTTGCAGCCCGGGGGACCGATGTCCGCGTCACCTGGACTACGAGTCTTGATGACGTGGCCGGGTCCGATGTAGTAGTAATCACTGCAGGCACGCCGCGCACGGCGGGACAGGACCGTCTCGATCTTGCAATGGGCAATGCACGGGTTATTGCGCCCATGGCAGAGAAGATTGGCCAGGTAGCCCCGGAAACGAAGATCCTCGTGGTTACCAATCCCGTGGATGTCATGACCAGCGTGGCCCTGAAATACTCGAAGCTGAAAACCAGCCAGGTCTTCGGCCTTGGGACACACCTTGACTCGATGCGGCTCAAGTCGCTCATTGCCGCGTACTTCCATGTCCACGTGAGCGAGGTCCACACCCGCGTCATCGGCGAACATGGCAACAGCCTTGTCCCGCTCTGGTCTGCAACAACCATCGGCGGCATCAAGATCTCCAACCTGCCGGAGTTTTCGCACCTGCCCGTCCAGGAGATTATCAATGCGGTTAAAACCAGCGGCCAGCTGATCATCCAGAACAAAGGCTCCACCGTATACGGGCCGGGTGAAGCGATTGCATCGCTTGTAAGGACCGTACTTTCTGACGAGAACCGGATCCTCACGGTATCCGCATATATCAAGAGCGAGGTACACGGCATCGGCGATGTCTGCATCGGTGTTCCTGCGCGCATCAACCGCAAGGGAGTCTTTCCTATCGCGATCCGGATCGATGAGTCGGAAGTTATCGCCTTCCGGGAATCGGTTGAAAAAATCCGGGCCAGCACAAAAGAAGTACTTGAAGCACTGGAACAGAATACTGAACCGTAGTTCTGGTGCGAAGAATAAGAAAAAATGTGATAACCTGTTTTTCAGGTTAGTGTAACTTCAATGATCTCTGCCCGCTCGACACCCGGGAGGGTGCCGATGGTCTTTTCGAGCGCGTCGGTTTCTCCGCCCGCATCGTTGATAATAGCAACGAACTTGATTGCCTTGAGCCCGAAACCGATGGGCTCTTCCTTGATATCCTGGATGCCGGGGAGTTTCTCCTTGAGGGCTTTTTTCAGCTGCTCAAGGTTGACTTCCGGCGACTCGGGCATGACCCGCATGATCACTGCGACACTACCCATGGATCACGGTCCCCCGAATCCGCACTTCGGGCAGGTGTAGGGAATGCTCTGTTCCCTGCACCGGTAGCACCGGTTGATCTTAACACCGCACGCGGGACATCCGAATTCCGTTGCCCCCTCTTCTGCAAGCGGAGCGCTGCAGGATGTACACTTCTTATCGGACATTATTGCTCCTCCAAGGATTCCTATAGTATCTCTCTTAGAACCTTTAAAAGGTTGTACCGGTCCGCGTGCCCGGGACCCGGTGCCCGGCAAGGAACTTCCGTATGCGTTCCGGGTCTGTACCGTTGATGATGGATGTTGCAATCGTTTTCTTGAGGACAAACGGGAGGAATGCCGGGTCCACCACGTTCGTTTCCAGGGGTGTGCTGACGGTTTCCAGAAGTATGCCCCCTGCCGAAATACCGTCAACCGATTTGAGGAGCAGGAGATCCAGCCCGAGCGTGCCTGCCACCCATGCCGCGATCGTATCCGATGTAACGTCCCACGAATGGGGGAGCGGGTCATGCTCCCGCAGGCAGCGGTACGGGAGAAGAACGGTGGGCCGGTCCGGGATTCTAAGCAAATCCATTGCCGTGATCCCGTGCGATGCAACGTACCAGCCGTACTGCTCCATGGCAGCGATGGCCATCCAGTGGGCTGTATCGTTATCTGCGCGGACTTCCCGCACAGCATTGGCAAAGGGTCCGCCACCGGGCACGATAACGAGGGGGCGCTCCGCGGTACGGAGGACGGAAACAATCCCGGGAACCCTCGCATACAGGCTGCCCCCTAGTTTCACTACGAGTGGTGCCTGCGCTGGTTCCAGGGAATTATAGCGGCACGTGGTCATGTCATCTTAAGAATACTTAGTATAATATATATGCAATATGTGCACACGCTGACTGTATGCGCCGGTTGCTTGTGCTGATCCTGCTGCTGTGCTGTACCGGGTATGCCGGAGCACAGGTATGGATCACCGGTTTCTGTCCTGATCCGTATCTTCATGATGATGCGGATGAGTATATTGTCCTTTCCGGGAACGGGTCCCTGGATATGATCAGCATAACTGACGGAAAGGGGGGATTCCGGTTCCCGTGCGGTACCGTGATCAACGGCGATCTCACGATCGCGAGGAACGGCAAGGCCTACCGGCAGAGCCACGGGACGGCCCCGGACTTTGAATGGCTGGATTCATCGCCGGATATCCCGGATGTGATCGGCGGCAGACCTCTCCGTATGGCCAATGCCAACGATTCCCTGATCTTGTATGATGGCACTGACCTTGTCCAGTCCGTTGCCTGGCCCCGCGATGTGAAGCCGCGTGAAGGCCAGGTGCATTACCTTGAAGATGGGGTGTGGGATCGGCGCACCCTCATGCTCGGGCAATCGCGTTTTGCTCCAGCAGAGTTCCGGAACGTTACCGTGACCACGTTTGTCTCGCCGGACTGCTCCGATGAACTGTTCTCTGAAGTCGTCAGTACCGCGTCAAAAGAGATACTCCTGAATGTGTACGAGTTCTCCAGCCCCTCCATGGGTGCATCGCTTGCCGGGGCGAACGGGCGTGGCGTCAATATAACGATGCTGGTTGAGGGAGGCCCTGTAGGAGGCATCGGAACGGAAGAGCGTGCCGCTCTCTTCCAACTCAACCGGAGTGGTATCCCGGTATACGCGATGGTGTCAACGAAGGATGTTCACGCGCCGTACCGTTATGATCACGCGAAGTACCTGGTCATCGACCGGCGCGCTGTCCTGCTCGCGAGCGAGAACTTCAAGTACAGCGGATTTGCATCAACGGGGACGACCGGTAACCGGGGGTGGGGGGTGATGCTGGAAGACCCGGGGCTTGCCGGTTATTTCTCAACGGTGTTTACCATGGATCTCGCCGCTCCATCCACGGTGCCCTATAACGGGTCATACGGCCCCCTCGAATCGCCGTCTTCTGAAAAACGCCCTGCTGAGTTTTCTCCTATGAAATTTGAGGGGGCAACGGTGAAACCAGTGCTTGCGCCGGATACCAGCGACCAGATCACCCGTCTGATCGCGTCTGCCAACAGGACTGTCGAGATCGAGGAAATGTATATCAAGAACGAGACACCGCTCACGCTCAACCCGTACCTTGCGGAGGCGATCAATGCCTCACAGCGGGGTGTCCGCGTGCGGGTCCTTCTGGACTCCTCCTGGTACGACACAGAAGGACCCAACGACAACGACGAGATGGCCGCGCTCATCAACCGGATCGGCGTGACTGAGCATATCCCTCTTGAAGCGCGATGTGCAAATCTCCGGGTAAGCCGGATCACGACGATCCATAACAAGGGCGTTATCGTCGATGACCAAACGGTGCTTGTCAGCAGCATCAACTGGAACAGCAACTCCCCGCAGTTCAACCGCGAGGCAGGCGTCATCATCGAACATCCCGGGGTGGCCCGGTATTTCCGTGCTGCATTCGAGGATGACTGGGACCCGGCCGTAGCATCATCGGAACAGAAAACCGATTACGTCAAGCTCATCGCCGCCGGCGTACTGATTGTGCTGCTGCTCGTCGTGTGGTATCGCCGTCACCGGACATGAGAAAGGCGGTCTTTTCTGCAGCAGTGCAGAGTGTGGGAATGATGAAAAGAATCAGGTTTTTCTAAAATTTTTTGAGTGCACACTGGCAGACGTCACATAAATTGATGTCGCTCTCACCGGTGACAACGGCAAGCGCCCAGCGGTCAATTAACAGATCCAGTTCTGTGGAGATCTCGACTTCACCTGCACCCCGCTTCCTGCTTATGTACTGGGAGACTGCTGCCCTCGTGACACCCAGCTTCCTGGCTGCATCACTCTGGCTCAGGCCCTGCTTTTGTACCAGCCGGACCACCATCTCTGCCCGCATGGGTGGAAGGAGATTCCGGACCATAGTATCGCAGTGCATCAGGGTACAGGTATGCTTAGTCATGCAAAGGCCTGCTGCGGCTTAGCTGACTGGGCAGTCCTGAACTGGTAGATGATCTGGCGTGCATCGCGGAAGTTGAACTTCTCGATGATCAGTTCGCGTTCCTTGAGTTTCTTTAAGGCATAGCGGACGGTCCGCGGCGCGAGATGGCTCTTCTGGACAATGTCCTTGTGGGTCATCGCCCCGCCTGTTCCAAGTATTTCAAGCACCGTCTTCGAGGAGGGTGGTAAGGTTGTAGGATACATGATGATAATGTTAACACTGTTAACATATCAACCTGTCGGTAATATATACCGCCATTTTCCATATTCGATCATGTTCATGCGCCAGGAACGCGTGGCCCTGCTCCTTCTTGCAGGTGTAGCGGTTGCCGTACTTGCCGCCCATGTGGTCCTCAGTACGATCGGCAAACAGCCGTTTGCCCACTCGTTTTCCAGCACAACTGCTGACGGGGAACTGGTGATCATTGAGGGTACGGTTGATCAAGCGAGTGTACTCGCGAACGGAGGGCATCTCCTCCTCCAGGTAAATAACATCTCGATATTCATTCCATCGGAAGCTGCCCAGGACCTGACCCTTCATGAAGGGGATGTGATATCGGCATATGGGACCGTCCAGACGTATCGCGGGAAAAAAGAGATCGTGGTGAACTCCCGTGACGATATCCACGTTGCCGCATCCACCTGATACAGCAATCCGGTGCATTATCCTCTGCTGTTTTTTCCGCGGAAAAAGATCCTGCCTGGTTTCTTGTACTGGTTATGCGGGTTTTGGCCCGTCACTTACGTTCGTCTGGCCGCGCCTGATATTTATGGCAGAGATGGCTTTCCGTGCCGCATCCCGGACACTTTCATCCATATCATTCAGTGCTTCGGTAAGACCGGGAACTGCCCGTTCATCCGTGATGCTGCCAAGTGCCCATGCAGCGTCCTTCCGCACCCGTGCTTTCTTGTCCTTCATGAGGATGAGCAGCCGGTCTACGGCCCGTGAATCCCTGAGTCTCCCTAGCCCCCACGCAGCACCGGCACGGAGCCATTTATCTTCCGAGGTTGTTGCAGCAAGGAGCGGCTCCAGCGCCCGCAGGTCACCGATCTGCCCGAGCGATTTCGCCGCAAGCCACTGGACATCCACATACGGGTCATGTAGCGCAGCAATCACCGGTTCGACCGCATCCGTGTCATGCTCTGCACCAAGCGCCTCGGCTGCATGCCATCGGAAGTTGAGATTGGAATCTTTGAGGAGCGCAATAAGTCCCTGAACCCGTTGCTTCTTCTTCGCTGCCTCTGCCGCCATCTCTTCCGGTGTCAGTTCACGGGGACCGGCACCGGCAGCAGTTGTCTCTGCATCCGCCATCCAGCATCTCAGTAGCCACCCATGCGCTACTACTCCCCATTAACCTTTTCCTTTTTCCGGTCCTTGCGGAAACGGGCACAGAAAAGAGAGCGGGCATCGCATGTTTCACAAGAAACAACTGTCGTTTGCCAGGTCAGGATGTTCAATCTACGCGGGCAGGATTTCCAGGCTGAATGAAAAATTCTTCACCGTATGAGTCAGGGCGCCCATGCTGATGATGTCGACCCCGCATGCGGCATAGTCCCGGACCGTGGTCTCATTAATCCCGCCGGAGATCTCGAGGATGACCTTGTCCCGGAGCCCGAGTTTCTCCAGCGCAGATACGGTCTCCTTTGCCTGTCCCGGTGTCATGTTATCGAGCATGATGATATCGGCACCTGTTTCCGCTGCACGTATTGCATCGGCAGATGACTCCACTTCGACCTCGATCTTCTTGTACGCCGAGGTCTGTCGGGCAGTCCTGATTGCCTTTTCGAGAGGCACCACGGCAAGGTGGTTATCTTTGATCAGGATCCCGTCGCTCAGGTTCATCCGGTGAGGGTCCCCGCCACCGATGAGTACCGCTTTTTTATCGAATCTCCGGAACCCGGGGCAGGTCTTGCGGGTCCCAGCCACACGGCATGCGGGGCTGACCGACCGGACAACACCCGCTTGTGCATGGGTTGCTGTAGCAATCCCGCTCATCCGCCCCATGATGTTGAGGGCGGTACGTTCCACGAGGAGGATCGCTTTTGCCTTCCCGGAAAGCCGGAGGATTACGTCCCCGGCCATAGCGGGAACTCCGTCCTTTTTTTCGGACGTCACTGCTACGCCGAAATGGGAGAAGAGCGCTGCCGCTTCCGCCATGCCGGCAATGATCCCGTCGTGCTCTGCCCGGATGATGGCCGTGCAGGAAACATCCGGTATGACCGCGTCCGAGGTCAAATCCCCGGCCGGCACATCCTCTTTGAGGAACTCCAGCAGTTCATGGAGATGCAGCCGGTCAGTCATGCGTGGTGGCTCCTTCATGTCCCGACAACAATCGGGTCGTCAATCTTTTCCAGGAGCGACAGTATTGACAGGGCGGCAAGGTAACTGGTCGCCGGGTTGTCCGGGCTAGGGAAGTTCGTGACCCTGATGTAGGTTTCGCCAAAGTCCCCTTCTATGAACAGCTCGTGCACGTTACGATCTACGGCCGGGTCCACAAAGAGCTCGACATCGGTGTCCATACCGGCGGCAAGGCTCATCGCAACCGAGACGTTGACGTTCTTGGGAAATGCCTTGATGCACTCGTTTGCCTTTCCCGAGAAGATCCGCCGCCGCTCCTGTGTATTGATGCCAAGCGAAGCAGGACTCTTCGTGGTCCTCAGGAGCAGCCTCCTGATCGTCGAGATCCTGCCGATCTTGAGGTTATCAAGACCGAAGATCGCCCCGCTCGGGATATAGACTTTCTTCCCGTGTTCGCGTGCCCTGCTGCGGAGGGTCTCCCGGAACACGGTGTCGGTGAGGGCACCGATGCTCATGATCACAACATCTTTGTTATGCGTAAGGATCTCTTCTGCAAATAGTCTCGCTGCGCTGACGGAAGCCGCCTCCACAACGATATCGAAATCGGCGGCAACGAACCCGGAAAAATCCCGGTAGGCGGTTGCACCGGAGATCGCAGCGATCTCAGAAGCCCTGGCGTACACTTCATCGTATACTGCTGCGATCGTGAAGCCGCCGGAGTGCCGGGCGATGATGTGCCCGATATTTCCACAGCCAAGCAGCCCGATTTTAATCATAATAAACAGATTATGGGTGCAATTGGTTAAGGGTTGTGATTTAACAAACTACATATACCGCCGGCATGGCAATATTCTCCACTATTTGCCCTGAGGAACCGGATCATGATCCCCCGGCATACCCCCGACACCTGCAAGCGGCCAAAAGGCTTAGCCTCCGGCCCGGATGAGCTGGACCGCCTCCGGTCCCGCCGCGTCTTCATCGAGACCTATGGGTGCCGGTACAACTTCGGGGATACGGCAAAACTGGTCGAGATCCTGAGGGATCAAGGCTGCACCATCGCCTATTGCCCGGAGGATGCGGATGCGGTGATCGTCAATACCTGCACGGTAGTGGGCTCTACAGAAAGGCGTATGCTGCGCAGGCTTTCTGCCCTCCGGGACCACGAACTCTGGGTTGCCGGCTGCATGCCTGCTGTCCAGCGTGACGCGATCTTCACTGTCTGCACTCCTTCCATCATCTCTCCGGAGACCATTTACGAACGGTACCGGCAGATCGGTACCGTGGCCCCGGGCAGTATCGGGATCGTCCAGCTGGCGCACGGCTGCACTGGTACCTGCACGTACTGTCTCACCCGCTTTGCCCGGGGCCCGATACGGAGTTTTTCCGCGGAGGAGATCTGCGGACAGGTGAGGGCCAGTGTACAGGCTGGTGCTGCGGAGATCCAGCTCACGGCCCAGGACGTCAGCGCGTGGGGATCAGACACCGGCAACTCGCTTCCCACCCTCCTTGCGGCCATCGATGCAGTGCCGGGCCGGCACCGGGTCCGCGTGGGGATGATGAACCCGGCGACCGTACTCCCCGTTCTCGACGAGCTCGTGGACGCGTTTGCCGGTGACCATATCTTCAGATTCATCCATCTCCCGGTCCAGTCGGGCTCCGATGCGGTCCTTGGGTGGATGGGGCGGAGGTACACGGTTGCAGAGTTCGAAGAGATTGTTGCTGCGTTCCGGAAACGATTCACGGATATCACTATCGCGACCGACATGATTGTCGGGTTTCCCGGTGAGACCGAAGAGGATTTCTCTGCCTCGCTGGCTCTTCTCCGGCGCGTACAGCCGGGTAAAGTGAACGTGACCCGGTATTCCCGCCGCCCTTTCACCCCCATAGCCGGCGAAAAAGACTTCCCGGATTCTGTTAAAAAAAACCGTTCGCGCCATATGGAAGACTGTGCCGGGGAGATCTATGCAAAGGTTAATGCAAAGTATCTCGGGACGGAAGTCCCGTTTCTTGTTACGGAAACGGTCCGGGAGGGATCGGTTATGGCCAGATCCCCGGGATATCTCGGGATTGTGATCAACGAGGACCTGCCGGTCGGCTCCGAAGGACGGGTAATCCTGAAAAAAGACCGGAAATATTTTTTTATTGGTAAACGTGTTGCCTGATCCCGGAATGGAGTGCCTGATCGGTACCGTGGGGTTTTATTGCTACTGCAGGAACATCTCTTATCCTTAAAGAACGTGAACGTAGCATACGTGATCGCGCAGAATACGGTGAATACCATGGATGAGATCGAGACCGGGTTTGATAGGTTGATGCAGAAGATCGATGAGCTGCACACCAAGGAGAAGTCCCTGACTGCCTCTGTGAAGGAGAACGATGCCAGGCTCCTGAAGAAGATGTCGAAGTCAGCAGTTCCCGTAGTGAATGTTGTAGGGCTCAATATGCTCAAGATGGGCAAGCAGGACACAAAGGGCGAGATTTATGATCCCGCATACTATCCCCAGAAGATGATCATTCTCGGGAAGGCAGACCCTGCGGGGTTCCGTCCGGACAACCCGACAAAGGAGATCACCGACCAGTTCTGCGTGCTCTCTGAGGACGGCGACTTCTTTGAACTGATGTACAGTTTCGACGGGTTCCTTACGGACTCCTTCCTCAACCCAATCGATGCCCGCAATGCGATAGACGTGTACGGGTACGATGTCATGTTCATGCTCTACCGGGCAATGCATGACTATCTCGAGGGCGAAGAGAAACTGGTCGGTGCGCTGGAAACAGTCCTGGACTATGTCTTTGCGCGGGTAAAGTAATTTTTTTAATCATCTTTGACCGGGAGTAATTCCGGATAGAGATCGTGGATTTTTTTTATTTTTACGGTTCTGACTTTCTTATTTGTTGTGGGGGGAGATTCTGACAGGATAGCAGTTGGTGGCCGCTTTCTTACGTTATAACAACTCCCCCGTCTATGGTCAAAATACCAGAAACGGAAACGTGAATCAATGGAGGATTATGGCATCCAGATCATCCGGTGCTCCGGAGATCTTTGGAGCGACCGCAAACATTTTCTGATTTACCCGATAACCTCGTCACCATGAGCAGGGATACCGGGCTTGAACTTTCGCCAAAGAAAGTAGAATATATCAAATTCGTGAACGGGAAAAATGGCCCTGTTAAGACGAATGACCTGGCTGCCGGGTTTGGTGTAGACCCCTCAACTATTACAAAAACAATTGTTGAACTTGCCGATGACGGACTTCTGGTTTACACGCCCTATCATGGGGTATCTCTTTCGGCAAAAGGAACAATCATGGCAGAATTCCTGGTAAAAAGACACAGGATACTCGCACTGGCGCTGACGCATTTTGGCCTTTCGCATGATCAGGCCTGTCTTGAGGTCGCAAAGTTTGAGAGTTTCGTATCAAAAGATGCTATCGATCAGATGTGCAGGGCCATGGGGCATCCCAACAAGGGTATATGCGGGGACATCACGCATGATGATGGTTGTCTCCGGGCATGAGGCCGGGAAAAAGAACGGTTGTCACGTACATTTTACCTGATCTGCCCGGGCATTTTCGACATTATCCCGAAGATACAGCTGAACAGTATTTTCAGCAGGAATTGACATTAAAATTTGGGGGATATCCAAAATTCTCACAACTATTATATACACAACCCGCGAAGCAGATTTGCAGAAAGGGCACACAAGTGGATGCGAAGGATGTGATCCGGAAGGTGCAAAGACCATATAAATTGATTCTGCCGATCGCGGCTCTGGTAATTATCATTGTACTCGTTGCAGCAACCGGCTGCACGAGCAGTTCACAGGGATCTCATCAACCGGGTGCGATATCCGCAGATAATACCACGGGGGGCTCATCCAATACTGGCGTCTCAGGATCAGCATCAGCTGGAGGTACTGGTTCCCGTGGTGGATTACCTGTAATCACGTCATTCCGCCCGTTCACGCTTCTCGTTGCCCCCGTTGGCGGAGATCATATAACAATTACCCAGATACTTCCTCCCGGGGCCGATCCCCATGATTATGAGCCGACACCGGACGATGCCGTGGCTCTCAAAAACGGGAAGATTTTCTTCTATGACGGGCCGTTCCTCGAACCCTGGGCAGCAGATCTTGCCGCCTCGACAAACCCTGATATACAACTCGTGACCTTTGCCGATGCCATCCCGGGACCTGTATATGACCAGATGAAAAGTCAGTACGCGGACTTCCCGAACCTGACCCAGGACCCGCACCTCTGGTTATCGCCGCAGCTCGCAGAGTATTATGTACCCTACGTAGCCCAGCAGTTATCAAAAGCAGACCCGGAAAATGCGACCGATTACCAGAATAATGCTGCAGCATTTGAAAAACGACTGGAACACCTTGATTCCGACTATAAGGCAGGTTTTTCAAACTGCTCCACCAGAACGTTCCTGAGCTCTCATGCCTTCCTTGACTATACTGCGGCGGCGTATAACCTGACACCGATCTCCATTGCAGGAATGAACCCCGATGCTGAGCCCTCCCTGCAGCAGATGGCGGCGATCATCGGCGAGGCAAAGTCGGATAATGTCCGGGGAGTACTCGCGGAGCCGGATGAGGCAGAAGACCTGAGTAAATCCGTATCTGCCGAACTTAATCTTCCCGTGTACCCGTTCACCACAATGGAGGTACTCCCGGCGGGTCCCCTGACGGCTGAGGATACCGATTACGTGGCGATCATGGAGAACAACCTGCAGGAAATGAAGAAAGCGATGGTGTGCCAGTGATACGTTCCGGAAGTGAACAGGTCTGTCTCAACCTGGACAATGTCTGGTTTGCTTACGGGGCCAATACTGTTCTCGAAGATATCTCTCTCTCGATCCGCCAAGAGGAGCTCGTGGGAATTGCCGGGCCGAACGGTTCGGGAAAATCCACCCTTATGAAGATCATGGTCGGCCTCATGAAGCCTGACAAGGGGACCGTTTCATTCGCCTGCCATATCGATGAATGTGAGGGTATGACCCCCTGCAGGCCCTGTATCGGCTATGTACCCCAGAACCCGATCATCCGGCAGGAACGATTTCCGGTTACTGCCCGTGAGGTCGTTGAAATGGGGACCTTTGGCCAGATCGGACTATTCAGGCGCATGAATTCCGACAGTAAGCAGGCAGTCGATAATGCAATCACAGAAGCAGGTCTTGAAAATGTGCAGGATGAGTTGTTTTCCGACCTCTCCGGTGGTCAGCAGCAGAGGACCCTGATCGCCCGGGCACTTGTCGGCAGGCCACATATTATCGCCCTCGATGAACCGACCAACGGTGTGGATGCACAGAGCAAACAGGAGTTCTATAAACTGGTCACTCACCTGAACAAAGTGCACCGGATCACCGTCCTGATGATCCTGCACGACCTGCCAGACCTGGCAGCGCATGTTGAACGGGTCATCTTCCTGCAACGGAAGGTGATCTACGATGGTCCCTCTGCAAACCTGAATGCAGAAGGCCTGTGGAACCTGATGATAGAGGCAGGCAGAAGCACCTGAGAAGAGACCATGGTCCTTGAATTTTTATCCTACCAGTTCGGAGTCCGCGCCTTGATAGGCGGGTTGATCGTCGCAGTCACCTGTTCGAGCATCGGGGTGTTTCTCGTCCTCCGGAGGCTCTCTCTCGTTGCAGACGGGTTAAGTCATGTAGCCTTCGGCGGTATTGCTTTTGGTTTATTCACGGGAATTTATCCGTTATACACTGCGGTGGTCGGTGTGGTTCTCGGGGCATTGGGTATACACGCCCTTGGGAAATTACGGGTGGCCTCGGATGCGGCAATAGCGATCATGTTTGCAGCAGGGCTCGCAATTGGCATTATTCTTATAAGTATCACGCAAAATGTGGCTGTTGACGTCTTGTCGTTTCTTTTCGGGACAATCCTTGGTATAAACCAGACCGATCTCTACCTCGCCGCAGGTCTTGGAGTAATTGTCATCGGTATTTTATTGTTGTTCTGGAAGGAATGGGTGGGGATTACGATTGATGCGGAGTTCGCACGGGTTTCAGGGTTGCCGGTGCCGGCACTGGAACTTGTTTTCACGATATTGACCGGTTTAACCGTAGTAGTTGCAATGCGGCTTGTCGGTGTACTCCTGGTATCAAGCCTGATCGTGATCCCGGCATCTGCGATGATACAACTGAAGATGCCGTTCAGGCAGACTGTGCTCTCTGCATGCGGTGTAGCAGTTTTCTCGGTTGTTGCAGGACTGCAGGTGTCATTCATGTATAACCTCGCCCCGGGCGGGTCAATTGTCCTTGTTACCATCGGTTTCTTTATCCTTGCCGCGATCATGGCACGGTTGTTCCCGAAAATCCCAAAAAAACCAACGGGAGGCAGCTGGCATCATCAGTGCAACCAATTGCCCGGAGAGATCCGGTAAGGGAATGGTTGGTGACCAATACCTCATTAAAAATTCCCGCCCCACGGTCGTCTGGTCAGGACCAGCCTAGATACTATTTTCTGGAATGTCGCTTTTTACCGTGAGAGTAAAAATACGGGCATGCCGGGTCGTATCCAGCCACTCCGTGCGCAGAGAGGAACCTCTCTGATATAAAAACGTGAAAAGAATGATGGGCCCGATGTGATTCGAACACATGACCTCCCGGTTATCAGCCGGGCGCACCACCGGGCTATGCTACGGGCCCAAAAGTTTGCCTTGAATTTACCCTAATAACTACTCCATCAGAGTTTTTATAGGTTGTGAATACGGGACCGGGATCCTGTGTTCCCCGGACAGGGACCGTGTACAGATAGGGATATGTGTAAAAAAACCACGGTACTAATACGGAACTGGGATCATGGTACGAAAATATCTCCTCGGGAATGAAGCGATTGCGCATGCGTGCGTCGAGTCCGGAGTCGATTTTGTCTGCGGCTACCCGGGCACACCGTCTTCTGAAGTGATCGACACCCTGCGCATGCAGCCGGACCGGCCGTATTATCTCGAATGGTCGGTGAACGAGAAGGTCGCGCTGGAGAATGCCTTGGCGGCCGCATGGTGCGGCATCCGCGCCCTCTGCACCATGAAGCACGTGGGGCTGAACGTGGCAGCCGATCCTCTGATGACGAGCGCCTATACCGGTGTGACAGGCGGCCTCGTGATCCTGAGCGCGGACGACCCGTTCGCCCACAGTTCCCAGAACGAGCAGGACACCCGATGCTATTCCCACTTCGCCCGTATCCCTTGCCTTGACCCCGCCAGCGTGCAGGAGGCACACGATATGATCCCTGCCGCATTCGAACTCTCCGAGGAGTTCGGCCTGCCCGTGCTCTTCCGGCCCACCACGCGTATCTGCCACTCAAAGGGTGATGTCGCGCTCCAGCCTGCCGCTGCCAGCACACGCACGGGCGAATTCCACAAGGACCCCCGGCAGTACGTGGTGATCCCGGCCCATACCCGCGTGCTCCACAAGAAACTCAACGAGAAACAGCCGGCGATACGGAAACGGCTGGTGGAGAAAGGGTTCAACCGGTACGAGATCCGGGGGAAGACGGCAATCATCGCGAGCGGGATCGGGGCGACCTATGTGCAGGAGTTCCTCCATGAAGATATCTCCTTCATGAAGATCGGCGCTTATCCGATCGACGAGGAATGGCTCGGGGATTTCGTCCGGAAACACGAGAAGGTGCTCGTTATCGAGGAACTCGCTCCTGAAGTCGAGGAGACCGTGCGGCAGGTTGCGGGTTGTGTACCTGTTTTCGGGAAGAAGAACGGCTACGCACCCTATGAGGGCGAATTGTCCCCGGTTGCTGTGGCTGCGATCATGATAAAGGCGGGATTCCTGAGGGCAAGCCCGTTCGCCCCCTCGGAACCGTTCCCGAACCTGCCCCCCCGGCCCCCGATACTCTGTGCCGGCTGCCTGCACCGCGGGGCGTTCTATGCGATCAAGAAGGTGTTCAAAGATGCGATCTACCCGAGTGACATCGGGTGCTACACCCTCGGGCTCCAGCTCGGGGTGGTTGACACCACCATCTGCATGGGCGCATCCATCACGGTCGCGAGCGGCATCGCGCATTCCGGTGAGAAGCGCGACGTGGTCTGCACGATTGGTGATTCGACGTTCCTGCATACCGGCATCCAGGGGCTCCTCAACGCGGTCTACAACGGTGCAAACATGACCGTCGTAATCCTCGACAACCGGATCACGGCAATGACCGGCCACCAGCCGAACCCGAATTCCGGCCAGACTGCCTGTGGTGTTGAAACGCCGCCCGTGTCGCTCGACGCCCTCTGCCGGGCCTGCGGGGTTACATTTGTCGAGACGGTCGATCCCTATGACATGACCGGCATGGTGAACGCGCTGCAGGAGGCAAAGAAGCGGAACGGCGTGAAAGTGATCATCGCCAAGCAGCTTTGTGTCATCACGGCCCGCCGCGCCGGAGTGAAACGCGGGCGATACACGGTTGATCCGGAGGCCTGCACGGGATGCGGTACCTGCGTGCGGTTCGGCTGCCCCGCGATCGAGTTTGCCGATGATAGGGCACAGATCAACGAGTTGTGCAGCGGGTGCGCGGTCTGCGTCCAGCTCTGTCCTGTGGGAGCAATCGTGCGGGAGGGCAAGAAATGACCGGCAGTTACGATATCCTGGTCGTCGGGATTGGGGGACAGGGCACGATCCTTGCCTCCAATATCCTCGGCGAAGCCTGCCTGATCGAGGGCCGGCACGTAAAGGGTGCGGAGACCCACGGCATGGCCCAGCGCGGCGGCTCGGTGGAGAGCTACATCCGGATCGACGGGGAGTTTGGCCCCCTGATCGCCCCCGGGCAGGCAGACCTGCTCATATCGTTCGACCTGCTCGAAGCCCTCCGGTATTCGCACTTCCTCAAGAAAGACGGCAAGATCGTTGTGAACCGGCACCTCGTGCTTCCGACCTCGGTCTATACGCAGAATCTCACGGCTCCCTCGGAAGAGGATATTATTGCTGCGCTGAAGAAGTACGAGCTCTGCCTGCTGGATGCAGACAAGATTGCCGCTGACGCCGGTAGCCCCCTCTCACAGAACGTAGTGATGCTCGGGGCCGCCTCCGCGTGGATGCCGCTCAAACCGGCCACGGTTCTCGATTCAGTCCGGCGGCTCGTGCCGAAGAAGACAATAGAGATCAACACGAAAGCGTTTGAGATGGGCAGGGACGCATTCAGGAAGCACTGAATGGGACACGGTACGCCCGGACCCGTGAGGGACAGGATTTACGAAGGGGATTCACTCGTACTCCTCCCCACGGTCCCGGACGGGACCGTGGACCTGATCATCACCGATCCCCCGTTCGCGATCGATTTCAAGGCGCAGCGGCTCAACTACAACCGGAAAGGGGCGAATGTTCTCGAAGGGTACCGCGAGATCCCGGAAGCGGAATACGGGGCGTTCACCAGCCGGTGGATGGCTGAAGCGGCACGGGTTCTGGCTCCTTCCGGGAGCATGTACGTTTTTTCCGGCTGGAACCGGCTCCGGGATATCCTTGAAGGGCTGGATGCGGCCGGCCTGACAACGATCAACCACCTGATCTGGAAATACCAGTTCGGTGTCTTCACGAAGAAGAAGTACGTGACCAGCCATTACCATATCCTCTTCGTGGTCAAGGACCCGAAGAAGTACACCTTCAACAAGCTCGACCATTACCCCGAGGACGTCTGGACGATCCAGCGGGAGTACTGGAAAGGGAAGATGAAGACCCCTACAAAACTCCCCCGGGAGATCGTCCGGAAGATCCTGCTTTATTCCAGCAACCCCGGAGATCTCGTGCTCGACCCGTTCCTGGGATCGGGGACTGTTGCTGTTGTGGCACAGCAGGAAGGCCGGCATTTCCTCGGTTTCGAGATCGTGCCGGAGTACTGCGCCTTTGCAAACGAATGCCTGCAGAAACGGTGACCGTGGACACCCTTACCTAGTCTTTTATTTCCGGCGTACTCTTAAAGGGAGGTACCCACCCCTCCCAGGATTCCGGACCGGACCCGGTGCCGGAGACCCCTCCACCGCTGAGGGGAGGGGTAGCTACCCCCCCCTTTTCAGGATGTACGTATGTGTACGTTCACCGACGGACGGTTGCAGGGAACCGGGTGGCTGGGCCGGGGAGGGTGGGGGGTACCCCCCCTGCCCTCCACCCTCAGGCAGGGGGGGTCTATCAGAGACTCCCCTCCTCAAATTTGAGATATCAGCACTATTGCACGGTTTTTTCTTTGTCCGCTACGCGATGCCTCAGACGAACCGGGCATTGCGGACGGCTACTCAAAAATGATCAGGGGGGTCTGATCCGGCTAAATGGGGGAGGGGTCTGCCGGATACCCCCACCCCCATGAGGGAGGGGATTGGCATGATTTTTTCCGGAACTGTGGGGGGTATACCGGAGACCCCACGTTCAAAACCAGAAAAACAACAGAAACGCTGAGGGGGGGAATTGAACCCCCGAGGCACTTTCGCACCACAGGCTTTCCAGGCCTGCGCCCTACCGCTAGACTACCTCAGCAAAAAGTGTATCCTATTTGTATGCCGGGTATTTTTTT
>Ga0074046_10000225_pt1 | contig 49974 bp, 51 predicted proteins | sample BogForMeECP23OM3_FD_94441 | JGI IMG/M metagenome (GOLD analysis project Ga0074046, IMG submission 94441) | Bog forest soil microbial communities from Calvert Island, British Columbia, Canada - Bog Forest MetaG ECP23OM3 | ecosystem: Environmental > Terrestrial > Soil > Wetlands ... | reverse complement strand
GTAGTAGTAGTAGTCCGGCTGAGGCGCATAGACGACCGCCGGTCCGCGGTAGCCGCGATTGTCGTTGTCGCGATGCTGATCGCCGCGGCGATTGTCGCCATGGTGGTCATTGTCAGCGCGCGCCGATCCGATCGCGAAGCTGCCAATCACGAGAGCAACCCCGACAGCCGCGGCAAGCCTGCCTATCTTCGAGCGCAATTCACTTTTCGGTCTGAGCGATACTTGCATAATGAGACTCCGTCGCGGGACTGACTCCCGCTTCACTTGTTGGCTGCGGTCTGTTTTGCGGCCGAGACCTTTTCGCGGCTGCGGAACAGCGAGTCGGCGGTCTTCTTCTGCGCATCTGACATCGTGTTGTAGAGAGCCTCGAACGGCGGCACAAATTTCTTCATTCCCTCTTCATGCGCCTCGATTACCGACTCATAGGACTTGACGACATCGACGGCGCTCATCGTCTGCGCGTCAGCTGTCCGCTGCTTCTGCAGATCAAGCATCGCCTGCGCGTTGTCACGCATCACCTGGGCCAGGGCATCCCACTGTGGCTTCTGAGCGGCAGTGATGTGGAGCTTCTTGTGCAGGTCCTTGATGCGCGCCTCGACCGGTCCGATGCCGGGGGAATCTGACGCTGTCGATGCCATCGCCTGTTGCGAAGACGCCTGCGCGAGGACTTCGGTCGAGCCCGCGAACGACGGGCTGGCGAGAACGATAGCGCCGAGTAGAGTTGCCGCCGCGCTGGCTGCGCGTGCGGTGCGGTGCGTGAAAACGATCATGATCTATACTCCTGTCAGTTGCGATTTGCTGAGACGTTGAGAGCTTTGCGCGGCTAAATTCGAGAACCTCTGCCAGTTTCTCCCAACCTCGCCGAACATTCCATCCGCATTCGCCCAAGGACGTGCCCCGCAGCACGTTCATGTGTGTAATCCGATTTAGTATTCGCCAAACGGTTCTCCATATAACGCTAATCAACTTGGTTGCAGCAAATCCGGATGTAAGTTGGATGACAATAGAGTAAAAGATCAGGCAGGAGCCTGAATAATGAAATACACAGTTAATCCCGCAGTGGCTATTTGTGTTGGTATTGCGATGACGTGCGTAATCGGCTGCGCGCCTACTACCCATGTCACGGAAACAACGACGACCAGGCAATACGATACGACGACTCCGCCGGTCGTAATGGCGCCACTCGCCGATGCAAACACGACCGCGACCACTCAGTACAACAACGGCACAGTGCAGCGTACGTATACGCAGCCTGGGCCGTATTCATCTCCGGATCAGAGCTCAACCACAGTAACGACTAGTGGAGATGACGGAACCGTACAGCGGCGGACCACGACGACGTATGCGTCGCCGTACTAGCATTCAGGGAAAATAGACAAGGAGAACATCATGTTGCTATTGATCATTGTATTGCTTCTACTGTTCGGCGGCGGCGGCGGTTACTATGGGTATAGTAACTACGGCGCGACCGGCGGGTTGGTGCCGCTGGTGCTGGTCGTGGTGGTGATTTGGCTGCTGGTCGGTCGCGGCGGGATCTGACGGTTTGGTCGCAACCGGGCGGATATTGAAATGCCTTCGTTGGGTTGTGTTACCCGTGTAACCGAACTGCAATGGACCCATTTGTCTCGCAGGCGTAAGCTACGAGTTCGCACGGATAACTTCGCGATAGCCCAGCGAAAGAGCGGAAGCGCCCAAGGAGTATCGGGTGACTCTAGTTCATATGGCAATGATCCTGGTGGTGGTCGGGTTGGTGATGTGGCTAATCAACACCTACATCCCGATGGCCGGCGCTATCAAGAGTTTACTCAACATAGTCGTGTTCGTGGTCTTGTTGATTTGGGTTCTGCAGACGTTCGGATTGATCGGAGCGATACCCGGACTCAAGATGCCGGCGTTGACGTGATCGTCCTTCCAGCAGCCGAGCGGCATTCGTCGCACGGTGATGGGTGACACGGCGGGCATCCGGGAGACTCCCCCCTCCTTCGGTGCCCGCCAACTATTTGGGTGTTCGACCGCCCAACTGAACACATTTCAATCAAGACAAACAGCCGTACTTAGTAGCCCGAAAGACCAGGAGCAACAGGAACTCCACGAATGAAGCCTATAGTAATCGTCGGTGTGATTATCGCTCTCCTCGGAGTGTTGGGACTCGCGATTCCTGAGTTCACGACCAACGAAACCAAAAACGTCGTGACGCTCGGCGACTTGAAGGTCCAGGCAACCGAGCCGACTTCGCACAGCGTGCCGCCGCTCGTCGCAGGCGCGGCGATTATCATCGGCCTCGTGCTGGCAGGGAGCGGCCTCTATCAGAAATCATGACGGCTTGAGCAACCAGGGCACCGGTTTCTTGTCGAAGAATGACTCGAGTCCCGAACGTGTTTCGTCGGTGATATGCGGGGCCGCAGTATACTCGGTCATGCTCATCGCAATCGCCTGACCGGAAAATTTGCACATCAATGACTTGGTAGTGGCCTCCGCTTTCGGAGCGTTCATAGCGATCGCATCTGCCCATGCAAGCGCGGTGTCCATCAGTTCGCCGGCGGTCACGACCTTGTTGATCAGTCCGAGGGCCTTCGCTTGATCGGCGGTCACGAGCTCTCCCGTGAGCAGCATATATCTGGCGACGCGCTCCCCACCAACCGCATCAGGTGGAGGATTACCATTCCCGCCTGAATGCCATGCTTCATTTCGGTATAGCCAATCCGCGCGCTGTCGGCGGCAACGGCCAAATCGCAGGCGCTGAGGAAGCCGGCGCCGTTGCCGACCGCCACACCGTTGACTGCGGCGATCGAAGGTTTGCCGAGACGATAGACACGCTCGATCAAAGCCTCGCCGCGCAGCGCACCGTCCCAGACCCGGCCCGACTCGTCGAGGCGTAGCTGATCGAGCATCGTGCGCAGCTCGCCGAGGTCCATGCCGGCCGAAAAAGCGGACCCCGCGCCGGTGAAGACGAGGGCGCGCACGCGGCGATCCGCCTCGGCGCGCGCAATCGCAGCCATCAGGGCGTCGATCATCGCGGTGCTGAGCGCGTTGCGATGGTCGGGGTTGTTGAGCGTGATTATCGCGGCCGGGTATCGAGCTTCGTATAAAACGATTTCATCCGCCATGTGTTCGACTTTCCTTCGCCCTCAACTGGGCTCGGCGACCGAAGTTGCGGCGGCGATCTGGGCCGCGTCGCGAATCTGTCCGAAGTGGATCTTGCCGAGATCGAATTCCTCGAGCGCCTTGATCATGCTTGCCAGCGCGGCCTTGCAGGTCGGCAGATTTTTTCGCGCACGCGACAGCGGATTGGATCGTGCGACGATGAAATTCTTCAGATAGGGATGCATCAGGCCGCGCTTCTTGCCCGCGGCCACCAGCGCGACCGCCAAGTCGTCGGCGCGCTCGACCTGAGCCGCGCGCTCCTCGCGATCCTCGATCGCGTCCTTGAGCTGCTTTGCCAGGAACCCGTCGACGCGGCTGAGTAGCGGTGCGTAAACGCCGCCGGAGAACCTGGGCTTCTTCTCATAGAGCAGGCCGAGCGTGATGTAGTGCGCGCGCTCGAACTCGAAGGCGAAATCTCTCTCCGCGGATTTGGGCCGCTCCTCGAGCCGCGCGCGATACATTCGGATAACCTCGAGCGCTTTGTCGCGCAGGTTGTGCGCCTTCTCGGTGTTGAGCGCGAGAATCTGAAAAGCGACCTCGGGATCCGGTATCACGATCGCGGGAATCATTTTGGCGCCGGACTTCGCCGCAGCGGCGCGGCGATGGTTGCCGTTGGGAGTCCAGTAAGTGCCGGCGGTGTGAACGGCGACGATCGGCTCGGTAAAACGGTCGAGCTTCTTCATCACTTCGATCATGCGCTTGAGATGCGCCGGCGAGAGATCGCGCTGATACGGCGTCGCCTCCACTTTCGCCAGCGGAAGCATCGCAAACAGATGCCAGTGGTCGCCGATCGGCTCTTGATAGGCGGCGAGCGCCGCACCACCGTCGGCTTCGATCGCCGCCGCCAAGTCAGTTAGCGCGGCCGGAAGTTTCGCACCGCGCGGAAGAGTCGCTAGTTCCACCATGCTCAAGCTTGTAGTTGATGGATGGTCTCGCGGACAACCGGGGTTTATTGCGGAGGCGCGGTGGCGGCGTTGACGGCGACGATATGAAAGCGAACGGTAGCCTCGTCGCCGGCCAGGATCGTGTGGAACAGTACGCTGGGAACCTTGACGCCGAAGTCCTCGTAGTCGAACTTTACCTCGCCGTCGCCCGTGAAGATGCCGTCAGCGTCTAGTTTCGCATGGACCGACATTGTCATGGCGTGCGCTTCGCCGTGCAGGGTAAGGAAGCCGGTCACTATCGCGGTGCCTTCCTGGGGGCCGGTCATCACGACGCCGACGACGGTGTTGCTCTCGAATCCGATGGTGGGGAACTTGTCCGCCTCGAGCGATTTTTCGGTAACAGCTCGATCGCGCGACGTACTGTCGCTGCGGTAGCTGGTCGCGTCGATCAGGATTCGTATCTTGCCGGTTCCCGAGACGTTGTTGGGGTCGACACTGACTGCGCCGTCGATTATGCGAAACGTCCCGACAGCGCTGCCGCGGATCCAGGCGGCCGGTTCCGCTACCGACACGCTGACCGTGCTGCGGTCGGCATCGATCTTGAATCGCATCACCGCCGCGCCGGCGGCGCCGGGCTCGAACGCGATCAGCGCGAATGCGCCCGCCAGCGCAATCAGCACGCGCGTGAGGATGCGGCGAAATTCATTTGCGGATTTCTTCAATTGGCAATTGCTCCATCGGCGCGCGATCAGGCGAAGCGGCGTCGCGCGATTGCGACGCCGATAACACTGTAAATGATTCCGAATCCGAAATTCACGGCAGCCGGAAGAATCGCGCTCGACGCCGCGAGGTTGCGGATCATCAAATCGTTAAACGCGCGCATCGCCCACGTGGTCGGCAGCGCGAGGGCCACCTGCTGCATCCAGGCGGGCTCGAAATCGATCGGCCACCAGCAACCGCCAATCGCCGCCATCGTCATGATCACGATTGCGCCCACGGGCAGAACGGCGTCACGCGTGCGCCCGACTCCGGCGACGATCAAGCCGAAGGCTGCGCCCGCGAAAGCGATCGCCGCGGCAGGCAGCATCAGTGCGGCCGGCGTGCGCCCAAGTGAAATTCCGAACAGCACGTATCCGGCGGCGAACAGTACCGCCATCTGGATGAAGCCGACCACGAAGCGAGCGAGCAATTTTCCGGTGAGCGTAGTCCATAGCGGCGCCGACGCGGAGCGCAAGCGCTCGAGCGTGCCCCAATCATGCTCATCGATCAGCGCCAGCGACACGCCCATCAGCATGCCGATCAAGAGAAAGGTCACGGCGAAACCCGGCACCTGGAGATCGAACGCGTTGAATCCCGCGAACTCGCCGATTTCCTTGCCGGTCAAATCGACCTCGGTGAGGCCGAGCGTTCCCGGGATCGCGAGGCTCGGATTGATTGCGGGAATGCTCGGAATGTTGACGAGCGGAATTTTTGGCGCCGGCGGCAACTCGGGCAGATTGAGATCGATCGGCGGAATCGCCAGCGCGCTTTCGAGCCGGGCCCGCGCGTCCTTTAGCTCGGCGGCCGGCGCGATCTTGATTCCGCCGAGGTCCAGATCGGCTGGGAGAGTCGGAATGGCGGGAGGCGGCGGGATGTCCGCGGCGTGGCTCCCGGCAAGCTGCTTAAGTTGGCCGAACCAGGTCTCGAACTGGCCGTGCGCGATCTCAAGGCGGGTCAGGTAATCCTTGAGCTCGTCGAGTTTCGCCTGCTGCGCGGCAGTGTCGGCGTCGAGCTTGCGCTGGATGCGATCCAGCTCGGTGTCGAGCGCAAGCCTGGTTCGATCGCGCGCGTCGGTCAATGCCGTCTCGATGTGCGCGCGAATCTTCGGCGCGATCGCGGCGCGCGAGGCCTCGGCCTCCTTTGCAAGGCGAGCGGCTTCGGCGCTGGCTTGCGCGGCGGACTCGCGCGCCAGATCCAGCTGACGGGTAAAATCGCGAGTCCGGTCGGCGGTTTGACTGCGAGCCTGCGCGGCGGCGCCGGCACTGATTTTTCTGCACAAGTCTGAGAGCGACAGCTCGATTTTTATGGTCTGCAGATACTTGACCGGATCGGTGTAGAGGATGAGTCGCGCGGCGCGGCCGTGCTCGATCGCATCGGTGGTTCCGGCGGGAATGACTATTCCAACCACCGCCAACTTTTCTTCGCGGACGGCCCGCTCAGCGTCGGGCCGGCTCGCAGAATGAATGACGGACAGATCGGGTTGATGCTCGACGGCATCGAGGATCGAGCGCCCGACAGCGCCGTGGTCTTCGTCGAAAATGGCGACTGAATATTCTGCGCGCGGAGCGGTTCGGCCCCCGTAAATTTTCGCCAGCGAAAAGCCCGCGGCGGCGATGACCGCAATTGGCGCGACCAGCAGCATGAACAAGCCGACGCGATCGCGCCTTATGAGCAGAAATTCCTTGCCGATCGTCAACCACACCGCTCGCAGCATCATCGCCTCAGGAAAAACATCATGTTGATGGCGCGTCGCGCAGCGCGTGGCCGGTAAGTTTCAGGAAGGCGTCTTGGAGATTGGGGCGATGAACGTGGAACTCGACGACTTCGTCGCCAACCTCGCCGGCGCGGCGGATGACGTCGGGCACCTGCTCGAGCGTGTGCAACGAGAGCGCCGCGGCGAAACCATCGACGACCTCCCAAGGCAGTTCGCTGACGCCGATGATTCCGTTGGACCATCCGGGCGGCAGCGCTTTCTTGGTCATGATTTCGATCCGCGGTTCGGTTCCCGCCAGCGCGATCAGTTCACGGTCGGTGCCCTGCGCAACTATTTTTCCGTGATCGATCAGCACGATTCGGTTGCACAGGCGTTCCGCTTCTTCCATGTAATGCGTGCTGTACAGGATCGCGCCACCAGCTTGCGCGGCCTTCTCAACGACTGCGAAAATTCGTCCTCGCGATTGCGGATCGACGCCGACGGTCGGCTCGTCGAGCATGATCGCCGCCGGAAAATGCATCATTCCGCACGCGATGTTCAGCCGGCGCATCATGCCGCCGGAAAATTCGTTAACCTCGTCATCGGCGCGATCGCTGAGGCCGACTTCCTCGAGCAAACCGCGCGCGCGGCTCAGAGCGTCGCTCGACGCCATCCCCTGGATCCGTCCCCAGAACATCAGATTCTCGAGCGCCGTTAGCGTCGGGTATAACGCCAGCGATTGCGGCACGAGGCCGAGGCTCCTCCGCGCCACGCGCGGCTCGGTGGCGAGATCGTGCTTGGCAATCGAGGCGCGGCCGGAGTCCGGCGCGATCACGCCGGAGAGAATCGAGAGCGTGGTGGTTTTGCCGGCGCCGTTGGGACCAAGCAGACCGACGATCTCGCCGGCGTTGACGGTGAACGACACGCCGTCAAGCGCAACGCGGTCGCCGTAGCGCTTGCGGAGATCCTCCGCCCGGATCATCGGCCCCGAGTTCATCGATAGTGAACCACGGACGCGCGGGATTTCAGGTCGGCGTTCAGCGGTAACTCACCATTTCAAGCAGATTGCCATCGGGATCGAGGAAGTAGATGCAGTCGTGATCGCCCCAATCGATCGGCTCGGCGCTTTCGACTCCGGCCGCCGCGAGGCGCTCGCGAGCATCGGCAAAGTCGCCCGCCACCACCTTGAACGCATGATGACCGCGGCCGAGCGGGTGCGCGATGATCGATTGGCGCGCGGCATCGTCGAGCGGCGGCCTGGACACCTCGAACAGGGCTAGGTTTTGGCCGCCGCAATCGAGCAAAACCTGATCGCCGAATCGATTGACTATCTGCAGGCCGAGGACGCCGGTATAAAAGCGCTCCGCGCGCGCGAGGTCCGCCACTTCGATACCGAAATGATCCAGCCGCTCGAGTTTCATTGCGGGTAACGGATCAGATTATCCACGGGAGCCGATGATTAGGAAGATGCGGCCACCGTGTGACCCTCGACCTCGAGCAGCTTCGACGCGACCACGCGCTCCTTCTCGCGGCGGATGAAGGCAGGATCGAACGTCACGATCAATACGGGCAAAATGGTCATCGCCCCAAGCATCGAAACGAACATCCAGACCGCCAGCAGCAGGCCCATCTCGGCGTCGAAGCGGATGCTCGACCAGTACCAGAACAGAACCGACGCGACCAGCGTCAGCGCGGTGAAGGCGACGGCCTTTCCTGACGTGACAAGGGCAGCATAGGTACTTTCCTTGAGGTCGTAACCCTCTGCAAGTTCCTCGATGATGCGACTTACTATGTAAATGGAATAGTCAATTCCGAATCCGACGCCGACAGTGACTACCGGCAGAGTATTGATGTTGATACCTATATCATGGGCGCCCATGTAGGCATTGATCGCGGCATTGGCTAACGCAAGCGGGAATAACAAATATATTCCCGCCATGAACGAGCGATAGGTCGCCAGTAGTATTATGTAGATAGTGGCGAACGCGAGCACGTTGAGCAGAAGATCATTGTTGATGATTTCCTGGTTGGCGGCGGCGAGTTCACCGATGATTCCCGCGGCGAGAGAAAACGTCACACCAGGCACTTGATGCTGCGGTTCGGCGAAGAATCGCTGCGTGCGCAGCACGACTCGCTGGACGTTTTCACCCTCGCGATCCTTCGTGTACACCGTCATCTGGGTGGCGTCTCTCCGCGGCGTGATGATATACGCGGTCGAGAGCGGCGACGCGCCCGCCAGCAATCCGCCGAGCAGCTGACCGGTGCCGCGCGCTGTGGTCGGCAGCACGTTCCACTTGGGCTGGAATTCTCTTAGCGCGGAGCCGCCGTTAGACAGCAGATCGGCGACCGAAAACGTGCGCCCCACCGCCGGATCGCGCTCCATGTAGCGTTCGTACTCATCCATGACGTGGTACAGCTTGGGGTCGTTCAGCGAATCGCGCTTGGCGAGCTCTGCGACGACGACGAACTGCTCGATCGCGCCGAACTCCTCCTGGATCGAGGCCATCGAGCGGTTGTACGGCGAGTTGGGCCACAGGATCGGCGATTCAGACGATGGGTCGCCGACCTTGAGGCCGCTCCAGAAAAACGCGCACATCGCGATCACCGCGATCGTGACGGCGAACGTCGCGATGCGGCCCGCTCTTTCCAGCATCGGCCTGGCGATCGACTCCAGCATTCGTTTGAAGAAGCCGTGCTCGCGCTTCTCGATCACGTCGATGTGCGGCGGGTCGAGGTAGTAGTACACGATCGGATTGAGTATCAGCTCGCTTACGATGATCGCGGCGATCCAGAAGCTCGCGGTGATGGCGAGCTTTTGCAGGAACAGAACCGGCACGAGCAGGATAACCAGCACGCCAAACGCGTCGGCCAGGATTCCCGACAGCGACGGAACGAACAGCTCTGCGAAGGACGACAGGATGGCCTTTTCCTTGTCGCGCAGGCGGTAGAACTCCTCGTAGTACCGGTCGTGCATCTGCACCGAATGGCTGACCGCACGCGCGGTTATCAGGAACGGGATGACGAGCACGAGGGGGTCGAGCCCGAAGCCGAGCAGACGGATGAAGCCGAGCCCCCAGATGGCGCAAATGACGCCCGAGATCGTCGGCCGCAGCGCACCGCGCCAGTCGTGGAAATAAAGATAGAGCAGGATCCACACGGCGAGCACCGTGGCGACGAAAATCCAGAGAAATTCCGGCGTGTAGTGATACACCCATCCGTATAGAATCGGCTGCCCGCCGTAGTAGATATGCACCGTCTCGTCGCGCTCGGGTTGCACGACGATGCGCCGAATCTCGTCGAAGATGCGCGTGTAGTCGAGCCGCGATTCCAGGAAGCTGCCCTCGATCACCGCCGCCCGGTCATCGAGCGAGACGAAGCGGCCGAAGATCACGCCGGGATTTTTGTGGACGTTGCTCTCGAGTTCAGCCAGGTCGCCCGCGGTCCTGGGAATTTCGCCGTTGGGCAGGACCGGGGTGTTGAGAATCACGCCGCCGGCCAGCGGGCGGAAATAGCTCGAGGTCGCGATCGATCGCACCGAGCCGTGCTGGATCCCGTAAACGAGATCCATGTTGTTCGTCATGTGGACGATCTTCTCGATGATCTTGGCGTTGTAGATCGTCCCCTCCTTCACCTCGATCATGATCGTGACGTTGTTGACGCTGCCGAAATACTGGTCGTACTTGTGCGCGACCTGGATGAACGGATGGTTCTGCGGAAGCAGGTCGCCGAAGCTCGTGACGAGCTGGGTTTGCGCCGCGTAGTAGCCGAAAAACGCGGTGAGCACGCCGACGACGGCGAGCACGAGGAAGCGCCATCGCAGAATCCATTCACCAAAGCGGTACCAGGTCATTGCGTTCTCCGAAGTACCCCTGCTCGCGCGTTCGCGCTCAACCCTGGCAGAAGCGCCACGTCTTGCCGCCGTCCTCGGTGTAAAGAATGGTGCCGTAGCCGACGATCCATCCGTGCTGCGCGTCGAAGAACCGCGCCTGGCTTAGCGGGAACGGTATCGCCGGCACTGAAGGATCGTGCGCCCACGCGCCGTTGGGCTGCAAGCGCAGCACGGTGCCAGTCAGTCCTGTGGTGATTCCCTGGTCGCCGGCAAACAGATCGATCGAGAACAGCGGATCGCGCGCCGGAATCTGCACCGCTCCCGGAACCAGCGTGTCAGGCGCCGCACCGGGTTTGTCCGCCTGATGCGCAAAGGCCCAGGTCTTGCCGCCGTCGTCGGTCTGAATCACCCAGCCCTCGAGTCCGCACGCCGCGCCATGTTTTTGATCGCGGAACGAGACGCTGAAAAAAGTCGGCAGCAGAAAATCAGCGAAGCGCGGATCGTCGTTGGGTCCGAGCGGACGTTTCCATTGCGATACCAACGATTGCTGCTGCTCCTGCCAGCTCTTGCCGCCATTTTCCGTCGCCCAGATTCGCCCCAGCTCGCCAACCACCCATCCGTGATCGACGTCGAGGAAACTCGCGCTGTAAAGAACCGGCTCTTCGTACGGCAGCGCGTAGTCGGCGATCTCCGGCGGAAAGAGCCGCTGCAGCTGGCGCTTGATGAAACTCTCGCCGCCGTTGATCGTGCTCAGCACCAGCGCCCGGTCGCCAACGAAGTAACCATGATTCGCGTCGGGAAACGACAGCCCGAAAATAAACAGGTGCGTGCGCGAGTCGAGACGCTTCCACGTCTTGCCGCCGTCGCGCGTGCGCATCACCAGGCCGTCCTGCCCGCACAGGTAGCCGTTCTGATCGTCGGCCATCTGGATTCCGAACACGCCAAGCTGGGTGCCGATGTCGATTCGCTTGAAGTTCCGCCCGCCGTCCTCGGTCAGCAGCACCTTGCCGCGATCGCCGACGATAAACGCGCGCGTCGGGCTGGTCGGCCATACATCAAAAAATTTGTCGGTGAGCGTGATGTTACGAAGCGGCAGCGGCGGCACCGCAACTTCGCGATGACACGCGGAGGTGACGAGCGCGGTTAGAACCAAGAGCGTCTTGACTATGCTGTATGCGCGGAGTTTTCGCTCCATTCGGCCGAACCCATCGAAAAATTTGCTCTATACTCAAGCAAACCAGCCGGCTTAGCAAGTCATAAATTGCGCGAAAAAACGAAACGGTGACTCCATTTGCAATACGCCTGCTATCGGCGCGAGTCTGCTTCAGTTTCGAAATGGAAATCCCCGATAGCAGGTCTCCAGGATGGTGACATTGGCGGTTGCGATACTGGTCATCGTTGTAGTTCTGCTCGGACCCGTCTTCGTCGGAGCGATCGAGCGCAACGTGGAGATCTTTTTCCTCGTAGTCGGAGTGCTGACCGCCTGCGTCTTGGGACGATTCGACACTGCGCTCGTCTTTGCGGCCCTGAGTGAACCGCTGTCATTCACGCTGGCCGTTCTGATTTTTGGCGCCGCTTTTCGTCTCCTGAGGGACTATCTCGATCGACTGCTTCGTGAGGCAATCAGCCTGCTGGAGCCGCGGATTCTCTGCTTCTGGCTGGCGATCGTTCTTGGGTTCCTTGCCGCATTTATAACTCCGGTCGTATCCGCGCTCGTGTTCGTTGAAGCGATTTCCCTGCTTCGTTTCGACCGAGGGATCGAAATCGCCGCGACCGTCTTTGCTTGTTTTGCTATCGGCCTTGGTGCGGGCCTCACGCCTTTGGGCATGCCCGGTATCGCCGTCGTTTTACGCTCTATCCACGCCGACTTCTGGTACCTTACCCGCCTGCTCGGCCCGTTCGTTGCTGTCGGCGTCATTCTCGCCGCGATTCCTATTTTGTTTTTGCCGTTCGAGGCTGGCGAGCCCTTGTATGCTATTCGAGCGAAGGATTCGTGGAGGACCGTTCTGTTGATTCGCCCGGGCAGGGTGTACGTCTTCATTGCCGGACTAGTGGCGCTTTCGGACGGGCTCAGGCCCGTGGTCAACGCCTACATCCGTCGCGCTCCGGAGGAATTGCTGTTCTGGATAAACACGCTTTCCGCGGTCGTCAACAATTCGACCCTTGCGGTGGTCGAGATATCACCCTCGCTGAGCGTCAATCAGCAGCGCGCGGCGTTCCTCGGTTTACTAATCAGCGGAGGGGCGCTTGTCTCTGGTAACATACCCAATATCGTCGCTGCGAGCCGGCTCAGAATCACGAACCGCGAGTGGGCGAGGATTGGCCTTGGCACCGGGATGCTGTTGCTGATTCTATGCTTCGCGGTTTTGCGCTCGATGGCTTTTTTCGGATAGGCCCCAGGGCACAGACTGACCAACTGTAATTCGGAATTTTCTGAGTTACAGATCCGCCAGCAAGAGGCCCGTCAGATACTCGCCCTCGCCGTGACCGAGCAGCACGGGATGGTCGGGGCCGGGGCCGAGATGCGCAAGCAGGCGAAGCGTGCGGCCCGCGTTGGACGCGGCGAACCGCACGGCGCGGACGAAATCGTCGGCGCGGAAATGCGTCGAGCACGAGAACGTCATAAGCCGGCCGCCCGGCGCAATCGCGCGCATCGCAACCGTGTTCAGCTCGACGTAAAGACGGCCGGCGCGTTCCGCGTCGCCTCGGCTGCCCGCCAGCGGAGGCGGATCGAGGACGATCAGATCGAAGCGATTCGCCGTCTCCGCCATGAACTTGCCGGCCTCGCCGTGAACGAACTCGACAGCGCTCGCGGGATGCCCGTTCAACTCTAGATTCCGCCGCGCTATTTCGAGCGCCCGCGCCGACGTGTCGACGGCGACGACCTTGCTGGCGCCACCCGCAATCGCCGCGAGCGAGAATCCGCCCTGATAGCAGAAAGCGTCGAGCACCCGCGCGCCGGACGCGATCGCGCCGGCCATCGCGCGATTGTCACGTTGATCCAGGAAATAGCCGGTCTTCTGTCCGTGCTCGAAATCAATCCTGATCTTGATTCCGTTCTCGACCGCAATCGTCTCTGTGACAGGTTCGCCCGCGAGAACCGCCGTGTAATCCTCGAGCCCTTCCTGCTTTCTCACCGCGCCGTGGCTTCGTTCGATGATCGAGCGCGGATGCAGCAGTTCGTTCAGCGCTGCAACAATAGTAGGGCGCATCCGTTCCGCGCCTGCAGTCAGGATTTGCATGACAAGCACATCGCCGAATCGATCGACCACCACGCCCGACAAGCCGTCGCCGTCGCCGTTGACGAGGCGGTACGCATTCGTATCGTCGCGGATGATACGCCGCCGCAACTCGAGCGCTCCCTTCAAACGGCGCACCACCAGTTCTTCGATTGTGGGAGTCTCACCCCAAGCAATCATGCGGATTGCGATCGTCGTCGCAGGGTTGCAGTAACCCATGCCGATCAGCGCGCCCGAGGCGTCGTGCACCGTGACGAGAGCGCCTGCTTCTGGCGACGGCGGTTCGATCCGCTCGATTGCCTGCGAGAAGATCCATGGATTGCCGCCGCGGACCGGCCCTTCCCTGCCGCGCTTGAGGATTGCGCGCGCGAGCGTCGCGCTCACCGGATTGGCCATGGCGGCTCGCCGTCGCGGACGAAATCGCCGCTGCGGCCGCCGCGTTTCGCGACCAGCCGGACTCCGCCGATCTCCATCGCCCGATCTATTGCTTTGGCCATGTCGTAGATGGTCAATGCCGCCGCGCTCACCGCGACCATCGCTTCCATCTCGACGCCGGTGCGCGCGTCAGTGACAGTGCGCGCCTGAATTTGAAGGGCAGAGTTGGCGGCATCGGGATTGAAATCAACTTCGACGACTTCCAGCGGGATCTGATGGCAGAGCGGAATCATCTCATGCGTCCGTTTCGCCGCCATGATTCCCGCGATGCGCGCCGCCGCCAGCGCCTCGCCCTTCTTGAGCTTCCCGCCGACTATCGCCCGCAGCGTCGCCGGCGCCATTCGGACCTCGCCGCGCGCGATCGCCTCGCGCCGCGTGACCGGCTTCTCGCCGACATCGACCATCCGGATTCGGCCGCGCGCATCGAGATGCGTCAGGCGTGTGGAAACGGCGCGCCGCGTTCGGGATTTTGTTTTGCTCGCCATCAAACGAAATTCGCTCACAAGCTCGCGCTAGTCGAACTAACGTAGCGCGACAAAGGAGCGCGGCACTAGAGCATGATCAAAAATCAGTGGGTGCAGGGCTGGCCCTGCCTTATGTTGACCGGCCGCGCATATACAATAAAACTGCATAAGCTAGATTCGAAGGAGCGTGACGCCGAAGCATGACCAAAGAATCACTGGGTGCAGGGCCGGCCCTGCAAATCAACAAGGTCGTAATTCTCGGCTCCGGCCCCGCCGGATTAACCGCGGCGCTCTATACGGCGCGCGCCAATTTGAGTCCGCTCTTGATCGAGGGGTACGAACCTGGTGGCCAGCTCACCATCACCACCGACGTCGAGAATTATCCCGGCTTCGAGCACGGCATCCAGGGGCCCGAGATGATGGACGTGTTCCGGCGCCAGGTGACTCGCTTCGGCACGCGGTTCGTCAGCGGCGCGGTAACCGAAGTGCGCTTCGGCAAGCGGCCGTTCGAACTCGTCGCGGACGACAAAGTGATCAAGGCCGATTCGGTGATCATTGCGACCGGCGCGACGGCCAAGCTGCTCGGAATCGAATCGGAAAAACGCCTGATGGGCTATGGCGTGAGCGCATGCGCCACCTGCGACGGCGCATTCTTCAAAAACAAGGAAGCGATCGTGGTGGGCGGGGGAGACACCGCGATGGAGGAAGCGACCTTCCTGACCCGGTTCGTCACCAAGGCCACCGTCGTACATCGGCGCGACGCGCTGCGTGCGTCGAAGATAATGCAAGATCGCGCGCGCAAGAATCCGAAGATCGCCTTCATCTGGGATTCGACGATCGAGGAAATCATCGGCGAGCAGAAAGCGGGCGTGAGCGGCGTCAAGTTGAAAAATCTGAAGACCGGCAAAATTACCGACATGAAGACCGACGCCGTATTCGTCGCGATCGGCCACAATCCCAACAGCGCGCTCTTCAAGGGCCAGCTCGAGATGGACGAGATCGGCTATCTGAAAGTAAAGCCGGGCTCGACCTACACCAACGTCGATGGGGTCTTCGCCTGCGGCGACGTCGTCGACAGCGTCTATCGCCAGGCCGTCACGGCGGCGGGCACCGGCTGCATGGCCGCAATCGACGCCGAACGCTGGCTCGAAGCCAAGGGCGAGTAGCCAACGAGATCCCTCTCCTGCGCGAAGACAAACTGTTTGAAAATGAAAAATCACCTGATTGTTGATTTTGGTTGACATGTTGCTTCCCCTGCATTTCTTCGTTGTTGTGAGCGAGTGATGAAGGAACACCTTGGGAGAGCGAGACGATCTGACGATCAAGGGAGTGAAGGTGAATTCGAGTGGTGAGTGCATATTGGTGAGAGTCGGGTCGCGCGGGCTGAGTGTGTTGGCGGGAGTAGGTGTCGCAGTCATCGTGAATAGTATTACATAGCGGGATGACAACGGTTGGCAGGGGTGACCCCTGCATCCAGTAATTTCTCGCGCTCCGTTGTCGCGCGAAGGCGGCCCATCGGCGTCGCTCAGGAGAGAGGCGCTCAACTTTAGAAAAGGGGAACTGGCCAAGGAGGTGGCCGGCGTATCTTCCCCTCGCCCAGTCAGGGAGAGGGGAAGAAATCCGAGCCGGCTTACGCAAAGCTCTCCTGAAAGGGCGAGGGGAAGAGAAGTTGTGGGCCTGCGGCCGACCAGGAACCGGGACCGGCTTTGCGGCGCGCGAGATGCAGCTTTACCACGGCAATACCGATAAACCCTTCCTACGCTCGGAAACGCCAAGCCAAAGAAGAAAGCCGGGATTCTTCGCTTCGCTCTGAATGACACAAGGAAAAACAGACGGCGTTTTGCGCACCTGCAGCTTGAGCCGCAGAACCCTCACCTACCGGCTGCGGCGATGAGCGGGGCGGGGTCGCCAAGCTGTTATCGCTGTGATAACAAACCCGCTTATGGCGCCAATATCTTTCCCGAAAGGATTTCTGTGGGGCACCGCCAGCGCGTCTTATCAAATCGAGGGCGGATGGAACGAAGACGGCAAGGGCGAGTCCATCTGGGATCGCTTCTCGCACACGCCCGGCAAGATTAAGCAGAGCGACACCGGCGACGTCGCGTGCGATTTCTACAACCGTCACCCGGACGATATCGCGTTGATGGCCGAGCTGGGGCTCAACGCCGCGCGAATTTCGCTCTCATGGCCGCGCATCATGCCCACCGGCAATGGCCCGGTGAATCAGAAGGGCCTCGACTTCTATCGCCGCGTCGTGGACCAAATGCTCCAGCGCAACATCCAGCCGTGGGTGACGCTCTATCATTGGGATCTGCCGCAGACGCTCGAGGACGCCGGCGGATGGCCCAATCGCGACCTCGCCGAATATTTCCGTGACTACGCCGCCGTCGTGGCCGACGCGCTCGGCGATCGCGTGAAGCACTGGATGGCATTCAACGAGCCGTGGATCTTCACGATTCTCGGTTACCACCTCGGTATACATGCGCCGGGACGCCGCGAACTCGGCGAGGCGATCAAGGCGACGCACACCGTCAATCTCGCGCAGGGCATGGCAATCAAGGCGCTGCGCGAATCGAAGAACCATCCCGAGGCAGTCGGCACCGCGTTCAGCATGTCGCCGGTCCATCCGGAAACCGGCTCGCTCGAGGATCGCACGGCGGCCGAGCGGTGGCATCGATTTTACAACAAGTGGTTTCTCGACACCGTGATGCACGGCAAGTATCCGGAGGCTTACCTGGAGGGTTCGATCGAGGATCACGTCGAGATCCGCGCCGGCGACATGGACTTGATCAAAGCTCCGCTCGATTTCATCGGAATCAACCTCTACACGCGCGCGGTAGTCGCGCACGATTCGCACGATCGCTACATGGGGGTGAAGCAGGTAAGGCCCGGCGGCGAAGAAGTCACCGAATTCGGCTGGGAAGTCTATCCGCAGGCACTGTCGGAAATGATCCTGCACGTCGCGAAAGATTACCCCGGCATCCCGATCTACGTGACCGAGAACGGATGCTCATACGGCGACGGCCCGGGCGCCGACGGCAAGATCAACGACCAGCGCCGCGTCAGCTTCCTGCGCCGTTTTATCGCCGAGGTCGGGCACGCGATGAAGGTGGGGGCCGACGTGCGCGGTTATTTTCTGTGGACGTTCACCGACAACTTCGAATGGGCCGAGGGATTCCAGCAGCGTTTCGGAATCGTGCACTGCGACTTCAAGACGCAGCAAAGAATCGTCAAGGAAAGCGGCCACTGGTACGCGAATCTCGCACGTACCGGGGCGCTGGATTTCGATCCGGTGATCTAGATGAGCGCGCGCAGCGCGCGAACTCGGAGACCGGAACCGGCGGCGCTTGCGGGCCGCTGTCCGAGATCCTTCCTGCCGCTCGCGTTGCTCGCTTCGTCAGGATGACAAAAGGGCTGTGATAACGTCGGTGCCGCGATGAGCGGCGGCGAATTCCTGATGTGGCTGCACCTGTGCGCGATGGCGTCCTACGTCGGCGCACAATTCGCCGTCATCTATATGCTGATTCCTGCCGCCGAGACCGCGCCCAACGAGCCCGCACGGCGCGCGAGCCTGATCGCGGGCTTCAAGTTCTACAACCCGTTCACGATTGGCGTGCTGGGAATTATTGTGATTAGCGGCGCAATGCGCCTGACGGATTTGAAAGCGTCGATGAAGTTCGACTACTTCGCGCGGATCGGTTCCGCGCTCGAACTGAAGTTGCTGCTCGCCTTCGTTCTCATCTTCATCCAGACCTACATCACCTTCGGACTGGCGTTTCGCATCGGCCGCCAGGAAGAGGTGGCCGCACATGGCGACGGCGAGGCGTTCACGGTCGAACAGCTCAACTCGATGCTGCGGCGAATCCGCGCGATGGCGTGGGTCACGATCCTGCTGGCAGCCGCTGTCATCTGGGTGTCACTCACGATGGTCTCGCGAGCGGTGGACGAGCCCGCCACCGCGTCGCGCATCTCCTCCGCGCGCGCCGAGGCTACTATGTTGGCGACGCGCGTCATGACCTAGTGCGCGAGCGCCAACAGCGAGCCGACGATGTACGCGACGGTGATGATGCCGAAGATCGCGCCTGGGATTTCGTTCAGCATGTTGTACTGCGCGAGCCGGGTCGCGGCACTGATTTCAACCGCTTCGTTGATCGCCGCGATTCCTGCGAGCCTGGCTTCTGTGGTTGATGCGTTCATTTCAAATTCCTCCCGTAACTTTCGGACGACTTCAGGCCAATGCCACCAGCGAGCTGATGACGTATCCGAGCGTGATCAGACCGAACACCACACCGGGCAGTTCGCTCAGCAGACTATTCTGCGCGAGCCGCGTTCCTGCGGTGGCTTCCACTGATTCATTCGAGTTGGCGAGCACTGCGAGTCTTGCTTCGTTGGTCGTTGCGTTCATTTTCTATCCTCCCGTATTCAGTGACTGACTTGGATACAGCAACCTATGTGCCATCGAGAAAACTCTCGATTTAGCAACAGTTCTGTACTTTCATCGTCTGGCTCTGACGGCAAAAAATGACGAAACATCAATAAATTCAATAGCTTGAACTGAATCCGCAAAATGCGAGACAATATTGAAGCAATTCCTATTTTCGCGGTAAATTTCCTTTTTCGCGAATTATGCGCAATAAGCAACCCGCAGCTATTTCGCTGCACACAGCCTCAGGGAAGCTCCCTCTTTGATCACCTCGACGCATCTGCGAAAGTGGCGTGATGGCGAGTGAAACTAATCAGGACGCGTCTCAATCCGACGGCAAAGCAACCGGCGGATTGAAGCCCACGACCGCGATGCTCATCGCCGACGCCAGCGCCGCGCCCGCCGAGCACCCGCATTTCATCCACAGCCTCGCGCTACACTTCGCGGAGACCGCGATCTTCCTGGTCGCCGTCGTCGGCGCGATCGCTTTGGGACTCGGCATCACCGCCTACTTCGCCGAGCATCACTACGTGCTCGCATATCTCGCCGCCTACGCGGGCTTTCGCTTTTCCGATTTGATTGTGCGCGAAGATGCCGAGGACAGTCCGCCGCGCAAGGAGCTCGGCCGCCGCATAGCCGCGCAGCTCCCGCTGCTCGCGACCTTCGCCGCTGCCCCGTTCGAGCGCACTTACATTTACGGCGGTTCGTCGCCCGCTTTCGTCAGCGCGCTGGGACTGTTACTCGAACTGCTCGGGATGTGGCTGGCGCTGGGCGCGCGCATCCAGCTCGGATTTTTCACTTCGGGACGTACCGCGGAGCATCCCGTGCTCGTCAAGCGCGGCTTCTATCGCTACATCAGGCACCCGATTTACGCCGGGACATTTCTGGTAACGTTTGGATGGACGCTTATTTACGGCGCGCCAGTCACCGCGATCCTGACGCTGATCATCGGAACAATCCTCGCGCAGCGGCAGATGAAGTCCGAAGAGGCCGCAATGAGCGCGAGCTTCGGCGAAGAGTACGACGCCTACCGCCGCGAAACCGACGCGCTGATTCCCGACATCTGGTAACCTCAGCGCCTGCGCGCTTCGAGCTGACACAGGATGAGCGAGCAGTAGTCGTCGCCGTCGCGGCGGCTGACAAACTTCGCACCGCATCTGGCGCATTCGCGAATCGATTCGCCAAGCTTCAGCCGCACCGTCAGCTCCGACTCGACGACCGAATCATCGCTCTTCGACGCGCGCGTCTTTCGCTCCCCTGCCGTCGCTCCCTCGGCAAGCAGCCTGCCATTCGCACCCATCAGCGCGAGTTCGTCAGCGCGATTGTTGGTCGCGTCGCTGTCGTGTCCGCGCACCCACTCGAATCGCACGCGCCGCGCCGCCACTTCAGCGTCAAGCATTTCCCACAAGTCCTGATTCTTGTTGCGCTTCCAGTGAAGCGTCATCGAATTCACGACGTACTGGCTGTCACTGCGCAGAATGACCTGGGCGCCGCGCTCCGTTGCACGTAGTCCCTCGACCGCGGCCGTCAGTTCCATTCGGTTGTTAGTGGTTGAATCGTCGTGGCCATTGAATTCGGTCACGACGCCATCGGGATCGCGCACCACGACTCCCCATCCGCCCGGACCAGGATTGCCAATGCACGAACCGTCGGCGTAAACGAGATATGCGCGAGACGACGCTGCCACGGCCCGATTCTAGCTGAGGCCGCGAGCTTTTCGCAGCCGCGTGAACCACTCGACGTATTGCCTCGCCGCCCGCTCCCACGAGAAATCCGACGCAAAGCAATTTGCCATCAGCGCCCTCCAGTCCGCGCGCTCCCTGAATATCGCCACCATCCGGCTCAGTGCCGCGACCATTTCAGCCGCCTCGAACTTGTCGAATGCAAAGCCGTTGCCGGTCCCCGCCGCGGGATCGAACTCGCTCACCGTATCGCGCAGCCCGCCGGTCGAGCGCACCACCGGCGCGGTGCCATAGCGCAGCGCGTACATCTGCGTTAGTCCGCACGGCTCGAATCGCGACGGCATCAGGAGGGCGTCGCTGCCGGCCTGGATTCGATGCGCCGTCGTGTTATTGAACTCGATTATCGCGCGAAGTTTTTCAGGGTAGCGCAACTCCGCGTCCTTGAAGAATTTCTCGAGCACCGCGTCGCCGCTCGCCAGCATGACGAGTTGTAAATCCAGACGCATCACTGCGTCGAGCGCGTCCTTGAGCAGGTCAACGCCTTTTTGCCCGGTCATCCGCGTGACCATCCCGACCACCGGCCAATCCTCGCGGTTCGGCAGGCCGAGCGAATCGCGCAGCGCGCGCGTGCATTTGCGCTTGCCGCCGGGTTTCGCGGCCGTGTAGGTCGCCGCGATTTCGCGATCCTTGGCGGGATTCCATTCGTCGTAGTCGGCGCCGTTGAGGATTCCCACGAAATTCGCGCCCTTGTCGCGGATCACTCCCTCGAGCCCGAAGCCGAGTTCGGGGTCGGTCGTGATTTCTTGCGCGTAGGTCGGGCTCACAGTCGACGCGCCGTCGCACAGAACGATCGCGCCCTTCATCAGGTTCAGGTGATTGTAAAATTCCAGGTAATCGACCGAATTGTATGCCGCCTCGAGATTCAGCAGTGCGAAGTCCTCGCGCTTGCTGATTCCCTGGAACGCAAGATTGTGAATCGTGAACACCGACAGCGCATTCTTGAACCGTGGGCGAAGACCGTTGTCGGCGCGCATCGCAATCGGCGCGGCCGCCGAATGCCAATCGTGCGCATGCAGAATATCTGGCGCGACGACCTCCGCCGATACGATCGCAGCGGCGCGGCCAAAGAAGACGAAGCGCCGAATATTGTCGGGATAGTCCTTGCCGTTCTCGCCGTAGATCCCGCGCCGCTCGAAAAATCCGGGATGGTCGATCAGGTACATCGGCACGCCGTGCGGATCGGACGCGCGCAGCACCGAGAAACGCTCGACACCGGCGCCGAATCGCATCGGAACATCGCGTATCACCGGCGCGGTCTCGACGTTCTCCTTGATCGAAGCGTAGCCAGGGACGACCAGCGACGGCTCTTCGCCGGCCACCTTCAATGCGCCCGGCAGCGAACCGATCACATCGGCGAGACCGCCGGCTTTCGCATGGGGCGCAGCTTCCGCCGCAACGATCGCTATCTTCACGGGATCGAAGTTCCGGAGTCCGATCCCTCGCCCGTTATCTTACGGGAGAGGTTAGGTGAGGGTTCTGGGCTCATCGACGAGACCGGGGAAGGATCCGGGATTTCTTCGCTCCGCTCTAGAATGACAGAAAAGAGGAACACCGCAAAAAGTGATGAAACGGTTTGTGGCGAGGTCGCAAAACCCTCACCTAACCGGCCGCGAGGCGGCCGGCCTCCTCTCCCGTGAAAATAACGGGCGAGGCAGGAGTCGCTTCGCTCCGCAGGCAGCGCGGAGCCGGCTAGTTCAGGACGGTTCTTTCTGTGCGCGCCGCGGCCGCCGTTGGCGGTACGGCCTCTGCGCCCGGCTTCACGACGGCGCCGTCGCGCAGCGCGTGCCGAATGACCTCATCGACAGTGTCGACGAAAATCATCTCGAGCTCTTTGCGCACTTCGGGCTGGATGTCCTCGAGGTCGCGCTCGTTGCGCCGCGGCAGGATGATCGTCTTGATCCCCGCGCGCCTCGCTGCGAGCACCTTCTCCTTGATTCCGCCGACCGGAAGCACCTTGCCGCGCAGCGTTATCTCGCCGGTCATCGCGACGTCCGAGCGTACCGGCCGCCCGCTGAGCAACGAAGCCAGCGATGCCGCGATCGTCACACCGCCCGACGGCCCATCTTTGGGAATCGCGCCCGCGGGAACGTGAACGTGGATGTCGGATTTGTCGTAAAAATCAGGCGCGATTCCAAGCTCCGCTGCGTGGGTGCGCACGTACGAGAGCGCGGCCTGCGCCGATTCCTTCATCACGTCGCCGAGCGAGCCGGTGAGGTTGAGACCCTTCTGCCCGGTCATCCGCGTGCTCTCGATGAACATTATCTCGCCGCCGTTAGGCGTCCACGCCAGGCCAGTCGCAACCCCCGGCTCCTGCGTGCGCTCCGCGACTTCCGAAAAGAAGCGTGGCGCGCCGAGATACTTCTGCACGTCATCTCCGCTGACGACCGCCGGCGCAGTTTCACCTTCCGTAATCGACCGCGCGATCTTGCGGCACACGCGCGCGATCTCGCGCTCGAGATTTCTCAGCCCCGCCTCGCGCGTGTAGCTGTGGATTATCTCGCGCAGCGCCTCCTCCGAGAATTCGATCTTCTGATCGCCGAGTCCGTTCTCGTTGAGCTGCTTGGGGATCAGGTGACGCTGCACGATTTGCAGCTTCTCTTCCTCGGTGTATCCCGGCAGCTCGAGCACTTCCATTCTGTCCCGCAGCGCGTGCGGCACCGGGTCGAGCATATTTGCGGTGGTCAGGAACAGTACCTTCGAAAGATCGAACGGCACGTCCAGGTAATGATCCGAGAACGTGTTGTTCTGTTCCGGGTCGAGCACCTCGAGGAGCGCTGACGCCGGATCGCCGCGGAAGTCCATCCCGAGTTTGTCCACCTCGTCGAGGATGAACAGCGGATTGTTCGATCCCGCGTTGCGCAGCCCCTGGATAATTCTGCCCGGCAACGATCCGATATAAGTCCGGCGATGCCCACGAATCTCGGCCTCGTCGCGGATACCGCCGAGCGACAGCCGCACGAATTTCCGCCCGAGCGCCCGCGCGATCGACTTGCCCAGTGAAGTTTTGCCCGTGCCCGGAGGCCCGACGAAGCACAGGATCGGCCCCTTGGTGTCGTTCTTGAGTTTGCGCACCGCGAGAAACTCGAGGATGCGTTCCTTTATCTTTTCGAGATCGTAATGATCCTCGTCGAGCACCTGCCGCGCGTGCCGGATGTCGAGATTGTCCTCGGTCGAGATGCCCCACGGCAGACTCACGAGCCAGTCCAGGTAGGTGCGCACGACGGTGTGCTCCGCCGATTCCGGCGGGATCATCTTGAGGCGCTCGAGTTCCTTGTCCGCGACCTTGCGCGCCTCGGGCGACATCTTCGCCTCTTCGATCTTCTTTTCGATCTCTTCGACTTCGGATGTGCGCGCGTCGCCCTCACCGAGCTCTTTCTGAATCGCCTTGAGCTGCTGGCGCAGATAGTACTCGCGCTGATTTTTATTGAGCTCGGTCTGCACCTGCGACTGAATCTTGTGGCCGAGTTCGAGCATCTCGATCTCGCGCCCCAAAATCGCGATCAGCTTTTCCAGCCGCGCGCGAACGTCGAGGGTCGCCAGCAGATCCTGCGCCTCTTCGATCGGTATCTTCAGGTACGACGCGACCATGTCGGCCAGCCGGCTGGCCTCCTTCACCTGCATTGCCAGCACCTGCAATTCGTCGGGCAGGTACGGTACGAGAGAAACAAACTTCGAGAACTGGCTCACCAAGTGCGCATGCAGCGCGTCGATTTCCTTGTCGGATGCATCCGGCTCGACCAGCCGCGTCGCGTGCGCGAGGAAGTACGGCTCGCGCTGCGTGAACTGCCCCAACTCGATTCGCGCGAGTCCCTGCACCAGCACGCGCACGCTCTGATCGGGATAGCGAAGCATTTTGAGGATGCGCACGGCGGTGCCGCGCGGGAACAATCCCTCGGGCGCGGGCTGCTCGTCTTCCGGATTTTTCTGCGCCGCGAGCGCGATGACCTTGTTGGTCTGTCCGCAGTCCTCGATCAGCTTCAGCGACGAAGGCCGCGAAACCAGGAACGGATGTATCTGGCTTGGAAAAATCACGATGCCGCGCAACGGCAGCACCGGCAGGATCTCAGGAATCTCGGCCTTGCTCAGGTCCTCTTCAATCTCGAATCGTTTCTCCCCTTTGGGCTTGTCTGCCATAGGTCAATCAACCTCTTGGGGAAACCCCGCCACGCCTTCCACGCAACCCAAATTTCACCGTAATATACGGTGACGGCGCGGACAAGGTTACCTCTTATGTAAGAAGTTAATCACGGTGACCGGCTCGCGCTACTGACGAGGAAGCGTTGCCCAATATTGGATTTGATAGGTTATTCAGCGAGGAAGAGGCCAACGAGCTGATTCCGAGGCTGGAAATTCTGATGCGCCAGCTCCAGATGCAGGCGACGTCGTTGCGCGCGCGTATCGACGAATTATCGGTGGCCGATCCCTCGATTATGCACTCCGCGATGAGCGAAATCGTCGGGCGTTATCCCGAGTTGCGCTCGTTCGCGGCCAACATGGCCGACGCCGCCTCTCAAATCGAATCCTTCGGATGCATCCTCAAGGACATCGACCTCGGCCTCATCGATTTCCCCTACGACGCCGGCGACGAAGTCGTCTTCCTGTGCTGGCAATTCGGCGAGTCGCGCGTCGTCGCATGGCACAGCGTAGACACTGGATTCTCGGAGCGCCAGCCGCTGCCCGGCGCGCCCAACCGATGGCTCAACTGATCTCAGGCTAGTCTCTGGTCACTGAAAAAAATGATCATAGTTTTGTCGATTTACCTGGCAGCACTCGGATGCTGGCTCGGCGGAATTATCTTCTTCTCGTTCTTCACCGCGCCCGCCGTTTTCACGGTGCTTCAGCGCCACGAGGCCGGCCAACTGATCAGCACGATCTTCCCGCGCTACTACATGCTCGGCTACATCGTGGGGACGATCAGCCTGGTGCTGGCAATCTACTTCACGGCGGTCAACAGCCCCCGGATATGGTGGGGCGGCACGACGCTCGCGCTCGCAATCGCGCTGGGCATCACCTTCTACGCGGGCACCGTCATTCTGCCGCGCGCCGACGCACTCCGCTCAGTCACCGAAGATCCGAATCCCGACCCGGTCAAAAAAGCGGAGTTCGACAGCTTGCACCACAACTCGGTGATCCTCAACGGCACAGTGCTGCTGTTGAACATCGCCGCAATCGTCGGCACCGCGGGGGCGCTGACCGCGCGTGGCTGAACGTCGTTACAAGGCGGTCGTGATCGATCTGTTCGACACGCTCGTCACCTGGAATCCCGACGGGCTGCCGCTGATGCAATTCCGCGGGCGCGAAATTCGCAGCACGACCCCGCTGCTCTATCCCGCGCTGGAAACCGCGCTGGGCGAGCGCTTCGACCGCGAAAAATTCTCGGAGGCGCACGCATCGGTCTACGCCGAGATATTCACCGAGCGCGCAAAGCCGGACGCGCTCGAGATCACCTGTCTCGAGCGCTTTTCGCGCACGCTCAAAATCCTCGATGTCGACGAGCCGCAGGCGATGCCGCTCGCCGAAGATTTGCGCCGCATCCACATGGGACGCGTGCGCGAGGTCACCAAGGCGCCGCCTGCGCGCATCGACGCGATGAAAAAAATCGCCAGGCACCATCGTGTCGGCCTGATTTCCAACTTCGACGATTCCGAGACCGGCCATCTCATCATGCACGACACTGGCATCCGCGAGCTGTTCGACGCGATCATCATCTCGGCCGACACCGGCTATCGAAAGCCCAACCCGCTCATCTTCAAGAAGATTCTCGACGCGATGCGCCTCGAGCCCGCCGACATCCTGTTCGTCGGCGACACCCCGCTCGACGACGTGCTCGGCAGCAAGGGCGTCGGCATGCATTCGGCGTGGATTCGCAGGCGCGGCCACGTGTTCCCCGAGGGAATCCCGGCGCCGGACATCACAATCTCGGACCTCGCGGAACTGCCCGCCGCGCTCGGCTTGCAAGAGTAACTCTGCCTAAGGCGGTCTCACAGAAAAAATGAAACGGCGGCTAGTTGTGGCGGTCATCGGCGCGGGTGATGCGCCGCGCGCCGTTTGCACGCTGGCATTCGCGCTCGGCCGCGAGATCGCGCGCCGCGGCGCCGTGCTGATAAACGGCGGGCGCACGGGTGTGATGGAATCCGCGGCGGCGGGCGCGCGCAAAGAAGGCGGGCGTACGATCGGGATCCTGCCGGGCTACGATCGCCGCACGGCAAATAGCTATATAGAATTCGCGATTGCTACCGGCATCGGCGAGGCGCGCAACGCCGTGATTGTGGCCAGCGCCGACGCGGTGATCGCGCTGGCCGGCGAAGGCGGCACGCTGGCCGAGATTGGTTTCGCAAAAAAATTCGGCAAGCCAATCGTCGCGCTGGATTCCTGGCCCGAGATCGACGGCCTGCATCGCGCCGAGACTCCCGCCGGCGCGGTCGCGCTCGCGCTCAAACTCGCCGTTTCAAATTCGCGACGGAGAAATTGAACGGCCGCTCAGGATCGAAGCCGCTTTATCAAACTGCTTGAACAAGCTCCGTTCTCCGCCGTGCTTGGCCTGAAGATCGAATCCGCCGCCAACGGCTCCGCCAAGGTGCGGATGCCCTTCGACTTGCGCATTCTCAACGAAGGCGGCCCCGCCGCCCCCATTCACGGCGGCGCGATAGCCGCGCTCGCCGACGTCGCCGCTTGCGCCGCGGTATGGAGCCTCGCCGCGACGACACGCACCGCAACCATCTCGCTCACCGTCAATTACACTGGCTTCGCCGTGAATTCCGATCTGATCGCCCGCGCGCGAGTGAAGCGCACCGGCAAGCGTATCGCGAGCCTCAGCGTGGAAATCACCGACGCGTCCAACGCACTGATTGCCGACGCGCTCGTCACCTACAAAATCGCGTAGCAGAGACCGCGGTTGAATCGTGGGGCGAGGTACGAAGGAGCGAACGCGCTTGCGCGCGAGATCCTTCGCTGCGCTCAGGATGACAGACAAAAAAATTCCTAACAGGGACGAAGTCCCGCATCTTTTCTTAAGAATGGGTGCAGGGGTCACCCCTGCCGAAGGAAGCGTGAAACCCAGCGCGGGTTTCACTACAATTGAGTTCTTATTCTCGAGGACGTGGAGAGGATGTGGAATATGTTGTTTCCCGGCATTCGATTGTGCCTGATTTGTATTCTCACCGCCGCTATATCTCTCACGCTGGCTCCTGCAGCCAGCGCGCTCAATGACGCTCCCGATGCGATGCCGACCGGCACGGAGACCCTGCTCTATTCCTTCGGCGTCGGGCCCAGCGCGGGCAAGTGCAAGATCAATGACGGCGCCGACCCCAAGGGCTCGCTGACCTACGTCCCCGCCACCGGACTGCTCTTCGGCCGCACTTCGACGACCACCTCGGCGGGCAACGGCGACGGCACGATTTTCCAGATCATGCCCGACGGCACCGGCTACGTAGTCGATCACTTCTTCACCGGCGCGAAGACTGATGGCAGCAATCCGCGGCACAACGCGATGACCCTCGTCGGTACCGTCCTCTACGGCACGACGTTCACCGGCGGCAAGCACAACAACGGCACCATCTTCAGCATCACCGACGACGGCACCTACTCGATGTCGCCGGTCTTCGACTTCGCCAAGACCGCCAAGAACAACGGCGGCGATCAGCCGCACAGTTGTTTCGTCGCCGCCGGCAGCGTGCTCTACGGCATGACCTCGCAGGGCGGCAAGCACGGCGGCTCGACCGGCGACGGCACCATCTTCTCGTTCGACACCTCCAGCAACACCTACACCGGGCTCTACTCCTTCGACGGCAAGCACGGCGCCGACCCGCACGGCCAGCTTATCCTCGATCCTAACGGCAGCACGTTCTACGGCATGACGCGCTCCGGCGGCAAGCACGACGTCGGCGTCGTCTTCTCGTTCGACATAAGCAAGAACAAATACAACGTGCTGCACAACTTCAGTTGCCCCGGCAACAGCACGCCCATGTGCATCGACGCTAACGACGGTGCGACTTCCGACCACGGCACGCTCGTGCAAAACAACTCGACGCTGTACGGCCTGACCACGTACGGCGGCAAGTACGGCAACGGCACACTGTTTTCGATTCACACCGACGGCAAGCACTTCACCATCCTGCAACAATTCGGAAAGCCCTCAACCAACGACGGCATAAATCCCTACGGCTCGCTCCTGCTCAATGGCACCACGCTCTTTGGCACCACCCGCCTCGGCGGCAGCAAGGGCAACGGCACCGTTTTTCAAATCGATACCGACGGCACCAACTACGATCGAATTTACGATTTTCAAGGCGGCAACGACGCCGCCAACCCCATCGACAACGTCATCCTGCTGGACAACACGCTCTATGGTATGACCGAAGCGGGCGGGCTATGCGGCAACGGCGCGATCTTCGCGCTCGTCCCGCCATAGAATTTTTGCGTGTCATCGACTCTGGAAAAAATCCGGCGCGCCGCGGCGCCCCACGGACTCAACCTGGTGGCGGCGACTCCCGTCGCGCGCTACGACATCGCGGTCAAGGAAATTTCGCGTGCCTCCGCGATCGATCCCGATTCACGCTCGATCGTCGTCATCGGAAACGGCGGCGGCGCGCTCTGGGCTTCACTGAAGTCCCACGCCGCGCGCCACCCCGGATGGTGGAATCGCGACAACCCTCTCGACGACTTCACCCGCGAAGTCGTTGAGCGCGACATCGCCGCCCCCGTCCGCGCCTCGGGCGCGCGATGCGTCACTGTTTACCCCTTCATGAGCAACGGCCCCACGCTCAACTTTATCGAGCTGGGCAAAGTCGCTGGCATCGCCGGGCCAAGCATTCTCGGCGTGACGGTACATCCGAAATACGGACCGTGGATCGCATTTCGCGCCGCGCTCCTGCTCGACGAAGAAATCGATTCACCAGGCGACGCGCTTGGCTTCGATCCGTGCCCCCGATGCACCGCGCGCAGTTGCATCCCAGCCTGTCCGGCCAACGCAGTGAATGCCCAATCCGGATGGGACATCCCCAAATGTCTGACGCATCGCGTCGAAGTCGAGACGGATTGCACCCCGCGATGCCACGCACGCGCCGGATGCGTCCTCGGCCCCGAGCATCGCTACCCCGACGACGAGCTCGCCTTTCATCAAATGCGCGCGCTCCGCTCGATGCGCCCGTACTACGAGGCGCACCTCAAACGCCCGTCCTGAGGCAGGCCTGCTGGTATCCGGGCGCGCACCCAAGCAACATGACCCTGTAAGCACCACCGTGAAACTCTCAATCATCGACCAGTGCCCCGTCCCAGCCGGCTTTACCACCGCCGACGCGTTCCGCAACACAATCGAGCTGGCGCGACTTGCCGATCGCCTCGGCTTCGAGCGCTACTGGATCGCCGAGCATCACGCGACCGGCGCGTTCGCGAGTCCCGCGCCCGAGGTGCTAATCGCGCGGGTAGGCGCCGAGACCTCGCACATCCGCGTCGGCTCGGGCGGCGTGATGCTCCCGCATTACAGCCCGATGAAAGTCGCCGAGAGTTTCCGCGTGTTGCACGCGCTCTATCCCGGCCGCGTCGATCTCGGCATCGGCCGCGCGCCGGGCGGCAGCCCGCTCGACTCATTCGCGCTGCGCCGCGACCGCAGCGCCCAACCGCCCGAAGACGACTTCCCCAAACAACTGCTCGAGCTGCTCGCCTTCCTGCACGGCGGCTTCCGCCCCGATCACGCCTTCAGCCGCATCGAGCTCTCGCCCGCGATGCCCGGGTCGCCCGACGTTTGGCTGCTCGGCTCCAGCATGTGGAGCGCGGCCGCCGCGGCTCAGCTCGGATTGCCCTACGCCTTCGCGCACTTCATCGATCCGACGCACACGCGCGCCGCGATCGAGTACTATCATTCGCACTTCAAGCCCTCGAACGAGCTCTCCACACCCGTCGCCATTCTGGGGATCAGCGCGATATGCGCGCCGACCGATGCCGAAGCTCAACGCATGGCGTCGAGCGTGCGCCTGTTCGTACGCCACGCGCGCCAGGGAATGCGCGGACCGATCCCCACGCCTGAGCAGGCCCTCGCCGAGCTGGGACCCGGACCGTTGCCCGCCGACGTGACGATGCGCGAGACGGGAGAATGGCCGCGCGCGATCATCGGAACGCCCGACCACGTCAGCAGCACACTGATCGACATCGCCAGCGTCCTGCACGTCGACGAAGTGATGCTCGTGACCGTAGTCCACGACCATCAGGCGCGCCTACGCTCTCACGAGCTCATGGCGCAAGCGTTCAGTCTGAAGCCTCGCTGAATCGTTACCCGACCGCGCGGATGCTCTCGACGATTCCTCGGCGCGCGAAATTTGCCGCCGGGATCGCGCCCGCCACAACGCCGATCAACAGCGCGAGCGACATGGCTCGCGCGAGAACCGCCGGGGGAAGAATCGTAAACAAGTCGATCGGACCGAGCGGTAGAATCGAAAACGGCATCAGCTTCGCCATCGCGTATGCCGTCGCACATCCCGCGACTCCTCCTGCCATCCCTATCGCCGTCGATTCTGTCAGCGTCAGCGCGACGACCAGCGACGGCCGAAACCCCAACGCCCTCATCACCGCCATCTCCTTGCGCCGCTCGCGCATCGCCATCATCATCGTATTCAGCGCCACCAGCGACATCGCGAACACCACCGCTCCAGCCACAGAGCCGAGAATCAGAAGCAGGGTCCTTAGATCGAAAAACGATGTGACCCAGGTCGCTTCAGAGGCGGTGTTGGTCTCGGCCGACGAATTGGCAAAGGTCTCGTCGATAGTCGCGATAGCTCCGGGCACTTCTTCCTTGCGATCCGCGATCGCGTAGTAGGCATTCACCCGCGACGTGGCGCCAAGGATCTCCTCCAAGTAGTCGCGCCGAAACAAAACCGCGTCGGGCGGCGCCAGCTTTCCCAGTTGCTCGCTGATCACCAGGCTCACGTCCACCGGATAGATACTGCCTTTCAGCATTATGTGATCGCCGATCTTCCATCCGTACTTGCGCATCGCGGCGGGCGCTACCAGGCACGCCGTCCGCGTGCGCTGTAACAGAGCCGAGCGCTCAGGAGTAATTCCCCAATCGGGCCACAGCGTCCCAACCGCGTCAGCGTCAACGCCGATGCCGATCTGATCGCTTGGTGAACGGTAGACGCCGCCGAAATACGTGACAGCGGAGACGGCTTCGATATGCGGAACGGCTTCTATCTTTTGCCTGTACGCCGCGGGCAGCGGATAAAAGAACCCCGATTTGTTCATCGCGACCAGCCGCCGCTCGGAGGCCGGACTGCTCACGAGATGCGACGCCACGTAGGGCAGGCTCGACAGCGTCGAGTAGGTGAACACGGCCAGCGCGATCGCGAAAATCGTCAGGGCGGTGCGCCTAAGGTTGCGTGAGAGGTTCCGCCACACGAGCTGCGCGTATTTCATCAAGCGGCCTTGCTCGATCCGGGCATGATTCCAGATCTACATCCTGATCGTGCTCCTCGTCGAGGCGGTGCGATCGCCCAAATTGCAAGCTGCGACAAGTGAATCGAATCGGCTCGCGACCCTAGCGCGAGGCTGGTAGCTCCTTGTCTGGAAGATCTTCGTCGAGGAATGGAACCACGATCTGCGCGATCTGCTCGCTCTCGCGAGTCCCGGGCATCGGGATATGGTCCGTGCCGTCGATGACGACGAACCGCGCGCCGGGAATGAGGTCCGCGACCTTTTTGCCGGATGCGAGCGGATTCATCTGGTCGTCACGCACCTGAATTATCAGCGTCGGCACGCGCACTTGCGCCGCGAAGGTCTTTACGTCGACGCTCTTTTGCGATGCAAAGAACGCTGCAAAATCCTCCGGCGTTACGGACTCGCCGGTCACCTCGCTGAAGAAACGCTTCTCAACTTCGCTTGCGCTGGGCATTACGAAAGAAGCAAACAGTTCACGAATCGGGGCGTTTCCCCATCCATTCGCGACCAATGTTGTTCCAGCATCCCTCATTTGCCGCTGATCCGGGCTGAGACTCGGATCGCGGCCGTTGTCGACGTCGCCGGCGTACAGAATCATGCGCGTGACACGCTCAGGATGCTTTGCCGCATAAGCTATCGCCACCTGGCAGCCGGCCGAAATGCCATACAGCGCGAACCTGTTCAGCTTGAGCGTGTTTACTACGGCCTCCAGGTCGCGCAGGCGCGCTTCCACTGAATAGTCCTTCAGCCCTCGATCGGACATTCCGAAGCCGCGCCCGTCATATTGAACCACCGTATGGCGAGCTATCAAAGGTTTCAGAAATGCCGAGTTATAGGTCGGGCTGAAGAGCCCGAGCTTCAGATGGGTCAGCATTCCCACCGCGATTACCACCGGCGGGCCCTTGCCCGATGTGCCGTAGGCGATTCGGACTCCATCGCTGGTCGTGCAGTAAGCAATTTTCTGGTTGACCTCCGGCGGCAGCATTCGCGGCACGTAGATTCGGGCCAGCGTGGCGACTTCATTGTAGAGCAGCTCGTAACTCAGAACGGCCGCTGCTACCGCGACGAGCAATAGAACGAGTCTGCGGCGCGGCAGGCGTCGTCGAGCACCAGCGCCAGGACCTCCTTCTAACGCCATGCCGGGCATTGCCATGGCATACACACCTATAGGTCTGCTTACGTTCTTGAGAATCTTCTCGCCAAGAAATTTCGCGGGCAGTCCCGGCTGGTTACGAATCTCGTCGTAAACCCGCTCCGAGATGCAGATGCCCCCGGGCGGTGCCAGCGCATGAATTCGCGACGCGACGTTGATACCGTCTCCCAGCACGGTGTTGTCCGTAAATACAACGTCGCCGACGTGGACGCCGATTCGTACGCTGAACTCAATGTTGTCTTCCAGCGCAGCTTGCATCTCGCATGCGCACCTGACCGCGTCCACCGCGCTATGAAAGCCCGTCAGAATGCCATCGCCGGCGTCGCCAAGGATTCGGCCGTTGAACTTCGGCAACACCGAGTGCAGCAGCTCGTTGTGCATCTTAACCGCGCGGAGCCCCTCCTGCTCGTCGCGGCCCATGATCAACGTGTATCCCGCGATATCGCTGAACATGATCGCGGCCAGCTCGCGCGTGGGATTGGTTGATGTGTCGGATGTGATCGGCATCCGGATGCCTCTCTCGCTGGAGAACGATTGCGCGCCAGATACTACTCCGCGCGCCGCCATGCCGCGATGCGTTCGCCGTGCCATTGACGCAGGCGCGAGCACGCCCTAAAGAAGGAGCACGCTGGGGGGCCGGAGGAATTAGGATGGCCATCGACGCAAGCAAACTTCAGGAACTAATCGGCAAAATGCTCGGCGACGTTGGCGCCGCGATGGGCACGGCGCTCGTGCTGCTCGGCGACAAGTTTGGACTTTACAAAACTCTCGCCGCCGCAGGACCGCTGACGCCCGCCGAACTCGCGTCGAAGACCGGCACCGTCGAGCGCTACGTGCGCGAATGGACCGCCGCACAGGCCGCCGCCGGTTACATCAACTACGATGCCGCGTCCGGCCGCTTTTCGATTTCGCCCGAGCAGGCTCTGGTGCTCGCCGATGAAGGCGGTCCGGCATTTTTTCCCGCCATGTACGAGATCGCAGCCGCGTCTATCCGCGATGAACCCAAAGTCGCGGACGCGTTTCGCAACGGCGGCGGCGTCGGATGGCACGAACACGACCCTTGCCTGTTCCGCGGCACCGAGCGCTTCTTCCGCCCCAGCTACGCGATGCATCTGGTCTCCGAATGGATTCCCGCGCTCGATGGCGTCCGCGAGAAACTCGAGCGTGGCGCACGCGTCGCGGACGTCGGATGCGGCCACGGCGCGTCGACAGTCCTGATGGCGAAAGCGTTCCCGAAATCACGCTTCTTCGGCTTCGACTATCACGAGCCGTCGATCGTCCGCGCCCGTGAACTCGCGCGCGCCGAGGGCGTCGCCGATCGCGTTAGCTTCGAGCGCGCTTCAGCCAAGGAATATCCGGGGACCTTCGACCTGGTCGCGTTCTTCGACTGCCTGCATGACATGGGCGATCCAGTCGGCGCGGCCGCGCATGTGAAAAGCACGCTCGCCGAAGACGGAACCTGGATGGTCGTCGAGCCGTTCGGCAGCGACCGCCTCGAGGACAACCTCAATCCGATCGGACGGCTGTTCTATGCCGCATCGACGATGATTTGCGTGCCGGCGTCGCTGTCACAGGAAGTCGGACAGGGCCTCGGCGCGCAAGCTGGAGAAGCGCGCCTGCGCCAAGTGCTCGCAGCGGGAGGGTTCTCCCGCGTACGCCTCGCCACCGCGACGCCCTTCAACCTGGTGCTCGAAGCGCGCTCATGAACCGGGCGTTCGAGCTCAGTAGGCGACGGCTTCGCCGCTTTCGATCAGCTTGACCGGCAGACCTTCGACCTCTTTCGGCGCTGCGTCCTGCACCTGCGGCGTCAGCTTCTTGACGAAGACTTCGATCGCGGCTTGGCCTGGTTGATCGCCAGCCGCGACTGCAGTGCCGACCGCCCCCGGGATGCTCATAAGCGCGTCCTCGTGCCGGTCGCGAACCGCCTTGGCCGATGCCACCACCTCTTTCGACATACCCACATTCGCCGACAACACATCTGCCTGCGCCGTATCGGATGCCGGCGGAGGGGTGCAAGTGCCCACCATCGAAACGTCAAGCTTGCTAAGCACTTCGGAAATTGGATTGGCTATTGTGGTTGATCCGTTAGAAAAGCCCGCAAACAGCAAAGCGACCGCCTGAGGGCAATCATTCTCGGTTACGATTAGCGATCCAGAGTCGCCGAGTTGGCTGAATACGGGGGTTTCGGTGCTGCCAGTTACGAGAATCTGGTTGACGAATTTAGCCAATTTCGGCTTCTTGGGATTATCTGAGTAGTTTACCGTCACGTTGGCGTCCAACGCCGCAACGATTCCGGTCGTAATGCAACTCGTACGGCCCATTTTCTGCACAGCCATCCCGATCGTTGGTGCACCGACCACAGAGCTTGCGATCTCTCCGATAAAGAGGATTTCGGGGCTCACATCTCCCGGGTCGACCTCCGCAATGGCTGCGTCAACAGTGTTCTTGCCGCCGCCGAACTTGAGTTTGACCTTGCGACTGAGCGCTGCGACCGCATTGCTCGAGGCCTGCACGCATTCCACGTCCACCAGGCCGGGCTGCACGATGAGCTGGCCGGGTTTAGCCTTGTTTTGGTTCGCGATCACATGATTATTGCTGAGGACGTATTGAATATCGTTTGAATCCTGGACCATCGACGCCAGCGTCCCACTGAAACAACCGGTCACCTTTCCCTTTTTGCTCTTGATGAGCGAGTTGATATTTCCGCCAGAAGTGCCGAGCGGAATCGGGCGGCTCAGCGCCGTTTGCTGAATTGCCGGTGTGACTGCACCCATCGGCGGACGCGTCTTGTGGCGTGGACGCAACACTCACAGCAAGCATACAAGCAACCAGTGCCGCTGCCTTCATCTTGAACCTCATAGTTTTCTCCCCATTACTCCCCATCTTTCCACCTCTTTAGAATCAGGACCGGACTTGATCACGCACTGACAGCAAGATTTGCACCAGAGACCTGTATCTCACTCGCAGAAACGCACTAATGAATGCTAATCGCCCTTTTAACCAGCATTGAGTTGCGATCACATAGCATTCATCAATCAAGGCTTGCGACGAAATCACACGGAATTAGGACCCCCCTCAGCATCGCGGACGACGCCATTATTTTCAGCTCTGGTGCCTCGATGGGCCGTATGATGCTCAAGCGTCGCGCGAGAATCAACTAGGTAATCGCGCAGAAGCGACATTTTGTGTACAGACGAACGTCTAGATTGGAGGATGCTTGTCCTTCCAAGGGCGCGCGCGCTCGAACTCGGCTGCCAGCGCGATTATGCCCGCCTCGTCGCCCGGGCGGCCGACGATTTGGAGCGCGAGCGGCAGCCCCGCCTTGCTGAATCCGTTGGGCACTGAGATGGCCGGCTGACCGGTCGAGTTGAACGGAAACGTGAACGCGATCCACGCATAGATCTCGTCGCCGCCTGTGGCGGGGTTCGAAGCCAAGGTGCCCAGCCGTACCGCGGGCCGGGTGAGCGTCGGTGCGATCAGCGCGTCGTACGGCATGAGCGCGTGGATGATTTCGCGCGACGTATTGTGCATCCCGGTTACGGCGCGGATGTAGTCGGCAGCGGAAATTTTCCCGCCCCATTCGTAGCTTCCGCGCACCACGGGATCGAGCAGCTCGGGATTCGGAATATTCAGTGCGGAGACCGACGCGCCGACGATCACGCGCGCAAATTTGCCGAGCATCGCGCCGGGATCGAGCGTCATCGGCTCGATGCTATGCCCCATCTCGCGCAACACGCCGCAAGCGGCCTCGAGCGCGGCTAGAGTTTCGGCGTCCACCGGCCCGAGCGCGCTGTGGTTGATAAGCGCGAGCCGAAGTTTCTTCGGATGCGCCATGACTTCCTCGACGAATGGACGCGCAGGCGGCCGCGCCGCGTACGGATCGCCGGGCATCATCCCCGCCATCGCATCGAGCATCAACGCCGCGTCGCGGACGGTGCGCGCAATCGGGCCTGTAGTGGATAGTCCTGCCCACGCTTCGCCCTCCGACGGCGAGCGCGTGATTCGCCCGCGCGACGGCTTGATTCCGACCAGCCCGCAGCATGCTGCGGGGATTCGCACCGATCCACCGCCGTCGCTGCCTTGGGCAATGGGATGCAATCCCGCGGCAACGGCAGACGCGGAACCCCCGCTTGAACCGCCTGCCGTATGTTCGAGGTTCCATGGATTTCGCGCAGGCGGACAAAGACCGCCTTCAGTGGTCGGCCGCAGGCCGAACTCCGGCGTGGTCGTTTTGCCGAGCAGGATTCCGCCGGAATTCGCCAGCCGCACCGCGAGTTCCGCGTCTGCCGGCGCGTACCAGTTCTCGTAGTTCTTCGAGCCGAAGGTGGTGCGAATATCCTTCGTCCAGAGCAAATCCTTGAGCGAATACGCGACACCGAACAGCGGCAGCTTGGCCGCCTCCGAAGGGTTCATCTTTTCGAGCCGCGCCGCATCCGCCAGCGCACGCTCGGCGGTGACGGTCATGAACGCACCTAGCTTCGGATTCAGCTTCTCAACGCGCGCAAGAAAAAACTCGGCAACCTCGCGCGGCTTAACTTCTTTCTTGAGAACCAGTTCGCGCAGATCCCACGCTTCGATAAATGGGTTGAGCATCACGTTCACCTCCGGGGAAAAATCCTAGTTAGCCCAAAACGCCGCCGCCCGCCAACGCGGCGTCGCAATCGGGAGATGAGAACACTTTATTGAATGTGAACCCCGCGGTGGGTTTCACACTTCCTTCGGCAGGGGTGACCCCTGCACCGGTATTAGGAGAGGGTGCGGGACTTCGTCTCAGTTAGAAGGGGTTAAGGGCGGAGGCGAAGGTCCGTCTCTTACCTCGCCCGTTACTCTACGGGAGAGGCAGCCGGCCGCAACGCGGCCGGTAGGTGAGGGTTCTGCGAGCACATCACAAAAGCCGGCAGCTTACTCTTTTGCTTCGTCTTACTTTTGTGTCATCTCTCGGCTTCGTTCGCGATGACACAATGATAAGACTTACCAAACGGAGAGAATCTGATTGCTTGGTTCAGCGATTCTTTGGACGCATGTTGCCGCTGGCGCGATTTGGGTTGGCGCTTGTGCTTGCTTTGTGATCGCGGGGCTCGCGCTCGCGGCGGGAAGCGACGATCAGCGGAATTTTGTGGCGAGTGCGGCGCCCAAGATTGATCTGCTTGGACTCGTTGCGGCGGTCGTACTGCTGGCTACGGGATTCATCAACCTGATAACGGCGGGGGTTGCGCGGCGGTTCGTGTTCTCGACTTCGTTCATGGCCGTGCTTGCGATCAAGATTGCGTTGTTTATCGTTATGATCGTCGTGATGACGTGGTCGATGAGAGTCGGCGCGGTGATCAGAGCTGTTGTTGCGCGCGAGCGTGTTGATGCGGTGCCGGGCGCGATGACTCGAATGGTGCGAGCGCATATCGCGATCGTCGCGATGGGCGGTATCGCGCTGATTCTCGGAACGTGGCTGATGGGAAGCTAGATGGCTGAGATTCCACCGAAGATCAAAGTCGGCGCGTTCACCGTCGCGTTTCTAGCCGACGGACTGTGGCGCAACGACGGCGGATGCATGTTCGGCGTTGTGCCGCGCGAATTGTGGAAGAGCAATCATCCGCCGGACGAGCGCAACCGGATTCGGCTGAACCTGACGTGTCCGCTCATCATGAAGGGCAGCGACGCCATTCTGGTCGATACGGGAATCGGCAATCGCCTAAGCGACGTCGAGCGCAAGATCTTCGACCATGGCGACGGCTGGTTGCCGCAGCATCTGAGCGCACTCGGGATGGAGGCCGGCGACATCACCCATCTGATCGTGTCACATCTGCATTTCGATCATTGCGGAGGAATCGTGCGGCGGCGCGAATCCGGCGCACTCGAAGCCGCGTTTCCACGCGCGCGAATCTTCGCGCAGCGCGGCGAGCTCGACATCGCCGACAATCCGCGCAACGAGCGGCTCCGCGCCGCGTATCGCCACGCCGAGGAGGTTCTTGCGCCGGTGCGCTCGATGCTGGAAGCGCTCGACGGCGATACCGATGTCGTCGCGGGCGTGCGCGCCGTCGTCACCGGCGGACATACGCGGGACCATCAGGCTGCTCTCGTAACTGATGGCGGCGAATGCTTCATGCATCTCGCGGATATCGTGCCGACACGCTCGCATATCCGCGGGCCGTGGAACCAGGCGTACGATCTCGACGCGCTCCGCACGATGGAACAGAAGGCGCACTATCTCGGGCTCGCGGCGGAGAATCGATGGTGGTTGTCGTTCGCGCACGACGACACGGTGTTCGCGGCGATGGTGAAGAACGATCGCGGACGTATCGTGCTCGCCGACACGATCCCGGTTTCTGAGCGGCTATTTCAATTTTCTTAGTAATGTTCGAATTTGCATTCTGCCGACCTGTTGACACGGAACGCGTCTGAGTATGCTGCGTATGCCTATGTTACTTGTTGCAGATCACAGGCTCAGTTATACTCGATATTAGGATGGGCTCCAGAAATAGTACGGCCCGACCGTTTCCCGCGCTCCCAGGCAGTATTCCTGCTCAACATTCTATAACCCGAACCCGAAGGAGATAGCCGATGGCGGATCTCAATAACTTCGAGCGAGTGATCAAAGAAGACCGCGCCGCACGCGAGTCGAAGCAGTGGCGCGGTACCTTGCTCGATTATCTCGAGGTCGTGAAAGCCGACCCGATCATGACCAAACTCGCGCACGCGCGAATCTACGACTTGATAATCTCCGCCGGCCTGCACCCGCTGCATGACACCGACGATCCGCGCACCAAGCGGCTGTACAAGGACGAGCCGCTGAAGGTGTTCAATTTCTTCGCCGAGGAATTCTTCGGGATCGAGCGCACGATCGCGCAGATCGTCCGCTACTTCCATTCCGCGTCGCTCAAGGGCGAAGAGAGCCGGCAGGTCCTGTACCTGATGGGCCCGGTAGGTTCGGGCAAGAGTTCGCTGGTCGAGCGAATCCAGCGCGGACTCGAGCAGGTCGGACTCATCTACGCGATCGAAGGATGCCCGATGAACGAGGAGCCGCTGCATCTCGTGCCGCGCCATCTGCGGCGCGAGTTCGAGAAGATGCTCGGCGTGCATATCGAGGGCGACCTCTGCCCGGTCTGCCGCTACCGCCTGAAGACCGAGTTCAACAACCGCTACGAGGAATTTCCGGTAATCGCGCGCAACTTCTCCAAGCGCAACCGCGTGGGGATAGGCGTGGTGCCGCCGGTGGATCCGAACAACCAGGACACCTCGGTGCTGATTGGCTCGGAGGATATCTCGAAGCTCGACCAATACTCCGAGGGCGACCCGCGCGTGCTCGAACTCAACGGCGCGCTCAACGTCGGCAACCGCGGAATCGTCGAGTTCATCGAAGTTTTCAAGAACGAGACCGAGTACCTGCACGCGATGATCACGGCAACGCAGGAGAAAGTGATTCCCGCGCCGGGACGCCACGGAATGGTGTACGTCGATACCTGCATCGTCGCGCATTCGAACGAGGCCGAGTGGCAGAAGTTCAAGGCCGACCACACCAACGAGGCGATCCTCGATCGAATCGTCGTCGTGAAGGTGCCGTACAACCTGCGCCTGTCGGAAGAAGTTAAGATTTACCAGAAGATCATCAAGAACTCCGACTTCCGCGCGCATGTGGCGCCGCACACGCTCGAGATAGCTTCGATGTACGCGATCCTCTCGCGCCTCGAGCCGACCTCGAAGTGCGACCTGATGACCAAGCTGCGGCTCTACAACGGCGAGGAAGTCGTCGAGAAGGGACGCACCAAGAAAATCGACGTGCAGGAGCTGAAAGAGGACACCAAGCGCGAGGGCATGTCGGGCATCTCGACGCGCTTCATCATGAAGGCGCTCGACAACGCGCTGTCGGACAACGTCACCGGCAACTGCATCAATCCGATCAACGTGCGCGAGGCGCTCATCTCGATGACCAAGGAGGGCGACCTGCCCGACGACACGCGCAAGCAGTATCTCGAGTTCCTGCAGGACACGCTGCACAAGGAATATCTCGACCTGCTCGAAAAGGAGATCACCCGCGCGTTCGTGTACTCGTACCAGGAGCAGGCGGAGTCGCTGTTCCAGAACTACCTCGATCACGCCGAGGCGTTCGTCAACAAGACGCGCGTGCGGGATCGCAACACCAAAGAGGAACTGGCGCCCGACGAGGGCTTCTTGAAGTCGATCGAGGAGCAGATCGCTATCATCGGTTCGGCGGCCGACGGATTCCGACAGGAAGTGATAGCGTACTTGTGGGCAACCTCGCGGCGCGGCGAAAAGATCAGCTACAAGAGCTACGAACCGCTCAAGGAAGCGATCGAGAAAAAGCTGATGACGTCGGTGCGCGACATCTCACGCATCATCACCAAGGCGCGCACCCGCGACGAGGAGCAGGGCGAGAAGTACAGCTCGATGGTAAAGAACCTGCTCGAAAACGGCTACTGCGAATCATGCGTCGATGTCGTCCTCAAGTACGCCGCAAACAACCTGTGGAAGGATTGAGTCCTTGTGTCATTCTAGAGCGAAGCGAAGAATCCCGGATCCGGAAGCTGTGTGCGAAAAACATCAAGCAGCAAGAGTTACTACGTTTATATAATGAGCAGTCCGTCGCGGACGTTGTACGCCGGCGTGACGAATGACCTCGAGCGACGTGCGAATGAGCACAAAAGCGGCGTGTTCGATGGTTTCACAAAGCGCTACCGAATCAATCGACTGGTTTATTTTCAGGAGACCAACGACATCGGAGCGGCAATTGCTGCCGAAAAACAGATCAAAGGACTATCGCGATCGAAAAAAGATTGCGCTGATCGAGGCCGAGAACCCGACGTGGCAGGACTTGAGCGATGAGTCCTAGAAAAAGAGCGGGATTCTTCGCCGCAGCGGCTCTGAATGACAAAAGGGCAAAGACTCGGAATGCAAGACATCCTCAACAAGATCTCTTCTTTGTGTCATACAGAGCGGAGTCCGCGGAGCGAAGAATCCCGGCTCCGAAAGCAGTGTGCGGAAACCATCGAGCAGCAAGCGGTACGAAATCCATTTCTTACGGAACGAAGCTACCGATGGTAGTGAACGCCTATCAAAACCACCACCTATGGTATGAAAACTGAGCCAGTGCACCCGACGAAGATGGCCGAACTGAACATAACGCGGGTGTCCGGATGAGCGGCGATACAATCTTCCGCGAATACCGGATCTCGGACGCCGAGCGCTCTGACCGTTCGGCCGGCGACCGGCTGCGGCATCGGCAGAAAGTTCGCGAATCTATTCGCGAAAATATTGCCGACATCATCGCCGAAGAATCAATCATCGGCAAAGACAGAGACCGCGTGATCAAGGTTCCGCTGCGCGGAATCAAGGAATACCGCTTCGTGTTCGGCGACAACGCGCCGGGCGCGTCGCAGGGCAACGGCGACTCGCGGCCCGGGCAAGTCGTCGGCAAGACCGGCAAGGACGGTCCCGGCAAAGGCGACGATCATGCAGGCGATCGGCCTGGCGTCGACTACTACGAGACCGACGTCACGCTCGAAGAGCTTATCGAGATCATGTTCGAGGATCTCGAATTGCCAAATCTCGAACGGCGGGCTCTGCGCGAAATCCAGTCCGACTACTCGTCGCGGCGCAAAGGCTACCGCAAGGTCGGCATCCGCATCAGGCTCGACAAGCGGCGCACCGCCAAGCAGCGGGTAATGCGCATGCTTGCGTCCGACAAGCGTCTCGACGCGGCCAACCGCGCGCTCGAAGAATCGAAAGCCGATCGCGAAGTTGCAGGAGATGCCATTACCGGCGTTGAGGGCGCGCTCGACGAAATCGCGCTCGAAGAAGGCACGCTCGACGAAGAGTCCCTCGACGTTTCGACCGGCGCCGCATTTCAACGTGTCCACCGCCGCTTCCCGTTCCATCAGGACGATCTGCGCTACAAGCACGTAGAGATCGACACCAAGGAAGAGTCGAACGCTGCTGTAATCTGCATCATGGACACCTCGGGCTCGATGGACACGATGAAGAAGTACCTCGCGCGCAGCTTCTTCTTTCTGCTCTACCAGTTTATTTCGACACGCTACCGCAACGTCGAGATCGTTTTCATCGCGCATCACACGGAGGCCAGCGAGGTCACCGAGGAAGAATTTTTTCACAAGGGCGAGTCGGGCGGCACCTTTATTTCTTCGGGTTACGCCAAGGCGCTGGAAATAATCGCCGCGCGCTACCATCCGTCGCTCTGGAACCTCTACGCCTTCCATTGCTCCGACGGCGACAACTTCGACTCCGACAATCCCGCCGCGCTCAAGGACGCCGAGGAACTCGCCGAGATTTGCAACCTGTTCGGCTACGGCGAGATCAAGCCGCTCGGTTCGCGCTACTACGAATCCTCGATGCTCAACGTGTTCCGCCGAATCCAGGCGCCGAATTTTCACACCGTGCTGATCGAGCGCAAGGAAGACATCTGGCCGTCGTTCAAAGCGTTCCTGGCCAAGGACAGGGTGAAAGAAGCATGAGCGCCACTCCGCACGCCGGCGCCGCTCGCAACATCACGACGTGGAAACTGGACGACCTCGTCGAGTGGGACCGCCGCATTCGCGAGAAAGCGGCGGAGTTCGGGCTTGACTGCTATCCGCAGGAGTTCGAGCTTTGCGATCATTACGGGATGCTCGGGTACATGGCGTACTCGGGCATGCCGTCGCACTACCCGCATTGGTCGTACGGCAAGTCGTACGAGAAGCTCAAGACGCTTTACGATCACGGCGTCAGCGGCCTGCCGTACGAGATGGTGATCAACTCGAATCCCGCGATCGCCTATCTGATGCGCGACAACTCGCTGCTGCTGCAGGTGCTGACGATCGCGCATGTGTACGGGCACAACGATTTTTTCAAAAACAATTTCACGTTCAAATCGGCGACGCGTGCCGAGCTGACGATTGAGGCCTTCAAGTCGGCGGCGATGCGTGTGCGGCGCTACGTCGAGGATCCGTCGATCGGCGTCGAGAAGGTCGAGCGCATTCTGGACGCGGCGCATGCGCTCTCATGGCAGTGCCGGCGCAATTTTGCGATCAAGAAACTCTCGCCCACCGAGCAGATGGCGCGCGCCGAAGATACCGCGCAGGGACAGCCCGATCCGTTTCAGAAGATCCATGCGCGCAAGACGATCGAAGTCCCGGATTTCCACAAGGTGCCGCTCGAGCCCGACGAGGACCTGCTGCTCTTCATCCGCGATCACAACCCGTTCCTCGCCGACTTCGAAAAAGATCTGCTCACCATCGTCGATGAAGAAGCCAAGTACTTCATCTCGATGATGGAGACGAAGATCATGAATGAGGGGTGGGCGAGTTACTGGCACAAGAAACTTCTGGAGTCGCTCGACCTCGAGCAGGGGATCCGTCTCGAATTTATCGTCAATCACAACCAGGTTTGCCGCCCGATTCCCGGCCAGATCAACCCGTACCATCTCGGGCTCAAGGTCTGGGAAGACATCTACCGCCGCTTCACGAATCCGACCAAGGAGGAGATCAAGCGCGACGGCCCGCCGGCGAAATCCGGCAACGAGAAGATCTTCGAGGTTCGCGAGGTCGAGCGCGACGCGTCGTTCCTGCGGCGTTACCTGACGGAAGAGCTCATGCGCGAGATGGACATCTTCGAATACGAGGCGCGCGGCGAAGAGCTGGTCGTCAGCAAGGTGGCCGACGACGAGAGCTGGAAGAAAGTGAAGGCGACACTGATCAAGAACGTCGGCACCAACTCGATTCCGGTCCTCAAAGTCGAGGACGCCGACTTCGGCCAGAACCGTACTCTGTATGTGAAGCACGATCACGACGGCCGCGACCTGCATATCGAATACGCCGAGAAGAGCCTCAACTACCTGCAGCGGCTATGGGGCCGCGAAGTTGTGCTCGAGACTGTGCTCGACGGCAAGCGCTCGCTGCTCTGCAGCAATGATCGTGGTTTCTCGGTTCGCGCGCTCAAGTAGAAGTCATTTGCCCTCATCACATTACGCGCTTTGAGCGCGCCTCCAGGCACGCTGCTGAACGGCCCAGCGGCACGTTGCTTTAGATTTGTTGGTCTTATAATTTCAGGCACGGACGATGCGGTTCGGGTCGGCTGCAAGGAGGCGCGGATGATGGAGTGGCCGAAGTGCCAGAAGTGTAACAATGGCGCGTTGATTCCCCTGTCCGACTACGGACAGGAGGGCGCGTCGGTGATGTTCAAGGCTTGGGTTTGCACGAATCCTGATTGCGGTTTCAGCCTGCGCGTGGACAAGGGCGAAGTGACTTACGGCAGGCGCATCGAGACCAAGCACTGATCATTTCTCATATCGTAACCTAAAGGGCAGTCCGCGCGGGCTGCCTTTTTTGTCGTGTCTTCGCCCGTTTGAAACATCCGGCGACGCCCGTCGTCTCTTGATCATGGGCAATTGGTTTCCAAATTGCCGTGGCTGCTTGCCGCTCGCGTTGATCGCTGCCGCAGCGTGCTCGCTGTCCGGATGCATGTCGTACGGCGAAACCGTTATCTATCAACTCTATCAGACCAACGCTGACCGATGCGCGCAAAACGAAACTGACGCTTGCGTGGCGATGCTGCAGTCGAGTTGCGAGGCGCCCGCTCGCGTATGTACCGACTACGTCCCCCAATTCCAGACGCAGGCCAGCCGGCAGCTCTCGCAAAAATGCCGTGCAAGCGACGAGGCGTCCTGCCGGGCGCTAGACACGGTCGCATGCGACAACGGCGACTCCGCGGTGTGCGCGCGTCTCGGCGTGGAGTACGCGAAACTTTATGCGTCGTGCAAGGCGGGCGATGCGAGCGAATGCGAATCGCTGTCGCTGTCGGTATGGCCGAAAACGCAGACCGATCTCGCCATCAACGCGTGCAAGAACGGCGACGCGATCGCATGCCGAGTCGCCAGCTCGAGCGCAAGCGCAATGAAAGTGAACGTCGACCGGAACGCGCAGTTCGCGATGTTCTAATTTACGAGAAACGAGTAGACGGTCGCGTCGGTGACCGGTTCGTAGCCGATTGTCTGGTAGACGTGATTTGAGGTCGGGTTGGCAAGGTCGGTATAGAGAAAGCAGAACGTGCGGCCGTCATCCAGCAGCTTCTGGCTTAGCGCGGCGACACACGCGCCCGCAAATCCTTTGCCGCGATTTTCCGGAGGCGTGTAGACCCAAGCCACCCGGATGCCATTCGGCGTAGGTCCCGCGAATCCCGCCATCGATACTGCGGTGCCTTCGACCTCCCACAGCATCAAATGTCTTGACTGCGGCAATGGCAACGCAGCGTTCTTTTCTGCCTCTTCGCGATCCATGCCTTCGGCATCCACCGAGAACGCGGCGCGCCATTTTCGCAGCAATACGTCATCGGACTCGTCGGGTTCGCGGAGACGGCCCGCAGCTCTCACTTCGTTTCTGACCCGGCTCAACTGGTAGATGCGCTGCGCCATCTGAATGCGGAAGCTACGCCCCGAGAGTTCCGACCACTTCAGCGCAAACTTGCGCGCGACTTCAGCGGAACTGTTGACGCCTGGAATCGTAAGGCCAGCAGCATGGAGTTCGTGAGCAATCGCGTCGATAGCGGAATCGTCGCCGATCCATGAGAGGATCATATTATGCGGCGGCGTCATCAAGACAACGCCAGCAACCGCGCCGCGTTCTTCAACTAACGCCATTAGCGGAGCGTCGGCTCCCCATTGCTCGCCAACTCGAAGCCCATCAAGAAGGCCAAGGATCAAGCAATGCTCAGCCTCGCGCCTCAAAAGAAATGGCTGGGTGCGTTCAAGGAATTGACCGGCATCCGAGAAGAACTTTATTTGATTTGCCGAAGCCACAATTCTGAACCGTATTTTCCGATGGCGAACGAGGCAAATATCAGCGGCCGTACGTGCGCATTACTTCGACAAGGCGATCGTGCGGAATAGCCTCGACGCGATACCCGTTGATTCCGACCATCGTAGTCGCTGCGACCAACGCGTTGACTATCGCTTCCTCGGTTGCCTGCACAACTGCGGTGAAGAGCGGATCCATCCGCGAGTTGCGGAGCATCTTCACGCGCTCGACATCGGGGCGTCTCCCGCCGGCGGCGTTGGCAGTTGAAAATGCGATGAACAGATCGCCTGAGCCGTTGCCCGATACGCTGCCGGTGCGCGCTAGGCCCATCGTGAGGCGCCGCGCGATTCGTTTGAGCTGATGCGGCATCAGCGGCGCATCAGTAGCCGCGACAATAATGATCGAGCCGAGTTCCTGCGTGCTGAACGGGTCATGGCCGGGGCGAAGCTCATGGCCGACACGAACGCCGGCGATCGTCAGTTCATGCGGACGTCCGCAATTTAGTTGCACCAGGACTCCCGCGGTGTAACCGCCCGATTTGCGATCGAGCCGTCGCGACGCCGTGCCAATTCCGCCCTTCCATCCATAGCCGATCATGCCGGTGCCGCCGCCGACGCATCCTTCCGCGACACGTCCGCCGCGTGCGCTCGCGAGAGCAGCCCACGCGTGCTTGGCGGTGACGTGGAACCCGTCGATGTCGTTGAGCAACCCGTCGTAGGTCTCGGCGACCACCGGCAACGACCAAGGCTGCGTCATCTTGCGGCGGCGCACCTGCCACGCAATCACCGCGTCGCGCACGACGCCGACGCTATGCGTGTTGGTGATCATGATTGGCGTAGTCAGCAAGCCCGACTCCTCAACCCACGCCGTGCCAGTCATCTCGCCGTTGCCGTTAAGCGAGAAGTATCCTGCGAAGACCGGAGAGCCGTCACGCCTTCCTCGCGGAAGGATCGCCGTGACGCCCGTGCGAACCGGCCCGCGGCCAACGATCAACTTACCGTCGCGGCGGATGATCGTAGTGTGCCCAACCTCGACCCCGGCAACGTCAGTGATCGCGTTGAGCGGCCCGGGCTCGCCGTCAAAGGGAATCCCAATCTCGCGCGCGCGAGATCTAGCGACCTTGCGATTCGATCCAATCGCCATGTCGAAAAGACATAGCGAAGAAACTCCGCGAGTGACAGAATGCGGGACGCGCGAGGGCGCATGACGATTCGCCGATCACATTTGCTGCTGCTGGTCGCAATAGCGACCACATTTGCGCTGTCACTGCCGAGGCGCGCGAGTGCCAGCGTGGTTTTTATTTCGCAGGAGGACGCCGGCCGCGAGTTTACGCTCGATCGGGGCGACGCGCTGGAGATATCGCTGCCTGCAACTTCGGGCACCGGCTACACGTGGCAGGCCGAGCCTGTAGCGGCAGGGTTCGTCAAGCAAGTCGGTGAGCCGGCGTTCACGTTCGACAGCGCGATGCCCGGTGCGTCGGGACATGAGACTTTCCACTTCTCAGTTGAAGCGAGCGGGACCGGCACACTCGAGATGCGTTACCTTCGGCCGTGGGAGAAGGGCATGAAGCCGGCCAAGGTCTTCAAGACTATGCTCATCGTCCACTAACTGCGCTGCGCGACATACGGTACTGCCGCTCGTATTCCACCATTGCCGCTTCCGCATACTCAGGACTCGTGAGAGTGGCGAGAAACGCGACCAGGTCGTCCTGATCGGCTTTGGAAAGGTCGAGCGGAACTATCACGGAGTCGAGATACGGATTACGCACGCCGCCCTTATTGAAATGTGCGACGACATCCCAGAGCGTCGCGGCCGAGCCGTCGTGAAAATAGGGCTGAGTGACAAGCAGGTTGCGGAGATCGGGCGTGCGGAACGCGCCGATATCGGCAGGCTTGTGAGTTACCAGGTAAAGTCCGAGGTCGCTCATGCCGCTGTCGGTCGCAAGCTTATCGAGCTGCGTCGAGTCGTCGCTCCTGGGGCGCATCGCAGTAGCGTTGTGCACGAGCGCGGCGCTTGCCGACACGCCCGCGTTGTGGAAGCGCCCGTCGGTGAACAGTGGACGCTCGGGACTCCATCTATGGCAGACAATGCATCGTCCATCGCCGTTGAAGATTTTCCAGCCGCGCTTCGCGGACTCATCAATCGCGCCGCTCTCCCCCGCCATGAAGTGATCGAACGGCGAGTCGAAGGAGATCTGCGTGCGTTCGTAGGACGCGAGCGCGCGGCAAATGTCGTCGAAGTTCACTTCGCGGCCGAAGACCCGCTCGAACGCTTCGCGATACCGCGGCATCGCCTTGATCTTGGCGACCACCTCGTCGGGGCTCTTCATCCCCATCTCGATCGGATTCAGGATAGGCGACTTGGCCTGCTCCTCAAGCGTCTGCGCGCGACCGTCCCAGAACAGGCTCGTGTTGAACGTAGCGTTGAGGATAGTCGGAGCGTTGCGGCGTCCAGTCTGGTTGTCGATACCTACCGAAGTCTTCTTCTGGTCGGTGAAGCCGAGCGCGTAGTTGTGGCAGCCCTCGCAGTGCTGGAGGTTGTCGGCGGAGAGCCGCTGCTCGACGAACAGCGCCTGTCCGAGCGCAATCTTGGCGGGCGTCTGCGGATTGTCAGGCGGGATCGAGCGCGCGTAGAGCTCGGCCGGGAAGCCTACCTGATGCTCTGATTTCGGAGAGGCACCCGACCGCGAGGCGCGGATTGTCGAGGCAACGCCGCACGCTGTCAGGATCAGCGCGAGCGCTGCGTAGACAAACGGTCGGGCAATGTTTCGATGGTCTTGCACGCCTGCCCGAGAATCTGACTATCGCGTGCGGACTGCAATACAGAAAAAAATGAGGGCGGAGTCCTTCGACTCCGCCCTCTCGAGATTCCCCGGCCGCGTCCTACTCTCCCGTGACGCCTTCGGTCACAGTACCATCGGCGCTGAAGGGCTTAACTGCCGTGTTCGGGATGGGAACGGGTGTTTCACCTTCGCCATGGCGACCGG
>Ga0074046_10000224_pt1 | contig 50108 bp, 40 predicted proteins | sample BogForMeECP23OM3_FD_94441 | JGI IMG/M metagenome (GOLD analysis project Ga0074046, IMG submission 94441) | Bog forest soil microbial communities from Calvert Island, British Columbia, Canada - Bog Forest MetaG ECP23OM3 | ecosystem: Environmental > Terrestrial > Soil > Wetlands ... | reverse complement strand
GCAATTCCTTCCGAATCTCTCCGCGCACCACCGTCTGTTTTACTAAGTGCTCCACCGCGTCCAGCCGCGCCTCAATCGCATCCGGATCAATCAACGGGCGCAACACCCACGCCCGCAGCAGTCGCGCCCCCATCCCCGTCACCGTCGAATCCAGCGCCGCAATTAGCGTCGTTGGCCCGCTAGACTTTGCTTCCTCCGTGAAAATCGGCGCCAACAATTCCAAATTTCTTACCGATACGGGATCCAGGACAAGAGCATCCTGCTGCTCGTAATACCGGATGCGGTCCAGGTGTTGCAATGCCTCCACGCTAGGTGCATCGTCACCACGCGCCGCGTTCTCGCGTAAGTAATGCACCACTGTGCCCGCCGCGCACATCGCCTGCACATGCGCATCCAGCCCAAACCCCGTCAACTCCGCAACGCCAAACTGTTCCCGCAGAATCCGTTCCGCATAGTCCCGCTGAAAAATCCAATCCTCCAACCGGGACTCCACTCCGCCCGCGCCATCCAGCAGCGTATTCTTCGCTGTTTCGAACAACTGTTGAGGGCGGGGAAGCAGCGTCTCGCGGGGCCGCAACAGTTGCAGTTCGTCCCTCAACTCCTCTTCCGCCCGAGCTCCCTGAAACTCGGTCGCCAGAAACTCTCCGGTCGACAAATCCACCAGCGCTAGTCCTATGATCGTCTTCGCCGTATTCTGCGCCACCGCCGCAAGGAAATTGTTTTCCCGCGCATCCAACACCGCCACATCCGTCGCCGTCCCTGGCGTAATCACGCGCGACACTTCCCGCCGCACCAGCTTTTTCCCTGGTCCCGGCTGCTCCATCTGCTCGCAAATCGCCACCTTGAATCCGGCGCGAATCAGTCGGGCAATGTACCCGTCCGCGGCGTGATACGGCACTCCGCACATCGGAATCGGCTGCCCCTTCTCCCGGTTCCGCGAAGTCAGCGTGATCCGCAGTTCCCGCGATGCAATCATCGCGTCTTCATAAAACAATTCGTAAAAATCCCCCAACCGGAACAGTAGCAGCGCATGCGGGTATCGTGCCTTCACGGCGTTGTACTGCTGCATCAGTGGTGTAGTCGCTTCGCTCATTTGGAGTGCGGCAGCCTTACTGCCGCCTTTGGCCCACTTCCTTTTTCCTCTGGACGCGGGGGTTCTGCTCCCGTTCTCGTTGCCGCCGTTATAATCTCAACTGAACTCAATCTGTAACCTTGAGCCGCCATTTTCTTCGGCGAAAGGGCCGCAACTCCTCGTGTTTTGCTCCCCAACTCTCCGTTCCTTCTGCGTCCCCGCTATTCTCTTTGTGGTGAACTCTTCCTCTTCTCTGAACTCCAGACTCCAGACTGTCAATCTGCTACTACTCTCCAATTCCCAACTCTCCCAACATAAACGCATAATCCATCGCGATCTCCCTCAGAAAATCATATCTGCCGCTAGCACCTCCATGCCCCGCTCCCATATTCGTCTTCAACAACAACGTGTTCCCATCTGTCTTCATCGTTCTTAATTTCGCCACGTACTTGGCCGCTTCCCAATACATCACCTGGCTGTCATTCCAAGCCGTCTTTACCAGCATTCGCGGATACGCCTTCCTCTCCACATTCGTATACGGGCAATACCGCTTCATATAGAAATAATCCTCTTCCACTTCCGGATTCCCCCATTCCTCGTATTCTCCCACCGTCAGGGGCAGCGTCGCGTCCAGCATCGTGTTCAAAACATCCACAAACGGCACATGACTCACCACCGCATGAAACTTCTCCGGCGCCAGATTTGCCAACGCTCCCATCAGCAATCCCCCGGCGCTTCCTCCCTCGATCACCATTCGTTCCGGCGACGTATATCTCTTCGCCACCAGATAATCTGCGCACGCAATAAAGTCGGTGAACGTATTCATCTTTTTATGCATTCGCCCCGCGTCGTGCCAGGGCTTTCCCAACTCTCCGCCACCGCGCACATGTGCAATCGCATAAACCATCCCGCGATCCAGCAAGCTCAACCGGTTCGAACTGAAAATCACCGGCATTGACAATCCGTAGCTCCCATACCCATACAGCAGCAGCGGCGCGCTTCCATCTCTCACGGTGTTCTTCCGCCTCACCAGCGACATCGGTATCAGCGTCCCGTCTGCTGCCTTCGCGTGCAAACGTTCACTCACATAGTTTGCCGAATCAAAATCATCACCCAGCACCGGTTGCTGCTTCCGCAAAATCCATCGTCCCGTTTTCACTTCATAGTCATACACGGATCGCGGCGTCACCATCGACTCATACTGAAACCGGACTATCTCCGTGTCGAATTCCGGATTCGTCCCCAACATCGCGTTGTACGCTGGCTCCGCAAAGATCAACCTTTGCGACGCCGCCAAGGCGCTCCGCGCCTCGCGTGTCAAATCGATAATGCGCAAATGCGGTAGCCCATCCTCGCGTTCCGTCACTACCAGATGCGTTCGAAACGCCTCTAGTCCCGCTAGCATCACCCCCGGTCGGTTCGCCATTACTTCATGCCAACGCGATCGCACCGGGTCTTCTACTGGCGCCGTCACCAACCGGTACGTTCTTCCGCCACTATTCGTTCTTATGAAAAACACTCCACCGGCAGCATCTCTGGCGCTTCCGGGATGGTGATCTACGTAGTACTCATGCTCGTCCTCGCGTTCCGCCACCAACTGAAACCCGCTGAACGGCGAATCCGCTCGCAGATACCGCACCTCGCTCGTTGTATGGCTATGGATCACTAAAAACAGATACGCTCCACTCCTACTCCTCTCCACATCCATCCGAAACCGCTCATCCCGCTCCTCATAAATCAATTCATCTTTCCGTTCCTTATCTAGAGGCTGTGAACTGAATTCATGCCTCCACAACTGGTTCGACCTCTTCGTTACCTCATCTTCCGTCACATAAAACAGTGTTTGGTTATCCATCGCCCAACCAACACTCGTCACCCGCTCCACCCGGAAGTTGTAGGGATCGCCTTCTGAGGCGGTCCGGTCGCGTTCCCCTGCCCCCGCGCTCCCGACGAGTCGCCCTGTCCGCAGATCCTTCACTTCCAGCACATATTGCCGGTATCCCGTCGTGTCCGTTGCATATGCCAACCATCGGTCATCATCACTCACCTCAAAAATCCCCAGCGCCATGAACGTATGCCCCACCGCCAGTTCATTTAAATCCAGCAGCACTTCTTCCTCGGCTTCTCCTTTGGCGATTGCACCTTCGTTCCCGGCAGTCCCGATGCTTTGTGCTGAGGCTGGCCTACCCGCCGCGTCGTTTGCCAAGGACAGGTCTTCTCTTTGCTTCTCCGAGCCAAACCGTTGCCTAACTTCCGCCCGCAACTCCGCCAGCAACCTATCTTCGTCCAAGCTCCGTGCCCTCTGCGTCTCTGCACTCCCTTCTTGACTCCTGATCGCTGATCGCTGGTCCCTTTCCGTCGCCTCTTTCTTTCGACAATAGATCGGATACTGCTTCCCCTCCTCTGTTCGCGTGTAATACGCGTACCCCCGCAATCGGTATGGCACACTCAAATCCGTTTGCTGTATCCTCCCCAGCATCTCCTGATACAGCTTCTCCTGAAACTCCTCCGTCCCCTTCATCTCTACATCCGCGTATGCGTTCTCCGCCTCCAGATACGCCCTCACTCGCGGATCCTTCCTATTCTTCATCCACGCGTAGTGGTCTACCCGCCGGTCGCCATGAATCACGTGTTCCACTGGCTCGCGTTCCGCTAACGGCGCCTGCATCCTCGTTCCGCCAGAGCTCCCCACGGCTGCACCTCTCACGTTCCCGCGCCCAGCTCCCGCACTACCATCGAAGTCTATTCGAGCATTCATTAAGGAAAACCCTACCCTCTCGATTTTCAAATCGTTTTTCACCCTATTTGAATAGTCGGAATCTCGCGCAGCGGCCCGGAACCAGCCAATCGAGGCGCTACTGATGCAGTTGCGGGTCTTGGCCTACCCTGAAGCAAGAACGGACCCGCGAGCACTCTGATCGGCTAAACTCGTCACCTTTGGATCGCCCCAAAAGGGAAGCCCCTTTTCGCTCCCCCTAGCACCAAAGCAATCCCATAGCCCGCTATCCTAACCCACCTCCCCGGTTCTTTGTACCCCCGCCTGGTCATCCTCCCGCGTACCTGAGGAAATTCTCCTTCCTCTGCCCCTTCTCCTCCCATTCGCACATTCCGTGGCCCTCTGGCGTCCTGATATCTCAATATCTGATAACTGATATCTGCCTTACAATCTCCTCATGCCTCCCGAAATCGAAATCAAGCTCCGCATCCAGAACCCAAAATCCTTTCTACGCACGCTAGCAAAGCACGGCGCCAGGCCCGTCTCCCCGCGTGTCCATGAACTGAATCTCCTCTTCGATACTCCCGACGGTGGCCTTGCCAAACACGGCCAACTCCTCCGCATCCGCACCGAATCTCCCGCCCCGGCGGTAAAAGGGAAGAAACGAGCCAGCAAGAAATCCTCTGAACGCTATCTCCTCACCTTCAAATCTCCCCCCGAACAACTCGCCATTGGCACTGTCTCTTCTCCTTCCAGTCAGCATCACAAGGTCCGCGAAGAACTGGAAACCGTCCTTACTGACGCCTCTGCCCTTCAGAAGATCTTCGAAGGACTCGGCCTTCGCGGGTGGTTTCGTTACGAAAAATTCCGCACTCCCTATAAACTTCCCGCCCGCGACAGGTGGGCCACAGATCTCCTCATCGATTTCGACGAGACCCCCATCGGCACCTTCATTGAGCTCGAAGGCCCCCACCAAGCCATCGACCAAGCCGCACGATTACTCGGTTTCCACCCCCGAGACTTCATCACCAAGAACTACCTGGTCCTCTATCTCGACGACTGCAAGCGCCAAGGTCTTCAACCCTCCCACATGCTCTTCCCTCACTCCAAATAACTCAGGCGTGCGATGGTCTGTTTACGCTGAGCGCTTTTGCCAAAATGCCGCCTCTGGCAAACCCGTCATACAGGAATCTCTTTTCGATCCCAAGAGGCGCCCAAATTCCATTTGCGTCCCTGTATCCTGCACAATTTTCTACATTCTCACTTCTTTCTTCTTGACAACTCCGCGCACCGAGGTTTATTCCTAACCTCGGAGTGAATTTTCTCTGATGAGCGCGTCTAGCGAACTCGAACCTCACCCTAGGTTCCCCAGGATGAAGTTCCGCCCCTCGTTTGCATTGTGCGCACGCGAAGGGACCGCTCAGCCGGTCTTTTGTCTGGCGTCGGCGTTCGTCGTCCGGCCAAACCTCAGCACCGCCCTCCAGAGAGGGTGTTCCCGATTTTTGGCCATCAGAGGACTCATCCCCGGGTAGCATCTCCTCATTCTCGGACTTGCCTACCCGCGTCGGTCCCCACCGGTCGCGGGTTTTTTGTTTTGCTCGCGGGCGGCACGTCTGTTTTCTGGAGAGAGATGGCGTCAGCTCTGTGGTCTTTAGCTGCTCCACGAGTCGTCATCCCGAGCGTGGCGAGGGCTCTCTCTTGATGATTTGTGTAGTCCGGTTTTCCGGCTTCCCGATATCTGATATCCCATATCCCGAAGCCTCGCTTTACTTGAGCACCCCAAACTCCGCCAACGCGCCCACGTCGGCAGAAAGGACAGACTCGCGACCTCATGCTCTACGCCACCGAATTAATGGGCGCCGCTGCCTACGACTCGCAATCCAATTACGTCGGCCGGGTCCGTGAATTTTTCATCGAGCCTGCCGAACAGCCGAATCGCGTTTCCCATTTCCTGATTTCCCGCGGCCGCTTTCAACCTCTGGTTGCGCGCTACGATCAGGTTGCCAAAGCTGCTCCCGGACGCATCGATCTCAACGTCTCCGAGCGCGCCCTTGCCGCCTATCAGCCCAACGAAGCCTGGCTGGCCGTCCAAAAAGACCTTCTCGACCAGCAAATCATCGATACCTCCGGTCGCAAGGTAGTCCGCGTCAATGACGTCGATCTCACCGAATTCCCCACTAACGAACACGTTGAACTCCTCATTGCACAGGTCGATGTCGGCGTTCCTGGAGCTGTCCGCCGCCTTCTCCAGGGACTCGCCCCGTCCAGCCTCGTACGCAAGCTACAAAGCAAACTCCCGCAGCGCTCCATCCGCTGGGAATTCGTCAATCTCATCGAGCCGGATCCCCTGCGTCGCGTCAAGCTCCGCATCACGCATGAAAAACTCGAAGATCTCCATCCCGCCGATCTCGCGGAGATGATGGAAGAACTCTCCGCCGCCGAGCGCCAGGGCATTATCGCCTCTCTCGACGAAGAAACCGCCGCCGCCGTCCTCGCGGAACTCGACGAGCGCCTCACCACGCAAATTGTCGAAAAACTGGACCCGGAAAAAGCCGCCGACATCATCGAAGAAATGGCCCCCGATGCTGCCGCCGACCTGCTCGCCGATCTTCCAAAAGAAACTTCCGAGGAACTCCTCGAGGAAATGCCCAATCAAGAAGCCAACGATGTCCGCGAACTCCTCGCCTTCGATCCCTCCACTGCCGGCGGCATGATGAACACCGAATTCGCCTTCGTCAGTGAATCCTCCACCCGCGAAGAAGTTCTCCAGTGGCTCCGCAAACAGGAATTCAATCTCGAACAGCTCGACACCATTGTAATCCTCGATAAACTGGGCCACTTTGCCGGTGCTGTTCCGATCGCTCGGATCCTCCTTGCCGCTCCCGAACAGCAGATGACTGAACTCAAGACCGACCCGCTCGTATTCATCTCTGCCGATTCCCACGAAAAAGACGTTTTCGAGCTCTTCGACAAATACAATCTCCGCATGCTCACCGTCCTGGCCAACGACAATCGTCCCATAGGCGTCATTACTGTAGACGACGTAGTCTCCCGCCTGGTGAACGCATGACCTCCGCCCTTGGGAGTACGGCGGCTAGCCACTGCTTTTGCGGTGTCATCTTGAGCGAAGCGAAGGACCTCAACCCGCGTGTCTTGCCTCTCAATTCTCCGTTCCCTCTGCTCAACCTCTGTCCCCTCTGTGGTGAACTCTTCGCGTTCGTTCCTTCTGTGATGAAATTCTTCTCTTTTTCGTCGTGCGCCGCTCCCTCTCGCTTCCTGGAATCTGATATCCGATATCTGATATCAACTCTTACGCAGCCTCTGCCCTCATGACCCTCTCCTCCATTAACGCGACCATCGACCGCCTTCGCGCCGCCGTCCTTCGCTTCTTCTCTCGAGGCAATCAATGGCGCCACCGCTTCTTCCTCTTCCTCGCCGTCATCGGCCCCGGCATTATCACCTCCAACGTTGATAACGACGCCGGTGGTATCGCCACCTATACTCAAGCGGGCTCCGCCTACGGCTACACCCTCCTCTGGTCCCTTGTACCCATGACCATTGCTCTCTATGTCACTGAGGAAATGTGCGCCCGCATGGGCGTCATCACCGGCAAGGGTCTCTCTGACTTAATCCGTGAGGAATTCGGCTTTCGCTCCACCTTCTTCGTCATGATCACCGGCTTCCTTGTCGACCTTGGCAACGTCGTCGCCGAATTCGCCGGGGTTGCCGCCTCCATGCAAATTTTCGGCGTGAGCAAATACGTTTCGGTCCCGATTGCCGCCATCCTTGTCTGGGTTCTTGTCTTGAAAGGGAATTACCGCCAGGTTGAAGTCGTTTTCCTTGTCGCTTGCGTTTTCTACCTGACCTATCTTTTCTCAGCCCTCTTCGCTCATCCGGATTGGCTCCTCGCCGCGCGTATGACCGTTGTCCCCAGCATCCATTTCGACACCGGCTATCTCATCACCCTCACCGCTTTAGTCGGAACCACCATTGCGCCATGGCAATTTTTCTATCTTCAAGCCGGCTTCGTCGAAAAAAAGGTCGGCCCGCGCCAATATCCTCAGGCCAGGCTCGACGTTCTTTTTGGCAGCATCTCCTGCATGGTCATCGTTTTCTTCATCATCATCTGCACTGCCGCCACACTCCACGCTTCCGGTCTCACCAACATCACCGACGCTGCCGAAGCTGCCAAAGCGCTCATCCCTCTGGCAGGGAAGTGGGCGGGCATTACTTTCGCCTTTGGACTCCTCAACGCCTCACTCTTTGCTGCCACCATCCTTCCGCTCTCCACTGCTCACGTCATCTGTGAAGGCCTCGGCTTCGAAGCCGGCCTCGACCACAAATTCAAGGAAGCTCCCGCGTTCTACTGGCTGTATACCATCCTCATCCTCGTCGGCGGCGGCATCGTCCTTCTCCCCAACGCCCCACTCTGGAAAATCTTCATCTTCTCCCAGGTCGGCAATGGCGTTTGGCTCCCGATCGTCGTCATCTTCATCCTCCTGCTCATCAACCGCAAAGACCTCATGGGCGAACACACCAACGGCATCCTCTTCAACCTCATCGCCTGGGTCACCGCCATCTTCATGATCATCCTCACCTTCGTCCTCGTCTTCCAAGCGCTCTACCAAGCCTTCCACTCTCCGGTCACCTGACCTCAGTGGCGCAGCTACCTTGGAATGCGGCGGCTCGCCGCCGCTTTTGAGTTCCCAGCCATTTCTCCCAAATCCAGGAGGCCACACCAATAAAACCGGCTGTCATCCCGAGCCCGCGTACTCTTCCTTTATTTCCTTCACCTTCTTTACCACTTTCTCCTTCCCTCGCGACCGTCTCCTTTACTTCCTTGCCACTCTCACCACCTTCTTAATTGCATCCCCCACCCTCCCCGTGTTAACTTTGCGCCGTAAAGAGGATTCACCCGGAAGCCATCGTGTCCCACTCCCGCAGCCATCTCGTCATCCCAGAAACACTCGGTCCCGTCACCGCCGAAGAAGCGCACCTGCTCGAAAAACTCGATCTTTCGCGCCTCCCTCGTCACATCGCCATTATCATGGACGGCAATGGCCGCTGGGCCCAGAAACGCCATCTCCCCCGCGTCGCCGGACACCGCGCTGGCACGCAATCTGCGCGCATGGCCATCGAAACCTGCGCGCGCTTCCACATCGAGGCCCTCACCCTCTACGCTTTCTCCGTCGAAAACTGGCGCCGCCCCAAGACCGAAATCGAATTTCTAATGCAACTTCTCCGCGAATATCTCCGCAAGGAAATGCCCCTCCTCCAGAAAAACAATATACGCATGCGCTTCCTTGGCCGCGCCGACGAACTCCCCGAAGCTGTCCAGAAAGACACTCGCGAAGCCACCGAAGCAACCGCCAAAAACACCGGTATGGTCCTCGCCATCGCCCTCAATTACGGTGGCCGCGCCGAAATCGTCGACGCCATGAACTCCATCCTCGCCGAACGCAATGGCCACGGCGGCTCACCCATCACCGAGGAGCAACTCTCCCAGCATCTCTACACCGCCGATCTACCGGATCCCGATCTCCTCATTCGCACCAGCGGCGAAATGCGCGTCAGCAATTTCCTTCTCTGGCAAATTGCCTACGCCGAAATCTTGGTCACGGAAACCCTGTGGCCCGATTTCAATCGCGCCCGCCTCTTCGAAGCCCTCCTCGATTACCAAAAACGCGAACGCCGCTATGGCGCCATCGCCAGCCCCCCAGCCTCCGCCGCCCGCTGACTTTGCAGTGCGGCGGCTTGCCGCCGCTCTCATGGTCGCCGCAACACCACACCCCGTCATTCTGAACGGAGTCCGCGGAGTGAGGAATCCCTTTACGGTCTGACGCTCCAATCGTTCTTCTCTTAAATTGTTCCGCGCGAATTCAGCTGCGCAACAAGATTCGAGCTCATCCTGAGCGCGCGTTCTGTGCGCGAAAAAAACCTCAACAACCGTGCCGTGTTTCCCAACCCTGAATCCTCCGCCCTCTTCGCGGCTCCCTAACTCTCCAACTCTTCTCTGTGTACTCTGTGGTGAAACGCTTCTCCCCTCCGCTCTCTGCTATCTGATTGCTGATATCTGCTATCCTTCTTTTCCATGACCGGCACGCGCGTCCTCACCGCACTCGTTCTCATCCCCATCGTCATCGCCCTCGTGCTCTTTACCCCGACCTGGGCCGTCGCTCTTGCCACCGCCATCATCACCGTCCTCGCCCTCCGCGAATATTTCGCCCTGGGCGACGCCATCGGCCACCGCGCCTACCGCCTCTGGACCGTCTTCTCAGCTCTCCTTCTTATCTGCGTGCAATGGAATGCGATTCCCTTCAAAACTCCCGCGGCCAGTTTCGTTCTGTTTGGCAAAGATCATTTTTATCGAAGCGAGGCGCCATATTCATTTCTGGTTCTCTTGGTGTTTGTTCTCGGTCTCGCTGTCCTAACCCTTTTTACTCGCCGCCCTCTAGTCGAATCTCTACCTGCGGCAGGCATCTCCTCCAGCGCTCTACTCCTCGTCGCATTTCCTCTTTCTTTCGCGGTGCGTCTTCACGGAATCGGTACTCCTATGGATGGCCCACGCCTCCTCTTTTTCGCCTTAGCCATCACCTGGGCCGCCGACACCACTGCCTATTTCGTCGGTCGCGCCATCGGCAAACATCCCCTCGCCCCGCACATCTCCCCCAACAAAACCTGGGAAGGCTCCATCGGCAGCATCGTCGGCTCCCTCATCGTCGCCTATGCTTTTCAGTATTGGCTGACAATCCCGCTCCCGCATCTCCTCGCCATGGCGACTCTCGGCAACGTCGCTGGACAAATGGGCGACCTCCTCGAATCTGCCTACAAGCGCTCCGCCGGCGTGAAGGATTCCGGCTCTTTGCTCCCCGGCCACGGCGGCATCCTCGACCGCATCGACGCCCTAATCCTCTGCATTCCCGTCATCTGGTACTATTTAGTGTTGGTGAACCCCTCCATGTAGCGGAGGCTTTACGCCTCCGTCTTGGGGTCGCCATTCTCTGGCCTCCTGATATCTGATCGCTGATATCTGATATTCCTGCGTTAAGCTACTATTCATGAATCAACCACAAAACCATTGGACGGTCCGGACGCGCCCATGAAATCCCTCTCCATCCTCGGCTCCACCGGCTCCATAGGACGCCAGACTCTCAGCGTCGTCGAATTCCTCCCCGATCAATTCAGAATCGTCGCACTAGCCGCCGGCAATAATCTGGTCGAACTCCTATCTCAAATCGAACGCCATCATCCTGAACTCGTCTCTGTAGCAACGCCTGAACTTGCCGACGATCTCTCCCGCCGCCTCCGCGAAAAGAATCTGCCCCACCGTCCACAGATCCACTACGGAGCAAAAGGCATGCTCGCTGTCGCCACTCACCCTTACGCCGAAATCGTTCTCTCCGCCGCTGTCGGCGTAGTCGGCCTCGAGGCCACCTACGAAGCCGTGAAACTTGGCCGCACCGTGGCCCTCTCCAACAAAGAAGTCCTGGTCGCCGCAGGCGAACTGGTCATGGCCGCCGCGGCAAAATCGGGCAGGGAATTACTCCCCGTCGATTCCGAACACAACGCGGTCCACCAGTGTCTCAGGGCCGGTCGCCGCTCCTCTGGTAGCGCCGAAATCCTGCGGGATTCCGGTTCTTTAGGGGGTCGGAGCTTCAGCTCCGACATGCCAGCCCAAATTAAAAACGGCGCTTCAGCGCCTGAGGATTCCGCCTCTTCGCTCGCCACTCACCACTCGCCGCTCACCACTGCTCTTTACCCCGAAGTCCGCCGCATCGTCCTAACCGCTTCCGGCGGTCCTTTCCGCAAAACGCCTCTGGCTCAACTAGCAAACGTCACCGTCGATCAAGCCCTCGCTCATCCCAACTGGAAGATGGGCCACCGCATCACCATCGATTCCGCCACCATGATGAACAAGGGTTTCGAGATCATTGAAGCTCGCTGGCTATTCGACATGCGCCCCGACCAAATCGACGTCATCATTCACCCTCAGTCTGTCATTCATTCTTTCGTCGAATTCGTCGACGGTGCCGTCCTCGCACAACTCGCCCCGCCAGACATGCGCATGCCCATCCAATATGCGCTCACCTATCCCGACCGTGTCCCCTCGCAACAGGTGCAGCTCGACTGGTCCAAACTCCGCCGCCTCGACTTCGAGAACGCCTCCACCCGCCGTTTCCCTTGCCTCCGCTTGGCCCGTGAAGCCATGAAAAAAGGTGGCGCGCTACCCTGCGCCCTCAACGCCGCCGACGAGATAGCCGTGGCCGCCTTCCTGGAGCACCGCCTTCCATTCTCAGGCATTCCCGAAGTAGTCGAGTCCGTCTTAGCGAAGACTCCCCACACCAAATTCAACACCATCAACGATGTTCTCGCAGCCGATGCCGAAGCCCGCCGCCAAGCCCGCGAAGAAGTAACCCGCCTCTCCGTCCACGCCTGACACATGTGGTCGCGGGTCTCCAGACCCGCTAGCATGCGCCAAACCCCGCGATCCTATGCAACACCCGTCATCCCGAGCGCAGCGAGGAATCCCTCTGCGATCTGTGCGTCAAGCTACCAAATACGTTGTCATCCTGAACGAAACGAAGGACCTCAACCTACCCGTCTTGACTCCCAACAAACCTCGACTCCCAACCACCTCACCCGTCGCTACCCTTTCCCCTTGTCCCGCATCTAACAAATGCGTCGTGCCATTCCCGGCACAATGCGGACCGATCGGCGCTCTGCCTTGTCACGGCGATTTGCTACAATGATCTGACGGAGTTACTCGCTCTAATGAACATTCTTATCGGCCTGGTCGTACTCGGCGTCATCATCCTCGTTCATGAATGGGGACACTTCATCGTCGCTCGCCTCTTCGGCGTTCGCGTCGACGTCTTCTCCATCGGTTTCGGCCCGCGCCTCTTTGGCATCAAACGTGGCGCTACCGACTGGCGCTTTAGCGCCCTTCCGCTCGGCGGCTACGTCCGCATGGCCGGACAGGACATTACCGATATCGACTCCGGCGACACTAAGCCGACCGGCGCTCCGGATGAGCTTCTCTCCAAAACCCGTTGGCAACGCGCCTTGATCTCTTTTGCCGGTCCCGCCGTCAATCTCATTTTCCCACTCCTGCTCCTCGGCATCTATTACGTCGCCGTGGGTCTCCCCAGCGATAACGCGCTTTCCAAGCCCATCGTCATTACCGCTTTTCCGGCCGCGCAATCGAACAATCCCTCTAGCCTCCGACCGGGTGACACCGTCGTTTCCATTAACGGCACTAAGAATCCCACTTGGGAACAAGCGCTAGGCATTTCCCTGCAGGCCGCCCCAGGCAGTACCCTCAAACTCCAAGTTTCCAATAACGGCGCTACCCGGGAAGTCGACGTTCCGTCCAGCACCAATCCCTACGCCCGCACCTTCGGCTACTCGCCCATTCCTCCTACAATCGGTGAAGTTGCCATAGGCACCCCCGCGGATCGCGCTGGCCTCCACGATGGCGATATCGTTCGTGCTGTCGATGGCCAGAAAATCCAATTCTGGGATCAATTCGTCGATCTCGTGCGCAGTTCCGGTGGCAAAACTCTTCAACTCGATGTCGACCGCAACGGCCAACACGTCGCCCTTTCCGTCACGCCGCAAAAAGGCATCACCGACGGCGCGGAAAACTACTATCAGATCGGCATTCAGCGTGAGTTCGCTCTCACCTACGAACGTGTCGGCCCGATAAAAGCCATCAAAGCCGCCACACTCCAGACGGCTTCTATCGTCACACAAACGATTGGTGTTGTCGGCAAGCTTCTCAGCGGTCGCGTCTCCGTCAAGCAACTCCAAAGTGTCGTTGGCATTTCCCGCACCGCAGGACAAGCGGTAGCCCAAGGTTCCTTCGCGATCATCGAATTCATGGCGCTCATCAGCGTCAACCTCGGCATTCTGAATCTCCTCCCCATTCCTATCCTCGATGGCGGCCACATCGTCCTACTGTCGCTGGAAGGTCTCCGTCGCCGCGATTTCAGCCTGGCCTTCAAAGAGCGCCTGATCCAAGTAGGCCTGGTCTTCCTCTTAGCCCTGATCGCCTATGTCATGTACAACGACGTCGCCCGCATGCTAACCCGCCACTCCTAACCTGCCCCTCATCAGCCATTGGTAATGCCCGGCTTCCAGCCGGCTCTTGGAGAGCATTTGTAGCGCCCGCCTTCCGAGGCGGCCCGTTTCTTAGCTTCGCCCAGCGCAGGGGTGGGCTCTTACGCTCTGTGCCCACCATTTCTCTTTTCTTCATTCCCCCGTCCCCGTTTTCTGTCCTTCAGTCTTTCCTGCTAAACTACCCCTTCAAGGGTCGCCCTATGTCCGCCACTCCATCTCGCAGGGTCTCCAGCGGCGAACGCATCAACGCCGCCGCACCCTCGAGCCAACTCCGCGATGCCCTCCGCCAGCGGGGCATTCGGCTCACACGCCAGCGCCGCGTCATTCTCCAGGTCATGGACTCCGCCGAGCAACATCTCGACGTCGACCAGATCCTCGAGCGCGCCCAAAAAATCAGCCCCGAAGTCCATCTCGTCACCGTCTATCGCACCATCGACCTCCTCAAAAAAGAAGGTCTCATCGACGAACTCGATCTCCTACACCTTCGCGGCGATCGCCACTATTACGAAACCCACGGCCCGCGCGATCACATCCATGTCGCGTGTCTCCGCTGCGGCAAGGTTCGCGAATTCGAATCCCGCCTGTACGAACAACTCAAACAGCAAATCGCCGCCGATTGCGACATTCAGGTCACCGTCTCGCGCACCGAAGTAGGCGGCATCTGCAATGATTGCCTAACAGCCGGGAAAAAATAGCGCACAAACGTATCCTTGCCCACTTCTTCAGCAGTGTTTTTTTCACTTGTTTTTTCTTTGGGTGCCCCGTCCTCGTTTTTTGAGCGTGGGTCTTGGGTTTTGCTTCCGCGGCACCGGCGCATTCGCTCGATATTCCGAACGGAGTCCGCGCACTGTTGTGCCCTTATTTCGTCGCACGCGCCTGCCAGAAATCCGTCTTAGGATTTTTCTGTGCAGTATGACCCCGGTGCGGAGGAATTACGCGAGTTTTTCCTTGTATGGTCCGTGCGGCCTGATTTCGCTAGGTTGGCTTTTGCCCATGCGCTCGCGCACCAACCGCAGCCGCTTCGCGGTCTCCGGTCCAGCCTTCCGCGACGCCACTAGAAAGGGCCTCGACGCTTCTTCCTTCATGGCATTTCGTTGCGCCGCCAGTTTCCGTTCCATCGCCCTGCGTTTATCCCCGTAGGTCCACTGAAACAGCACATAAATCAAAAAGTCAATCCCCAGCACGCACAACGCAAGAAATACCGTGAGCGACATCGTTCATCTCCACGAGAGCAGGAGACCCTGGCTCCAACTTTTGGAGAATAACTTCCCCCATCCTGAAAAGTCCTGAAAACTTCGTGAGGATTTTGTTAAGACCGAGCGTCCCCAGCCGGACACCTTCAAACATTTCTTGGGTCGCTCTTCAACTGGGGACTGTTGACTGGTTACCGTGGGCTGTAGACTCTTCTTACTCCCCCGCCATCCGCATACTCCGCGTCCTCGCCCTTCTCAACCTCGCAAAATACGTGTTCGCCCGCGCAATATCCTTCGCAATCTGTTCTTTCAACTCCTCCACCCCCGCAAACTTCTTCTCGGCTCGCAATCGCTTCCAGAACCGAATCTCAATTGTCTTCGGCGCAAAATTCCCGGAATAATCCAACAAATGTGTCTCCACACTCAAACCTGACCCATTGAACGTTGGCCGGTTCCCCACGTTCGTCACGCTCCGGTGACTGCTTGTCTCCCCCTCCAGCACCGTTCGCGTAATATATACGCCCCGAGTCGGCAGCAATTCCTGCTCCGGCTTCAAATTCAGCGTCGGAAACGTGAATTTCTTTCCCGTCCCGGTCCCACTCACCACTTCTCCCGTCAACGCAAACGGCCGTCCCAGCAGTCGCGCCGCGTGCCGCACGTCCCCCTCGCTGACTAATTTCCGAACTAGCGTACTGGACACAACCTTCTCATTCAGCATTACCGGTGGGTGGATCACCACCTCAAATCCCTCGCGCATCCCCATCTCCCGCAAGAACTTTACGTCTCCCGCTTGCTTGGCCCCGAACCGGAAATTATCTCCAACCACAACCGCCTTCACCTTCAACTGTTCCACCAAAATCTGTCGCACAAACTCTTCCGGCGTCAGTGCTGCCAATTCCTTTGTGAATGGAATCACCACCGCTGCTTCCATGCCCAACGCCCCAAACCAGTCCATCCGTTGCTGATTCGTCGAAATCCGCGCGGGCGCCGCCTCCGGCCGCAACACTTTCACCGGTGGTGGTTCAAACGTCAGCGCTGTAGCTACTGCTCCGGTCTCCTTTGCCCTCCCGATTGCATATTCCAGTACCTTCTGGTGTCCCAGATGAATCCCATCAAACGTCCCAATGGCAATGACGCTCCCCCGGCCGCTTTCTCCATATCGCGCGAACCAATCCGCCGCCGAATAAAACACATTGATCCCGCTACTCGGTATATGCACGTGCACCGCAAGCGCCTTCGCCGCACGCTCCACCGCCGGCGAATCTGTCGCCACCTCCAATTCCAGTCCGTCATACGCCAATTTCACATGCGGATAGCCCGCCTTCCGCAACCGTTCGTTCGTCGCTTCATGCGGCAAATCGTGTGCAATGTGCGTAAACCACGCCCGCTTCGGTTTTAACCTATCAATCAGCGCCAATGCCTGTTCCACTGTCTGGTGCATCGGATGCGGAATGTCCCGCAACGCGTCCAATATCAAATCGTCCAAATCCTCCAGCAACGGTACGCTCGATTCTGGCAACCGGCTGAAGTCTGTCATGTACGCCGCTCTCCCGAACCGGAATCCTAGAACATCCATCTCTCCATGCAGCAATGGCACCGGAATGAACGGAGTCCCGAGCAGCACAAACGGCCCATCCACCTCCCGTAATTCCACGCTAGGAATGCTGCTCAGCGTCGGCCTCGTATCAAATACATACGAAAACACCCGGCGGATGACTCGGAACGTATCATCGGTCCCATAAATCGGAATCGCGCCCTTTTGCCTGAAGTTGTACGGTCGCAAATCGTCAAATCCCAGAATATGGTCCGCGTGGCAATGCGTGAGCAATACCGCGTCCAATCGATCCAATCCCGCGCGCAACGCCTGCGTCCGAAAATCCGGCGTAGTATCAATCACCACATTCTGCCCGCCTCGCGAAAGCAGCAGCGAAGGACGCAGCCTCTTGTCTCGTGCATCCCCCGACTCGCAAACAGCACAATGACACCCCAGCGTAGGCACTCCCATCGACGTGCCCGACCCCATCACCACTACGCGTATCCGTTCGCCTCCCATTCCCCTATTGTATCCGTCTCCCAATACGTAGCGGCTAGTCTTTAGACCCACAAGCGCTGCTTTTCCCATCTGAGCTGAGGGTGCCCAATCCTTCGCGCTTTTTCCGAAGGGTGGGGCTCTTACCCTCCAACGTTACAATTTCTCTTCTCTTTGCTGTCTTGTTGTTACAAAAACAAAAACGGCGCGACAAAATCCGCGCCGTCCCCAATTCTTCCTCTCTACAGGCTGTCGACTACCGGCTGTGGACTCCCCTCACTTCTTCCCGCCCTTCGCCTGCGCTGTCACCTTCGCCATCTCTGCCGCCATGGCCTTCGATATCTCTAGATACGTCAGCTTCAGTTTCCCCAGCAAATCCAGCAGCATCTCGTCCTCTTCGGGCGCCAAATTCCCCTTGGTTTTCTGTTGCAGCGCGTCCAACATATCGATCAACTCCCGCGCCGCATCCGGATCGATCATCGGCTGCCCGGTATTCGGGTCCGCATACGCCCCTAGCACCATGGCCGCATTACTCCCTATCATCCGCACCAGATTCTCAAACGCCGCCAACTTTTTTGGTGTTTCCACCGCCGGTTTTGCGGCTTCCGCGTTCGCCGCTGCTTTTGCCTCGGCCTTCACTTCTTCCCGCTTCGCCTCGCGCTCCTGTTCTTCCACCACCTCTTTGCGGATTTCGCCCTCAGCCGTAAACGGCCGCCGGTCAATCACCTTGAATCCATCATCTTTGTTGTCCGACACGTCGTTCTTCCTCTCTACCTGGTTTCTGTTCAGTTTATCACGGGAAGGGAACTACCAGGCGTCCGCATCGCCTCGCGCCGGCCAATTTGTGTACCGCCGGCATCCTGCGGGCCTTGGGTTCCTGTTATTGTGGTGGTCCTTCGGACTCGCGAATTTTTCATGCTATTCTTTTCTCAAGACCATGCGCCGTCTAATGTTTTTCCTAACTACGTTGCTTCTGACAACCGTCGCCGCGGTCTCGGCCCATCAAACGGCCTCACTCAACTTTGCTCCGTTTGAAAAATGGCGCGCCGCGGTTCTCACCGCCGATTCCACCGCCCTCGCCGAGCTCTATTCCAAGTCTCCGTCCGCGCAAACCACTGACGCCGACAATCGCCCCATTTCGATGCAAGCCGAACTAGACTTTTGGACCTCCTGGAAACTGAAGGGTCTCACCGACATCTCCACGGAGGTCATCGGCGAGCACGACCCCAAACCCGACCTCCACGTCCTCGTTCTGCGTCTCGCTTTCGTAACTAAAAACGGCTTCATGGAAAAAAAGCAATTCATCAATGTCGCGCAGGGCTGGTCCCATCAAGGCGATCAGTGGCTCCTCGCCTTTTCTCGCCACTCCGCTCCCACACTTCTCCGCCAGCCTCTCGAAGAAAAGCTCATCTACCACGCTGACGTCGATGCCAACCAGCAAATCGCCGAAGCCGTCCGCTCCGCCACCGCTGCCCACAAACGCATCCTTCTCGTCTTCGGCGGTAACTGGTGTTTCGATTGCCATGTCCTTGACGAAGCTTTCCGCTCCCCCGAAATCGCTCCCACCGTCGACAAATCCTTCATTGTCGTCCACATCGACATCGGCCAAATGGATATGAATCTCGACGTGGCCAAAAAATATGACATCCCTCTCGACCACGGTGTCCCCGCCATCGCCGTCCTTGATTCCGGCGGAAAGCTCCTTTTCAGCCAAAAGGCTGGCGAATTCGAAGCTGCCCGTTCCATGGCCCCCGAAGACATCCTAGCCTTCCTAAACAAGTGGAAGCCTACCACCTAACCGTGGATCTTATAGCGGCGGCTCTAAGCCGCCATCTTGGAGTAGCTCAGGCCTTCCCGGCCTGAGGCCATTCTCTCGGGAATCCCCGTTGCCAGGCACCACAAAAGCCGCTGTGTCGCACGGGATGTCACGGTTTCTCCTGCTTCCTCTCCGGCAATGCTAAACTCTCTCCCGCAAACCATAGGAGACCCGTCATGCGCCTGCTTCGCTTTACCGCTTGCGTGGCCCTAATCTTCTTCTGCCTCGCCACTCTTAACTTCGCCCAATCCAACAAATCCACGAAATCCGATAAGCTTACGGTCCAGGGCAAACTCACTCGCATCATGGCCATCGGCGGTGAATCCTCTGGGTGGGCCATCGAACTCAACCCCGCCATGACCGTCGAAGGCAAGCAAGTCAGTTCCATGGAAGTCGTTTACGTTGACTCCACAAAACTCGAAGCTCTTGCCAACAAGACTGTCAAAGCCACAGGCACGCTCTCGAATGTCACCGGCATCGAAACCGGTCAGCGCCCTGTCCTCAATCTTTCCTCCATCAAAGCCATCAAACAAAAGCCCACAAAAGAAAACTGACCCGCTATTCGACCTTCCAGGGTGTCTTTTGCTAGTGCATTTCTGGAAGCGCCGGTCCCGGCTCTTGCATATGTGCCCGCGTCCACAGGCAGTTTTGGCTGAGCTGTTAGCCTGCCGCACCGTAGAAAATCCGTCATCCCGACGGAGTCCTACATTGTCATCTTTCTCCTCTATCGCACCACCCAAAACGGCTGCTTCGCCGCCACAAACTCAACTGGCACATCCTTCACAAATCCCTTCAACCACCGCGTGCATTCCTCCATCCCCGCCTGCTCACTCGGCACATGTCCTATCACGATCAACGCCTTCTTCCTCTTTTGCGTCACCGCGTCCGCCGTGTACTCCACCGTTTCCCATTCCCGCGTTTCTCCCACCAACAACACTTCCACGGCATCACTCTCCAGCGCGTGCGTTTCCGCCTGGAATCCCGACGCTCCGGGACTCAGCCCCACCTTCGTCACTTTCATTCCCGGCTCGCCCACTACGCGTACCACAGGGGAATCCAGCTTCTTTGCCACTTCCTGCGCCAACTTCAGCACCGTCGTCTCCGGCATCACAAACAAGAATTGATTCTGCGGGCTTTGGTACTTCTCCCATCCCAGCGCATGCACCATCCCCGCCTCAATCCCGTCTGGCTTCCGCATATGCCAATGATCGTGAAAACGCCACACCACCATGCCGTGCTTCTCAATAAACTCGCGTTTCTCCGACCACACTGGATCGCTTTCCGGCATTCCTTCTGGCGTATCCAGATGCGCGTAAAAAGTCGGCTCATGCGTGATCACAAAATTCAATCCCTTCGCCGACGCCCGTTCCAGCACATCCATCGTCGCCATCATTGTCACTGCAATTCCCGTGATTGGCGTGTCGGGATTCCCAGCCTTAAACGTATCTACCGTCTCCTTACTCCATGGCACCCCCACTTCCTTCTTGATCTCTTCCACCACCTCCCGCGCCGTAATCTTCTTTTCTTGCGCCCGACTACTTGCACCCGGGCTGATCATCCCGATCACCGCCACACTCACCACCACTACTCGGCTCACCATAAACCGCATCACATCCTCCCGTTTCCACAGAACAGAAAGTCCACTTGTAGTGGCGGCTTTACGCCGCCATCTTGGGTCTCCCGGGAACTGCCAATCCTCCGATTGGCTCCTGGGTCATCCCGCAAGAAAAACCCCACCATTCCGACGAAGTCCGCGAAGTGAGGAATCCCTCTTCGATCCCTGCGTCTCGGCCCCTATTCAGCTTTTACTTCTTGACCTCTCCCATCTTCACCGTCTTTCCACTCTTTGCCGACTCCCGCGCCGCATCCATTACTTCCGCCACAACGACGTTTACCTCCAACGACGACTGCCCCGACGGCTTCAATCCCTCCAGCACCACCGCCCGCAAATATTTCAGCTCATCATCCGCAGGTGGCATCAATGCCGGTGCCTGCTCCGTCTTTGCCGCCGCATCCCCGGCCTTTCGTACGGTCAACGCGTCTCGTCCCACCGTAACCACTTCGCCCGTCTTCCCATAAATCTCCACGTCGCTCTTCCCAAACGGCCAATTCCACGACCCCTGCACAATTCCCACCGCTTTCGGGTAGGTCAGAATAATTGTCGCGTCATCATCCACCTTTGGATACACATCCGGCTTGATCCGCAGCGTTACCGCCGTCACGGTCAACGGCCGCTCGCCTCCCATCAACCACGTCATGAAATCCACGCCATAACATCCAAAGTCGTACAACGCTCCGCCGCCATTCAGCTTCGGATCGGTCAGCCATCCCAGGAATTCCGGACCCACGCCAATTTCCTGCGGCCCGCCATGCCCGTCGTGCGACACCATCTTCCGCACTTCTCCAATCGTTCCTTTCTTTACCACGTCATAAGCGCCCGTCCGGCTTGGCTCCCAAGTGGTGAAATAATTCACCAGCACGGGAATCTTTGCCGCCGTCGCGGCCTTCGCCATCGCGTGGGCATCCTCCGCGCTCACCGCCAGCGGCTTCTCCATCATCACCGCCACCCCATGCTTCGCGCACACTTCCACCACCTTCCGGTGATCGAACGTATTTGTGTACGCCAGAACCGCCTGCGGTTTCGTCGCGGTAATCATCTCGTCCAAATCGGAGTGATACAACTTCGCATCCAACCCAAACTTCTTCGCGTACTGATCGAACAGCGCCCGATCCGGCTCCTGCACGCCCACAATCTCCACATCCGTCCGCTTTACTGCTCCCGACAAAAATCCCCCCGCATGACCATGCACCAACCCCGCAATCGCAACACGCAACGCGCCTGTCGGTCGTTTATCCAGCGGCATCTCGCGCGGCGGCGCCATCGGCGGCCCCGCCGGCTTCGCCTGGCCCCACGCCCCCACACCAGAACCAATCGCGCACACAAACATCACCACCACGACAACCATGCTCGACCGTCGCATCATCTCTATCCTCCTAGTTGCAACAAACATCCATCTCGCTCGTAGACACGCCTTTACTGCTTTCTAAATTCTATTTTCCTATTTCATCTTCTCTTCGAACTCCCAACTTCCCGACCCCACCTCCTCCACCCTCCCCCCTGGCAGCTTCACAGTGGCAGTAGCGTTCGCGGGTATCTCGACCTTCAATACAAATCGCCCACCACGTACCTCCCATCCCGACGCCACCTTCCCATACACGCTCTCCACCGATGCCTTCGCAAACGTTAGCCCGCCTCCGGGCCGCGGTGCGATCACAATGTGCTTGTATCCGGGATGCTCCTCGTCGATACCGATTCCCGCCACAACGCTATACATCCAATACCCAATCGCCCCATACGCATAGTGATTGAATGAATTCATTCCCGGATCCTGAAAGCTCCCGTCCGGCTTAATCCCATCCCATCGCTCCCAAATCGTAGTTGCCCCTCGCGTCACCGGATACAACCAAGACGGATACTCCGTCCGATTCAACAGCATGTACGCCTCATCCAGATGTCCCGAATCGCTGAGCGCCCAGGTCAATCCCGACGCCCCCAAGAATCCGGTAGTCAGGTGCCCGAATTTCCGCACATCCGCGGCCAACCGGTCCGCTGCCTCAGCTCGCATCGATTCCGGCAACAAATTAAACGTCAAAGCCAGCACATAGGCCGTCTGCGTATTCGAACTCAGCCTTCCGTTGGGCGTAACAAACTCCTTCAAAAACGCTTCCTTGATCTTCTTCTCCAACTCCTCATACTCCGCCGCTTCTTCGTTCTTCCCCAGTATCGCCGCCGTCTTCGCCAGCAATTCTGTCGACCTTGCAAAATACGCCGTCTGTATAAAATCCTTGTCCGTCGTCGCTCCCGGATAATCCGAATTCGTCGTCGCGAACGCCAGCCAATCCCCGAACGTAAATCCCGTGTTGTACAAATATCTGTCGCCAGCTTGCTTCCGCATGTATTCCACCCAGGCCTTCATGCTCGGGTACTGCTCCTCCAGCACTCTCCGATCCCCGAACGCCTGGTACACCGTCCATGGAACCACCGTCGCTACATCTGCCCAACCCGACGACGCCGAATCACCCTGCCTTTTCGCATGCGATAGCACATTAGGAATCACGTGCGGCACTGCTCCATCATCCTGCTGGTCCAGAGCCACATCCTTCAACCACTTCTCATAGAACGTCACCGTCTTGAAATTAAACGAAGCCGTCGTCGAAAACACCTGCGCATCCCCGGTCCATCCCAGCCGTTCATCCCTCTGCGGACAATCCGTCGGCACGTCCACGAAATTTCCCTTCTGTCCCCAAATAATGTTGTGCTCCAACTGGTTCAGCAGGGAACTGGACGATTCGAAATGTCCCGTCCGCTCGATGGCTGAATGCACCACCACTCCCGTAAAATCTTCCGGCTTCACTTCTCCCTTCCAACCGCTCACCGCCACGTACCGGAATCCCTGAAACGTAAAGTGCGGCTCAAATACTTCCGTCCCATTCCCGCTTGCCGTGTACCGGATCGTCTGTTTCGCCGACCGCAGGTTCTCGGTATAAAAATTTCCCGCTTTGTCCAGTACTTCCGCGTGCCGCAGCGTGATCGTCGTTCCCGACGGAGCCGTCACGCGAAACTTCACCCAGCCCACCATGTTCTGCCCCATATCCACTACGGTGTCCCCTGCGGGAGTCCGCAATACCTTCACCGCCTTAATTTCCTCGATCTCCTTCACCGCAGGACCCGACGCCGCCACCAGAACTCGTGGCGTCGGCATCCCTGCCGGCTCTTGGCCAGCTTTTGCAGCGCTGGTTTTCATGCCAGCGTGCTTAGGTTCACCCATCACGGTGACGCCTGGCCACCCGTTGTCGTCATATCCCGCCGTGCTCCATCCTCTCTTCTCCAGTCGTGCGTCGTACGTCTCGCCATCATAAATATCCGACAGCAGCACCGGTCCCGTCGCCGCCTTCCAACTCCCATCGCTCGCTATAATTTCCTGCGTTCCATCCGCGTACGTAATCACTAGCTGCGCCAGAAGCGCCAATTTCTTCCCGTAACTGTTTCGGTTCCCCTCGAACGCCATATGCCCCCGGAACCATCCATCTCCTAGCATCGCCCCCAAACAATTCGCGCCACCCCTCACCATCGCGGTCACGTCGTACGTCTGATACTGAAATCGAAAATCGTAAGCCGTCCATCCCGGCGTGAAATACTGATCCCCCACGCGCTTCCCGTTCAGCTCCATCTCATACAATCCCATCGCCGACGCATACAGTCGTACTTTCTCAATTCGTTTCTTCGCATTTACCGTGAATTCTCTTCGCAGCAGCGGTGCCGGATTCGATCGTGTCTCATCCTCAACCAGATTCGGCGTGATCCAACTCGCCTTCCAATCGTCAACCTTCAGCAACCCCATCTCAAATCTCGCCGCGCCAACCTTCGTGACAGCCCCGCTTTCCAATGCCACTCGTAGTGGCGGCTTTACGCCACCATCTTGGGTTTCCCGGGAACGCTGGTCGCCCGGTCGGCTCTTCTCGTGCTTCACGCCCGTGCCTTTCTGTTCGGTTCCGTCCGACCACTCACTCACCCGCCCGTGGTTATCCCAAACCTTCACCCGCCAGAAATAAATTCCTCCGCTCACCAACGCCGGCCCTGCATACTCCACCCCCACCGACGCATCCGATTTCACCTCACCGCTCTCCCAAATCACTTTCCCCTTCTCCAATTCCTTCTCCGACCGCGCCACTTGCAGCTCATACCCCGACTGCATCACATTCTTGTCCGCGCTTTCCAATTCCCAACTAAACCGTGGTTTCGCCACATCAATCCCCATCGGATCCACTTTCCACTCGCACCTCGGCTTCTTCACCGCCAGTTCACCCTGGCCCCAAGCCTCTGCGGCGCAGATCAGCAGTGCTGCACACATCGCACCCACACGTAGCCATCCAGCGGAACCGATCCTCGGCATGTCCGTCTCTCCCGGTCTTTTTCTCGATCGCCAAACCCTGCAGCGTAACTCTTCTCCACCCAATTGCCTATGCCTTTCTCTCCTCGGACCTCACCATTGCCCTACGCGAATGTGAATTCTCCTACTTTTTTTAAGACGCAACTCTGCTACTCCGTTGCACACTTCTATTCCTTGCCCCTCACGCAATTTCCACTAACTAGCGTCTTCTGAAGCATTACTTTTTCCGTAGCCCTCCGCGCTCTTTGGACAGCCAATTGCTCCCTCCACGACCGCGATTCTTCTTTGTCCCCGATGAGTTTCCTCAAGTTCCTGCCTCTTCTCGGCACCAGCCCCGAGAAGAGATCAGGGCGGTCTGCCTGCAATCCCCCTGGCGAATCGCCGCTCCCTTTGGAGTGCGGGAGCCCGGCTCCCGCTTTCACAGCGCGCGGCCCGCCACCTCAACTCCATCAGCAGCAGCCCAGCTGCCGCCTGCTGCCAACGTACCAGTTTTGTACACGGGTCTTTAGTTCGCTTGTACTTGGGTGCCCATCCTCGTAGTTTGAGGGTGGGCTCTCGGGGTTTCGTGGCACCTCAACCCCAGCGTCTCGTCTCCCAACCCTCCGCCTCCTTTACACCTCTGCGTTTAATTTCGTTCTCCTTCCCGCACCTTGTAAATCACACCCTCGCCCCGGTAATCTAATTTCTGCATGCCCACAAAGAAATCGAAACACAAACAACCGACACCGCGTGTACGCCAACGCAAATCCACCATCCCTCCGCGCGTCGGCTCCGATTTCCAAAAACTGGTCGCCGTCATGGCCCGCCTACGTGCTCCCGGCGGCTGTCCCTGGGACCGCGAGCAAACCCACGCCACCCTCCGCACCTATCTGATCGAAGAAGCCTATGAAGTCCTCGATGCCCTCGACTCCACGGATGACACCAAATTTGCCGAAGAACTCGGTGATCTCCTCCTCCAAGTCCTCTTCCACGCCCAGATCGCTCACGAAGAAGGGCGCTTCGACATCACCACTGTCATCCGCGAAATCTATGAAAAAATGATTCGCCGCCATCCGCACGTCTTCGGCAACGCCAAAGCTAATTCCGCCGCCGAGGTCGTGCGCAACTGGGAACAAATCAAAAAAGAAGAGCGCGCCAAATCCGGCGCCGCCACGAACCAGAAATCCCCAGAATCCCTCCTCGACGGCGTTCCCCGCACCATGCCCGCCCTCCTCGAAGCCTTCCAACTCACCAGCAAAGCAGCCCGCATCGGCTTCGACTGGCACAACCTCGACGGCATCTTCGCCAAACTCCAGGAAGAGACTCACGAACTCCAATCCGCTTTGGTCGAATGCGGCGGCGGGTCTTTAGACCCGCCAGCGGTTGCGGTCCTTTCCTCAACTTCCTCCACGCAGTCCCAACGCATCGAATCCGAACTGGGCGACCTCCTCTTCGTCGCCGTCAACCTCGCCCGCTTCCTCAAAGTTGATCCCGAAATCGCCCTGAAAAAGACCAGCGCCAAATTCTCCCGCCGCTTCCGGACCATGGAACGCCTGGCCCGCCAGCAGGGCACCACGTTAGCGAAAATTCCCCGCCCGCAAATGGAATCCCTCTGGGATCAAGCCAAACTCCTCGAACACAAAAACACTTGAGGTCGCCATCGGACGGATTTCTGGCGGTGGAACGCCACAACTCTTTCTTCTCTACTTTCGCGGCGGCAGGAACGCATTCTGCGTTTCTCTTCTCTGCGACCCCTGTGCCCTCTGCGGTGAACTCTTTCTTTTCTCTCTTCTCTTCCTCCTTCTCTCCTCTTTCTCCGCCCAAAACTGATAACCTATAACCGAAAATTCCGATGCCTACCGAGATCACCGTCCGTTCGCTCCACTCTCTCGACGAATTCCATCGCTGCGTCCAGATCGCTCGCGAAGTGTGGGCCGACGCCGAACTCGACACCGAACCCCACGTCACCTACGTCATCGCCGATCACACTGGCGGCCAAGTCCTCGGCGCATTCGAGGGCGAAACCATGATCGGTTTCACCAAAGCCTTCGTCGGCCTCCACAATCACACTCCCTATCTCCACTCCCACATGGCCGCCGTCCTTCCAAGCCATCGCAATCGCGGCATCGGCCGCCAGCTCAAACTGTTCCAGCGCGAAGATGCGCTCCGCCGTGGCATTCGCTTAATCGAATGGACCTACGATCCTCTCGAAACCAAAAACGCGTACTTCAACTTCAATCGTCTCGGCGCCATCTCCCGTCACTACATCCCCAATTTCTACGGCATCACCACCAGCCCCTTGCATCGCGGCATGCCTACCGACCGCCTCCTGGCCGAATGGCACCTGGACTCCCCTCGCGTTATCGCCGCCATCAGCAACCTAACTCCCGAATCCCGCGCTTGTCCCGCTCAAATTCATCTCCCCAACTCTATAATCGCGCCATCGCAAACCGCTCACCCGGTAGCTCAGGGCGAATCTTCGAGCCTTGCGTCTTTTTCTTCCCATTCTTCCAACTCCCCGGTCGAGTCGGCGGGGCAGTACACGTCGCAACTAATCCAACTCCAATCCCGCCTCCGCAACGAATTCACTAGCTGGTTCGCCAAAGGCTACGCCGCCGTTAGTGTCCGCTCGACCCCCTCCGGCTTCGATTACTGCCTCTTCCCTTACTCCGATTTCTAAACTCCTTAGCAACGCCTTCGCACAAATGAACTTGATAGTGCCCCACCCTCGGTTTGTAAGGGCCGGTTCTTCTGTCTTGCTCCCAACCTTCCGGGCTTCCTGATCGCTTACTGCTGGTCGCTCACTCTTTTCGCGAAAAACTGATAACTTACTACTGGTAACTGACAACTGAACATGCGCCTCCAGTCCCTAACCCTTCGCGAAATCCATCTGAAACTCATCGCCCCCTTCGAAACCAGCATGGATCGCGTCACTGAGCGCCGTATCATCCTCGCCGAAGTCCAAGCCGACAACGTCTCCGGCTGGGGCGAATGCACCGCCGGCGAAACTCCATACTACTGTCCCGAAGATACCGAAACCGCTTGGCACATCCTCAAGAATTTCCTCTGGCCGCGCTTGAAGGGCAGGGAACTAACTTCCGCCGCCGACGTTTGGCCTCTCCTCGAACAAATCCGCGGACACAACATGGCCAAAGCCACCGTCGAAACTGCCATCTGGGACGCGGAAGCCAAACTCAAAAATATTCCTCTTTGGAAGTTAATCGCTGGCTTGCCTGCCGCGGCAGGTCCGCGCCAGGAAATTCCGTGCGGCGTCTCCATCGGCATCAAAGATTCTCTCGAAGAACTCGTCGACAACGTAAAAAAGGAACTAGCGGCCGGCTATCAGCGCATCAAAATCAAAATCAAACCCGGCAAAGATATCCTACCCGTCCAACGCCTCCGCCAGGATTTCCCCGGCATCAAGTTAATGGTCGATGCCAACTCTGCCTACCGTAAAGAAGATCTACCGCTCCTAAAGCAGCTCGACGCCTATTACCTGATGATGATCGAACAGCCCCTAGGCTGGGACGATCTCTTCGGCCACGTCGAAATCCAGAAAAACCTTCAAACGCCCATCTGTCTCGACGAGTGTATTCACACCTACGAACAGGCCGAAGCTGCCATCGCTCTCGGCGCCTGCAAGATCATCAACATCAAACTCGGTCGCGTTGGCGGTCTCCTCCAGGCCAAGCGCATTCACGATCTTTGCCAACGCCACAACGTACCCGTTTGGTGCGGCGGCATGCTCGAATCCGGCATCGGCCGTGCGCAAAATATCGCTATGTCCACCCTCCCCAACTTCTCCCTCCCAGGTGACGTCACCGCTAGCCGCCGCTACTGGCACGAAGATGTAATCACGCCCGAAGTCACCGTAACGCCAAACGGCACAATCCAAGTCCCCACCACTCCCGGGATCGGTTTCACTCCGAGGCTGGATCGTATAGCTAGCATCACCGTCCGCCAAGACCACCTCACCTGATCCTGTCCCTTCGTCGAATAGACCACCTCGCGATCCCTGCATCTCTCACAACCTCCGTTCACTTGTAGCGGCGGCTTTACGCCGCCGGCCTTTTCTTCGTAGCGGCACCATACTGTTGCGCCCCACGTCCGCAAGCTCATTACATCTTGAGAGCCGCTATCTTGGGTTTTCAACCCTCTTAAACTTCCTTCGTCTTCAACCACAAATCTTGTTGCCCGCCGCTGTCCTATCTGTTATAGTACACATATGATCCCGTTCCACGTGGACTTCAAGCCCGGCGTCCCCCTCTACGAACAAGTTGTGTACGCCGCCACGAAATCCATCATCTCCGGACAGCTACGTCCCGGCGACGAATTTCCCTCCGTCCGCGCCCTCAGCCGCCAGCTCAAAATCAATCCCAACACTGCCCACAAAATCGTTACCTGCCTCGTCGACGCTGGCCTCCTCGAAATTCGCCCCGGCTCCGTTGCTGTTGTTGCCAAGCGCCCTGCCGCCACCAAGGCCGAAAAAACCAAGCTCCTCGCCCACGAATTCGAGGAACTCGTCGTCGAAGCCAAGCGCCTCGGCATCGCTCTCGAAGATGTCGAGGACGCCCTCGCCAGACACTGGTCTCGTCTCACCGCAAAAAGGGAAGGGAAGTCCGAGTCCACCAAGGAAGGACGCCAGCCATGACTGCGGTAATACAAACCAACGCGCTAACCAAAAGATATGCCCGCCTCACCGCTCTCGATCACGTCACTCTCGATGTCCAGGAAGGCGCCGTTTACGCCCTCGTCGGCCAGAACGGTGCCGGTAAAACCACCGCCATCAAAATCTTCATGAATCTCATCGCCGCCACAGCCGGCTCCGCCCAAGTTCTCGGCACCGATTCCCGCAAAATCCGCGGCAAATCCTACACTCGCATCGGCTACGTCTCCGAAAATCAGCAGATCCCCGAATGGATGAAAGTCGGCGCGCTCCTCGATTATCTCCGCCCGTTCTATCCTTCCTGGGATCCCACTCTCGAGCAATCTCTCATCAAGCAGTTCGATCTCCCTCTCGATCGCAAAATCAAAGCTCTCTCCCGCGGCATGAAAATGAAGCTCGCTCTCGCCGGCGCGCTGGCCTTCCATCCCAAACTCATCGTTCTCGATGAGCCTTTCGGTGGCCTCGATCCTCTCGTGCGCGATCAACTCATTGAAGGCCTCCTCGAACGCGCCGCCGAATCCACCGTCTTCATCTCCTCTCACGACCTCGCCGAAATCGAAACTTTCTCCAGCCACGTCGGCTATCTCGAATCCGGCAAGCTCCTCTTCTCCGAGGAAATGTCCTCCCTCGCCACCCGCTTCCGGGAAGTGGAACTGACCCGCGAAGCCGATGGTCCTCTTCCGTCCCAGTTACCGCCCAATTGGCTCCAGCCCAAAACCTCCGGCGCCATAGTCCGTTTCGTCGACTCCCGCTTCGACGAACAAAACGCTCCCAACGAAATCCGCAGCCTCTTCGGCAAAGTAAACGATATCCAATACCGCGCCCTCACCCTGCGCGCCATTTTCCTGGCCATGGCCCGAAAATCCGATGAGACCTAACCCCGTGCAAACACGCCACGCACAAAACCCCGTCATTCCGAGCGCAGCAAGCACCTCGTTACCATCACACGCCGGTCCTGCGATGAATCCCTCTGCGGATTGGTGCGCCTTGTATCCAGCCAAAAAAAATGTCATCCCGAGCAACGCGAGGGATCTGTTTTTCTCCTTCTTTGTAGCGGCGGGTTTATCCCGCCGTCCTGGGTTTCCCCCGGGAGCGCCATTCTCCCGCATGGCGCTTGGGTTGTCATTCACATGTAGTGGCCGACCGTTAGATTGGCCACCGTGCCGCACTCCCGCCGATGCTGTTGGCTTGCTCCCCCTAAATATCTGCGTCATTCCGAACGGAGTCTGCGGGGTGAGGAATCTCTCTTCTCCTGGTTTGTCCACTCACCGTCCCACCACGAGGCTGCTATGACCCAAATCCTCCACATCTTCAAAAAAGACGTCCGCCGCCACTACCCCGAAATCCTGATCTCCCTCGCTCTCCTCGCCCTGTTCACCCGCCGCCAACGGCAGTTCGGACCGGGAGGCAATGTTGAGGAGATATCTGCGTATACCAGGTGGCTGATCTTCTCGCAGATAACACAGCTCATTACTCCCATCTTGGTCCTCTTCTGGGTTTTCCTAATCTTTCGAGTCGTCCAAAGCGAATCCCTCGTCGGCGATCGCCAGTGGTGGACCACCAAGCCCTACGTCTGGTGGAAACTCCTCCTCGCCAAGCTCTTCTTCGTCTTTGTTTTCATTTCTGTTCCACTCATCCTCGTCCAACTCTTCCTCCTCCACCATGCAGGCTTCTCCGTTCTCCACAATCTGCGTGATCTCTTCTTGATGCAGCTCAACCTTCCTCTCCTGGTCATTCTCTTCTCTCTTGCTCTCGCTTGCCTCACCCGGAATCTAGGTCAAGCCCTCTTGGCCGTCGGGCTTGTTCTCGTCGCCATGATCGCTGTCTCCTGGCTCACCTCCCAACTCACCAGCAATAACCAAATGCAGGAGCCCTCGAAATTCTCGCAAGGCCTCCAAAGCTTTCTCTCTTTTGCTCCCTTGATCGTCGTGCCCATCTGGCAATTCGCTCGGCGCAAAACCTGGGCTTCCCGTGGCACACTCATTGCCTCCTTCGGTGCCGCCACTCTCATTTCCATCATTCCCTCCGCCAACCATTTCGAGCAATCGCATCCCCTCGTCACCACAAACGCCGCTCCCGTCCAATTCGCCTTTCCTCCGATTCCCGAATCGAAGGGAGACAAAGCTTCGTGGCCCGGTTTCGTCTCCGTTATCCCCATCACCATTCCGGTCAACGTCTCCGGCGTAGCTCCCGGAACCTTGGTCTCAATCGATGGAATGAACATCACCTCGGACTCGCCCCAAGGGTCTCAATGGAGTCGGGGCTGGTCCGCCCAAAACCTCCAGGCCTGGCCCGGAGATCAACGTCAGACCCTAACCTATGTTGTGAAACGCCAGGAATACGAAAGAACGAAATCTAAGCCAATGAACCTACACATCCAATTGCTTCTCTCGGAATATCAAAAAGCCGATCCCCGCATTCTTCTCATCCGGCCCGCCATTTTCCAAGACAGCGACCTCGGCACCTGCCGCCTCTCTCCCCTTGCTCCCAGCGCCATTAGATGTTTCAAGCCCTTCCAGTCTCCCAGCTACATGGCTCGTTTCGACGCCCCAAATTCTCACTGTGCTCCGCGCAAAGAATACCCGGGCGGTAATCTTGCCGTCGCCTATGCTTGGCAGCCTGCTCTTCCCGACCCTGGCCTCGATCCCATTGTCGACTACTCTGTCAGCTTCAATTCCGTTTCTCCCATTCCCGATCCCAACGCCACAACCCAGCCTATCTATAGCGTCGCTACTCTTTGCCCCGGTGCCGAAATCCGCATGGCTCGCCCTGTCCTCAAACGTCAATTCCGCATCCAACTCGACCTGCCCAATACTCGCCTCCAAGACCTAACCCAACCCTTTACCCGTGGCGCCTCCACCGTAATAGCGATTGGCCCATAAGGCGATATTTGGCATTCCTGGCGCAGTATTTCACTTCTATTTTCCATTTTCCAATTTCGATCTTTCACCTCACGTATAATTAATCACAGCACCTCGGTCCTCACTCTCGTGTTCATAGACTCTCCCAACGGCCGCGCTCCCTCTCGCGCCGCCATCACCATTTCCATCACGCTCCTCATGGCCATCTGGGCCATCAATTTCCTGGTGGTTAAAATCGGCCTGCGCCACCTCCCTGCCTTGGCCTTCGCTTCTTTCCGCATCGTGTGCGCCGGCCTCTTCATGCTTGTGATCGCGCCACTCTGCCGGCGTCTCCCGATGTTCCGAGAGCAAAGTGGCCGAGCAAATCCCTCAATCTCAAAGGAGAATCTCATCCCGCTTGCCCCGAGTGGCCAGGAAGCGAGCGAAGCGAGGGATCTGCTCTCGTCCTCCGCGGGGCACGGACCACGAATCACGGGTCACGATCTTTGGACCTTCGCCTACCTTGGTTTTTTCGGTGTCTCCATCAACCAGTTCTGTTTCACTCTTGGCCTTCGCTACACCAACGTGACTCATTCCTCCATCATCGTCGGCATGGCGCCGATCTACACACTCACCCTCGCCGTACTTCTCCGCCTCGAGCGCCTCACTTGGCCCAAAGCGTTCGGCATGGCCATCGCCTTCAGCGGAGTCGCCATCCTCGCCTTTGCCGCCGGCATTTCCCACAATTCCCCCACGTTTCTTGGTGACGCCATCACCATGTGTGGCTCTCTTGGCTTCGCTATGTACGTCGTTCTCGGCAAGCGTGTTGCCGCCAAGTACGACGCCCTCACCATGACCACTTGGAATTTCATCTTTGGCGCCGCCATCGTTCTGCCCATCGCCATTCACCAATCCATTGCCATCCATTTGCTCCAGACTTGGCGCACCATCCCTTGGCAGGCCTGGGCCTGCGTCGGCTACACCGGCCTCTTCAGTTCCGTGCTTGCCTACCTCTTCTACTTCTGGCTCCTCCGCTATCTCGAAGCCTCCCAACTCGCCTCCTTCAGTTATCTCCTACCCGTCTCTGCCTCCGCCCTAAGCATCCTTTTCCTGGGCGAACGCGGCTCCTGGCTAGAACTCTTGGGTGGCGCCCTAGCCCTCGCCGGCGTTTACTGGATCGAGTCCACCCGCAGCCACTAACCTTGGAGTGCGGGAGCCCCGCTCCGGCTTTCACTCCACACACACACCGCCGCGCATCTCAATCAGCGGCAGCCCAGCTGCCGCTTCCCCCATCGTCGTTTCTGAAAGTGGGTATTAGCTATGTTCTGCAAATCTCCCACCGTAAATGGACAACTGTAAACTTCCATTCATCTCCCCGTAACCTCGCAGGTTCAGCCTACCCCTCCCGCCCGTCAACGCTTCCATTCTTTGAAGGAGGACTCATGTCCAAGCAAGCAGCCGAGCATCATCACAAAGCAGCAGAACATCACGAACACGCGGCCCGTCATCATCGCGAAGCCGCGCGCCACCATGAAGCCGGCGATCATCACCTCGCCGCTCATCACGCCCATACCGCCAACGGCCATCATCACCACGCCATGCACCACTCCGCTGAAGCTGCCAAGTTACACGTCGAGCATCACGGCGAATCCGTAAAAGCTGCCAACAAGTAGCCCGACTCTTTCCCCGTCGTAGGGGTCCAGCAATTTTTATCCTGGTCGCAGCAGGCTGGACCCCACGTCCCACAATCTCGTCGAGTCGGTATGCTCGCGGGTCTTTGCCAGCACACGACGCTGCTGTAGGTGTGCTTAGCCACAAGCTCCGTTCTCTTCCCTTAATCTTGGTAGCGCCGGCATCCTGCCGGCTGGTGGTAGTCGTGGTTCTGTTGAACAAATTGACGTAAACCGTCTGTACTTGGCGCCAATTGTCCACGCAAACAAGAATCCACTGTCATCCTGTGCGAAGCAAACACCTCAACCGCGCGTCTTGCCTCTCAACCTACCGACTGCTCGTAAGCTCCTTCAACCTCTCCGTCAACCTCGCCAATTGCGCTGTCTCCCACCGCAGCTCATCTTGCTCATACCTCCGGCGCTCCGCCACTGCCGCATCCACCTTCATATTCCCTGGATCAATCAAAAAAGCCCGTTCATCATCCACAAACAACCGCATCAACAGCGCAATCCTCTTCTGCTTCTCTTTAATCTGCTGCTCCACTGACGCGATGTCCGTCGTCTTCCTCGCGCCTTCATCCACGCCCGGACTCCGTTCTTTCGTAACTCCTTCCGCGTCCTCCACAGCTGGCGGAACAATCGCAGCCGGTGCATGCGGCACAGCCAGCAACGCAATCGAATCATTCGTAATCACCTGATCCGGTTTTCGCGTTGGCTTGGGCACAACACTTGCCCTTGAATTTTGCGCCCGATTGGAAGGAATTTCCTGGCTCTGCGACCACACCCCGGCGGGCACACTCAACACCGCAACAAAAGGGAAGTACACACGGAGTCGTAACTTCATCGGGGATTCTCCGCCGCAAATCTCGCCTTATCGTCAACCTACCTCTCCCCCGCCACCCTGTACATAGCCCGGCGGTACTCCCCCAATGGGTTACCTAGCGTTTAGTGTCCATAATCCCGAATCCCACTCTTCCCATCTGACTCCCTGTCTCTTCTCCCACGTCTTCGGGTCTCCGCGTTTAATTCTTCCTCTTCTCGCGCTACAATCCTTCCCCGTAACTCCCCAGCCCCCTTTCGCGTCAAAGGAGAATCCTTATGTCAATCACCACTCTCCTCGATCGCCGCAGCTTCCTGAAAGTCTCCACCGCCACCACCGGCGGCATCCTTCTCTCCTTCTACCTCGATCCTCTCGAGTTCGCTCAAGCCCAAGCCCCAGCCGCCAACCAAAATTTCGTCCCCACCGCCTTCGTCCACGTCTCCCCCGACAACATTTTCACCATCACCGCCAAAAATCCCGAAACCGGCCAGGGCGTCAAGACTTCCATGCCCATGCTCATTGCCGAAGAACTCGATGTCGACTGGAAGGATGTCCGCATCCAGCAAGCCGATCTCGACGAATCCAAATATGGCCGCCAGGTCGCGGGCGGTAGCACCTCTACTCCTGTCAACTGGGAGCCCCTCCGCCGTGTCGGAGCCGCCTGCCGCCAACTCTTCGTCACTTCCGCCGCGCAAACGTGGTCCGTCCCCGAATCCGAATGCCGCACCTCGTCCGGACGGGTCCTTCATCCTTCCACGAACCGCACCGCTACATACGGCTCTCTCGTCGACAGAGCTGCCACGCTCACTCCTCCCGATCTAAAATCCGTCACCCTCAAAGATCCCAAAGATTACAAAATCATCGGCCGTACCACTCCCGGCTACGACACACCCTCCATCGTTACCGGAAAGCCCATCTTCAGCATCGATCACCGCGTCCCCAACATGCTCTGGGCCGTCTACGAAAAATGTCCCGTCTTCGGCGGCAAAGTCGTGAGCGCCAACCTCGACGACGTGAAGAAAGAGCCCGGCGTCCGTCACTGCTTTATCATTCCCGGCACTAGCGATCTTCTCGGCCTCATGCCCGGTATCGCCGTTGTTGCCGATACCTGGTGGCAAGCTAAATCCGCGCGCGAAAAACTCAAGGTAACTTGGGACGAAGGCCCCACCGCCCAGCAAAGCAGCGAAGGTTTCCTCAAGCGCGCCCAGGAACTCTCCGCGCAAACTCCCACTATTACCCTTCGCAAAGATGGCGACGCTCAAGCCGCGTTAAAATCCGCAGCAAAAACCGTCGACGCTTTCTACGCCTACCCCTTCATTGCCCATGCCCCCATGGAGCCGGAAAACTGTCTGGCCCATTTCCACGATGGCAAACTCGAATTCTGGTCGCCTTCGCAGACTCCTCAGCGTGGCCGCGAACAGGTCGCCAAGGTCCTCAACATCTCTGCTTCGGACATCACCGTCCACATGATGCGCACCGGCGGGGGTTTCGGTCGCCGTCTCACCAACGACTACATGCTCGAATCCGCTGCCATTTCCAAACAAACCGGTGTTCCCATCAAACTTCTGTGGACCCGGGAAGACGATTTCCACCACGATCACTATCGCCCCGCCGGCTATCACTTCCTGAAGGGTGGTCTCGATTCGTCCGGCAATCTCGTCGCTTGGCAAAATCATTTCGTCAGCTTCGGTGAAGGCGAAAACTTTGCGCCCTCCGCGGGCATCAACGGTGGCCAGTTTCCCGCCACCCTGGTTCCCAATTTCTTTTTCGGTGCCTCGCTTATGCCCATCGGCATTCCCACCTACGCCCTCCGTGCCCCCGGCAGTAACGCCTTCTCCTGGGTGTTCCAATCCTTCCTCGATGAACTCGCTCACGCCGCAGGGAAGGATCCCGTCCAATTTCGTCTCGATATTCTCAGCCTCCCGCGCGTCAACAATCCCGCATACAAACCCGATGATCCCGATTTCAACCCGGCTCGCGCTGCCGGTGTCGTCAAACTCGCCGCCGAAAAATCCAACTGGGGTAAACAGAAACTCCCTGCGGGCTCTGGCATGGGCATAGCCTTCCAGTTTTCCCATCGCGGTTATTTTGCAGAAGTCGTTCAGCTCAAGGTCAACCAGCAGAAACAAGTGAAGATCGAAAAAGTTTGGGTTGCCGGCGACATCGGCAGCCAGGTCATCAATCCCGGCGCCGCCGAGAATGAATGCCAGGGCGCAGTCATCGAAGCGCTAAGCTCCGTCATGTCCTACGAAATCACCATTGATAAAGGCCGCGCCACCCAATCCAATTTCCACGAATACGAACCCGTCCGCATCAACCAGGTCCCGCCGGTCATTGAAGTGCACTTCCTGAAGACCGATAACCCTCCGACCGGATTGGGCGAACCCGCTCTTCCCCCAGTTCTACCAGCGGTCTGCAACGCCATTTTCGCGGCCACAGGCCAGCGCATCCGCAGCCTGCCCCTAGCCAAGCATGGCTATTCCTGGGCCTAATGGTTTTTGTAGGGACCGCCTTCTGAGGCGGCCCGTCCGCCTCCGCTCAACTCGGCGCCGCTGGCGTTCCAGCCAGTTCTTGGGTTGACTTTCTCGTGTAGCGGCCGGTCTTCAGATCGGCCATCCCGATCCCAATCAACGTTGCGTCGCCCACCGCTTGAACTTGAGGGTGCCCCATCCTCGTTTTTTGAGGGTGGGCTCTTACGTACTAACGTCACTGTATTCTTCTCTTCGCTCCGGTTTCCTCATCCCTAAGAAACCGTTGTCGTCCTGAGCGAACCGAAGCACCGGAACCCCTGCGTCTTGTCTCCCAACATTGGATACGGAATGCCTCCGAAACTCTTTCGCTGCCTCACTATCCTCAAATCATCCGCGATGTTGGTATAACCCAAACACATTCCCCGACGGGTCCCGAAATGTCGCCGTAATCTCCGGCGCATGCGCCCCCACTCCCTGAACAATCGTCCCCCCATTCTCCTTCACCAACTGTATCGTCGCCTCGATGTCATCCACCATAATGTGCAACGTCAACCCGTCCCCAGCGAACGGCGTCCGGTCCTTTACCCACGTTCCACTCACTTCTCCCACGCCATCATCAAAACCCACACTGCCATCCCCGCGCGTTCGCACACTCCATCCAAACACATTTCGATAAAATTCTGCCGAGCCTTCCACATTCAAACTCGGCATTTCGATATAACAGATCTTCCCATTTCCAAATTCAGGTGCCATCTCTCCCCCTCCCCGCTCACAAAATCCTGTTAACTTTACTCCCGCCCAGAATCGATTGTCATCCTGAGCGAAGCGAAGGATCTCAACCGCAGCGTCTTGCCTTACAGGTCTCTGCGCCCTTTGCGTCTCTGTGTTGTTCCTTCGATTTTCTGTTTTCGCTTGCGGGTATCGTAATATCTCCCCATGCCCAGCCCCGCCACCTTCTTCAAAAACAAATCCGTACTCATCACCGGCGCCTCCTCCGGCATCGGCGAAGAACTCGCCTGGCAACTCAGCCAACTCAATGCTCACCTCACACTTACAGCGCGCCGCCGCGAACTGCTCGACGCCTTGGCCCAAAGCATCAGCGCCTCCGGCAAGCCCACCCCTCTCGTGCAAGTAGCCGACGTCACTCACCCCTCCGACCTCGCCCAAGCCGTCTCCGAATCAGTTCGCGCCTACAACAAACTGGACGTCGTCATCGCCAACGCCGGCTTCGGTGTCGTCGGTCCCCTGAAAAAACTTTCGCTGGAAGATTACCACCGTCAATTCGAAACCAACGTCTTCGGCCTACTCCGCACTGTCTTCGCCGCTCTTCCCGCTATCGAACAATCCCGTGGCAACATCGTGCTCATCGGCAGCGTCAGCGGCTGGGCCGCCACCCCCGGCGCTTCTCCCTACGCCATGAGCAAATTCGCCGTCCGCGCCCTGGCCAACGCCATCACTCCCGAACTTGCCCTCTCCGGTGTCAAAGTCACGCTCATCAGTCCCGGCTTCGTCGCCAGCAACATCCGCCGCATCGACAACAAAGGCACGCTCCATGAATCCGCCAAGGAACCCATCCCCGCTTGGTTGGTTATGCCCACAGACAAGGCCGTCCGCCACATACTCCGTGCAATCGCACGCGGCAAACGCGAAGCTATCATCACAGGACATGGCAAACTTCTCGTTGCCATCGAACGTTTCGCCCCGTGGATCTTCCGCCTCGCCGGTCGCCGAATCGCCGCCAACCGCGGCGGCTATCGCACCGAACCGCAATCCTCCAAGTAGCACAGGCTTCAGCCTGTGCTCTTGGGTTCTCACCGCTCAAGGTGTGCTGGTTACTCATCCGCAACTTTGCTCTCTCGCACCCATTTCTGTGTTAATGTGAAGCGAAATCGCTCCGCGCTTGTCATCGCACACTCCCGGGAGCTCTCATGGCACGCCGCCCGCGCCCTGCTCTTTTTCATTTTGTCTCCCCGCTTCTTCTCGCCGTCTCCCTCCAATTCCCACTCTCCCCGTCCGTGAACGGCCAATCTGTCACCAATTCTGACGGCATCTATTCCGCCCTCCGCAATCTCACTCTCGGCACTGAAGCCGTCTCCATCTCCAACTTCGATCTCAAGCGCGACGCTGGCACCTTCCGCTTCCGCTCCGGTACGGTTTGTTTCGTGGCTCCCGTTAACAACAAAGTGACCGGCGCCGTCTTCGTCGGCGATGGCCTCTTCCTCCTGAACCCGCCTTTCGAGTCTGAACGCAAAAGTCTCGCCTACCTGACCAAAGAGCCAGAATTCAAGGAGCGTTTCGAACATCTCCTCCTCCGTTTTACCGATTCCACTTACGACGAACTGAAGAAAGCTGGAACCGCCACAACGGCCAGTTGCGATCCAAACATTTTGAAAGACTCCCAGAACGTCACCCGTCACAAGATCAAACACAATCTAGAAATCGAGATCCTGGCTGAAATTCTCAGCCCCAATCCCAGGCCTCTCTTCATCGCCTTCATCCACGGAAAGAACTACGACGACAAAGAAATATTTCAGCTTGATCCCAATCAGGATGTCGATCAGGTCGACTTCGCTACTTTCGACGAAAACAAATGGGGCGACTGGGCTTCCTTCAATTTCACCCAACCTCACCCTGAAGGTTCCGTCGGCAGAAATCTCCGTATGGAGCACCACACGCTCGATACCTCCTTCGAAAAAAGCGGCGCTCTTTCCGGCAAAGCCACCACCACCTTTGTTTCCACTCGCAACGGCCTTCGTGTTGTCCCGCTCTCCCTGTTTCCTTCTCTGCGCGTCCAGTCCGTCACCGCCAATGGCCAGGGTCTCTCCTTCATTCAGGAAGATAAGCACGATGATGCTGACTTCGCCGTCATTCTTGCTAAGCCTCTCGCTGTCGGCGAAGAATTCACGTTCACCACCACCTACTCCGGTAAAGACGCCGTCACCAACGAGGGCGGTGACAACTATTTCCCCATCGCCCGCCAGGACTGGTATCCCAACAATGTCGCTGCTGGTTTCGGTGAGTACGCTTCCTACGACATGACCTTTCGTATACCGAAGGGCTTGAAAATGGCCGCCACCGGTGCTCTCGTCAGCGATACCAACGACGGCAATCAAAATGTCACTGTCTGGAAGAGTGAAGCGCCTCAAACCGTCGCTGGCTTCAGTTTCGGCAAGTTCAAACTCGAAGAAAGCAAACTTTCCAAACCGCCCATCCTTCTGCAATCCTTCGCCAACGAGAACCCTCCCGATTGGGTGCAATCGATCCAGCTGGCCGCTAGCGGCGGCGGAATACCGGGACGCAGTGGCCCAGGCGCGCCTCTCGGCTCCATGAACACCACGGGCCTCAACAAAAAGGCACTCGGCGAAAGCGAAATCGCCGTGCAGATCTACTCCGACTATTTCGGCGTACCCCTCTTCTCTCAGATTCACATCACCCAGCAAACTGCCTGCAACTTCGGCCAATCCTGGCCCGGGCTGGTCTGGATTCCTATTTGCTATTACTTCGACTCCACCGTTCGCCATGAACTCGGCCTCGATTGGGGTGACCGCGGCTACTGGAAAGTGGTCACCCCGCACGAAGTCGCTCACCAGTGGTGGGGCCACACCGTTGGGTTCTCCTCCAGCCGGGATCAGTGGATGAGCGAAGGCTTCGCCGACATGTCTGCCTCGCTGTATCTCAGCCTCACCGAAAAGGATCCCAAAAAATTCATCACCTTCTGGAATGACGAGCGCGAAATCCTACTCGAAAAGGACGCCCAGGGTTTTCGCGCGATCGACGTAGGCCCTCTCACCATGGGTTATCGCGCCAACAACTCCCGCACCGGCTCGGCCATCACGCGCCGTCTCATCTACCCCAAAGGCGCCTACGTCCTGCACATGTTGCGCATGATGATGTTTGACAATCACACTGGCGACGCGCAGTTCAAAGCCATGATGCAGGATTTCGTCAGCACCTATCGCGGCAAACCTGCCACCACCGAAGATTTCAAAGCCATGGTCGAAAAACACATGACCCGCGACATGGATCTCGCTGGCAATCACAAAATGGATTGGTTCTTCAATGAGTACGTTTACGGAACTCAACTCCCCACCTACAAGATCGACTACACCTTTGAACCCGATTCTTCTGGAGATCAGGTTTTCAATTTCAAGCTCACGCAATCCAACGTCGATGGCAATTTCCGCATGCTCGTCCCGATCTACCTCGAACTCCCCGATGGCAGGATGTTTAATCTCGGCCACGCCCATCTCGCCGGCAACACCACCATCCAACAGAAAATCCCCCTCAAAGGCCTGAAATCTGCCCCTCACCGCGCCCTGATCAACTACTACGACGACGTCCTCGCCTCCCCCAATTAACCAAAACCCCACATGTAGCGGCGGCTTTATGCCGCCGTCTTGAGTTTCCTCCCGGGAACGCCATTCTCCCGAATGGCGCTTGTAGCGCTCAGGCCGGCATCCTGGGTTCTCTCGCCCGTGTAGCGGCCGGTCTTTAGCTTGGCCACCATGCCGCACTCCCGTCTCAAGCACGTGGGCTCTTGGGTTTCCTGGGAACGCCGATCTCCCGATCGACTGTTGGGTTTCCAGCCTTTGTAGCGCCCGCCTTCTGCTTGCCCTGACGCAGGAAGGGAGGCGTCCACTCTCGGGTTTCCTTCTTGTGTAGTGAACGATCTTTAGATTGGCCGCCCTGTCATCCTGAGCGAAGCGAAGCAACTGAACCCTTGCGTCTTGTCTCTCTCCGAGACTCTTGACTGCCAATTGCAAACGGTTCACTTCATTTTCCTGTTGCTTTCCAATATGGGTTACTCTATCCTCCTCTTGCTTTCCCATAGGAGCCCCAATGTCTCCCAAAAAAGATGTCTGGCAAGGCACACTGGCCCTCATGGTTCTAAAAACTCTCGAATCCCTCGGTCCTCTTCACGGCTACGGCATCGCCCGCCGCATCGAGCAGACCAGCGGCGATCTTCTCTCCGTCAATTACGGCACACTCTATCCCGCTCTCCTCAAACTCGAGCAGGAGGGCTACATCTCTTCCGAGTGGGGCACCTCCGACAACAACCGCAAAGCCCGCTACTACAAACTTACCCGCGCCGGCCATAAGCAACTCGCCCGCGAAGCCCACGAATGGGCCGAAACCACCGCCATCCTCGCTCGCTTCCTTTCCAAGGAGCAAGCCTCATGAGTCTCCGATCCACTTTCACCCGTCTCCGCAATTTCTTCCACGGCCGTTCCCGCAGTGAAAGGGAGCTCACCGCCGAACTGCAATCTCACCTCGACTTCGCCATCGACCAAAACCTCCGCGCCGGCATGTCCGAAATTGAAGCCATCCGCCAGGCCCTGCTCCAACTCGGCGGCCTAGAACAAACCAAGCAATCGGTCCGCGACCAACAAACCCTCCCCTTCCTCGAATCCCTCCTCCAAGACCTCCGCTTCGCCGTACGCCTCCTCCGCAAATCCCCCGCCTTCACCATGGTCGCCGTCCTCACCCTGGCCCTCGGCATTGGCGCCAACACCGCCATCTTCAATGTCGTCCACGCCACTCTCCTTCAGCCGCTGCCCATCCGAAATGCCAACCGCATGGTCGTAATCTGGGTCAACAATCTCGAACACGGTTGGAGCCGCATCGGGCCCGCTGGCCAGGACTATCTCGATTGGAAGGAACAGACCAAGTCCTTCGACGACCTCTTCTTATTCGAGCACGGCACCGGCACCGTCACCGGAGTCGGCGAACCCGAACAAGTCGCGGGCCTGCGCGTCACCACAAACTTTGGTGACTTCTTTGGCATCCACCCCCTTTTCGGTCGCACCTTTCGTCTCGAAGAAGCAGCAGGCCGCCACAATTTCGTCATCCTCGGCAACGCCTATTGGCACCGCCAGTTCAACTCGGACCCAACCGTCATCGGCCGCGGCCTCACTTTGAACAGCGAGGAGTACACCATCATCGGTGTCTTGCCCGCCGATTTCGCCGCTCTTTTTCCCTCCGATGTGGTCGTGCCCTTTGACACCGACTGGCTGAAGCGCGCGGATTCCGACCTCGGCGTCTTCGCCACGCTCAAGACCAGCGCCACGCTCGATCAGGCTTCGGGCGAAATGAACGTCATCGCACAACGCATCGCCAGCGTCCGGCCCTCCCGCAACGGTTTTGGCGTAGTTTTGGTCCCGCTCCAGTCCGCGCGTCTCGAGTATCTTCGTCCCGCTCTTCTCGTCTTGCTCGGCGCCGTTGGCTTTGTCTTGCTGATCTCTTGCGCCAACGTTGCCAACCTCATGCTCGCCCGCTCCATTGTCCGTCAGCGGGAAATGGCCATCCGCATGGCCTTGGGTGCCGGACGCTTCAGGCTGATCCGCCAACTCCTCGCCGAAAGCACTCTGCTCTCGCTCTTCGGCGGAGCGGTTGGCGCGCTTCTGGCTCTGTGGTCCACGCAATTGCTCACCATTTTCGTTCCCTCGCGTATCCCCGTGCCCAACGCCGCCGACAAAGTCCTCTTGCCGCACATTCACATGACCGGCGCCGCCTTCGCTTTCACCATTGCCATCTCGCTTCTCACCGGTTTACTTTTCGGCCTCATTCCGGCTCTTCAAAGCCTGCGCTGCAACGTCAACGAATCCCTGAAAGAGGGTGGGCGCGGATTAGTCTCTGGCCGCCGCGGCCATCGCACCCGCTCCACGCTCGTCATCGTCGAATCCGCTTTAGCGTTTGTTCTGGTCATCGGCGCCGGCCTCATGATCAAAAGCTTCCAGCATCTCCTGGACGCCAACCCCGGTTTTCATCCCGATCATCTCCTCACGCTCCGGATTAAATTGCCCAACGATACCAAGGACTCCCCCTATCGCGAGCCCCGCCAGCAAGCCACGACATTCCAGCGCTTCCTCTCCGGCGTGGAATCCGTTCCGGGAATTCAGTCCGCCGCCTTCGCCGAAATTGTGCCTCTCAGCCAGGACGACATGGACATGGGTTACTTCGTCGTCCAGGAAAACTCTCTTCTCTCCCCGGACCAACGTCTCGCCGCCGATTACAGGGACGTCACTCCCAATTTCTTTGCCACCATGGGCATTCCCCTCATCCGCGGCCGTGGCTTTTCGCAACAAGACGATTTGGATCACCCGCGCGTCATTATCATTGACGAATCCATGGCGCACAGATTCTTCCCAAATCAGGATCCCATCGGCAAGCATCTGCAAATCCCCGATTCCACTAAGCCTCCTCGCGAAATCGTCGGCGTCGTCCGTGGTGTTCGCGACACGGGCTTCGATCAGGATCCCCGACCCACCATTTATTTTCCCTCTCTCCAGAGTCCCGACCAGACCATGACCCTCGTGGTTCGCTCCTCTTTGCCGCCCGCTTCCATCTTGCCCGCCATCAAAAATGCTATTTGGTCCGTCGACAAGAACCAGCCCGTTTTCGAAATCAGGTCCATGGACGAAATCATTTCCGGCATCGTCTCCGCGCAGCGCCTCGCGTTTCTTCTCCTTGGCGTCTTTGCCTTTCTCGCCCTCGCGCTGGCTGCGATTGGCATCTATGGCGTCACCTCCTGCCTGGTCAGTGAACGCACTCATGAAATCGGTGTCCGCGTCGCTCTCGGCGCTCAGCCGAACGATATTTCGCGTCTTGTTCTCGCCCACGGTGCCCGGCTAGCCGGCAGTGGCGTCGTCGCCGGTTGCCTCGCTGCCATTCTGCTTACCCGCTTGCTTTCCAGTCTCCTCTTTAATGTGAGCGCCACCGATCCGTTCGCCTTTGTGGGCGTGGCGGTACTCCTCATTCTCGTCGCCCTCGCCGCCTGCTACATCCCCGCCCGCCGCGTCACGAACATTGACCCCATCATCACCCTAAGGCACGAATAGCCATGCGCAATCTCAACTCACCTCAAATCCCACCTGTAACCTCGGCTTCTTGCCCTGAGCCTCGAAGGATGTGCCGCCCCCTTGGGTTTCTCCAGGAACGCCGGTCTCCCGACCGGCCTCTTGGGTTTCCCGGGAACGCCAATCTCCAGATCGGCTCTCGGGTTTCCATTCATGGCACAGGCACTCCTGCCCTTGATCGTGAGTTCCTCTTTCTCCCTGTTAGGCCACCGGGGGTCGGAGCTTCAGTTGACCCTGAGCATCGAAGGGCTCCGACATTAAACTCCTCAGCAATTCCGGCTTTAGCCGCTGAGGAACTGGTTCTCTCCGGCCCCACGGAGGTTCGTCCATGATCTCTCTCCGCTCTGCATTTCTGCGTCTCAAAAATTTCTTCCGTAGGGACACCCTCGACCGCGACCTCCACGCCGAACTCTCCTCCCACCTCCAACTCCACATCGACGACAACCTCCGCGCCGGCATGTCTCCCACCGAAGCCCGCCGCGTCGCCCTCCTCAAACTTGGCGGCCTGGAGCAAACCAAAGAAAGCGTCCGCGATCATCACGGCTTTCCGTTCCTCGAATCCCTCCTCCACGATTTCCGTTTCGCCGCGCGTCTACTTCGCAGCAAGCCCACGTTCACTGCCGTCGCCATCCTCACGCTCGCTCTCGGCATTGGCGCCAACGCCACCATCTTCGCCATGGTCTCGCGCTTCGTCCTACACGCCGTGGCCGTCGGCGATCCGCAAACTCTTCTTACCCTCTACACCACCGACCACAACGAATGCTGCAATAACTTTTCTTGGCCGCTCTACACCGACGTCCGCGATAACGCCAAATCCTTCTCCGGCGTCGCCGGTTTTTATGAACTTCTCCCCGCCTCGATCTCCGGCAAGGGCGATCCCGAGCGCCTCTGGGGCCAAGCCACCTCCACCAATTTCTTCGACGTTACGCAACTCGCTCTCCCTATCGGCCGGGGCTTCCGGCCTGACGAACAGAATTCTCCCGTGATCGTTCTCGGCAACCGCGTTTGGAAATCACGTTTCAATTCCGATCCCAGTATCCTTGGCAAATCCATCACGCTCTCCGGCCATCCTTACACCGTCATCGGCGTCGCCCCTCCCTACTTCCGCGGCATCGACTTCATCCTGGACACGCAATTCTGGGTGCCCATCGGCAACATCGACCAACTCCTCCCTGATACCGGCCATTTCGACCGGCGCAATTATCATTGGATCACCCTAGCCGCGCGCCTCAAGCCCGGCGTCACCCCATCCGAAGTCTCCGCCGAACTTCATCTTCTCTCGCAGCGTTTCGCGCAGGCCCATCCCGATCCCGACAAGAATCTCGGCTTCCGTTTCGAACAAGCTGGCTCACTACCTCCTCGCGATAGATCCGCCATCCTCCTTTTTCTCTCCACCCTCATGATCGTCGTTTTTCTCGTTCTCCTAATCGCCTGCGCGAATGTCGCCAATCTTTTCCTCGCGCAAGCCGCCGGACGCCAGCACGAAATGGCCGTCCGCATCGCTCTCGGCGCCACACGCACGCAACTCCTCCGCCAGGTCCTCACCGAATCTATTCTTCTTTCTCTTCTCGGCGGCGCGCTCGGCGTGCTCATCTCCTTCTGGGCCACCAACGGGCTTTCTGCTTTCCGTTTTCCCGTCCCCGTTTCCATCGATCTCAACGTCGGCGTCGACGCCAAAGTTCTCGCCTTCACCTTCGCGCTAAGTCTTGCCACCGGACTTCTCTTCGGCCTGCTTCCTGCCTGGACCGCCGCTTGGCGTTTCCCCTCCACCGCGCTCAAAGGCCAAGACGTCCTCGCCCGTCCCGGCCATTTCTGGACTCTTCGTAATTTCTTGGTCGTCGCGCAAATCTCCATGTCCCTCGTTCTTCTCTGCGTCACCGGACTCTGCCTCCGCAGCCTTCGCAGCGCTTCCAACATTAATATCGGCTTCCGTTCCACCGGTGTTCTCGCCATGTCCATCGATCCGCGCCTGCACAGCTACACGCCGGAGCGCACCGTGCAATTCCTCACGGAACTCCAGCGCCGCGTTTCCACTATTCCCGGGGTAGCCTCCGCCGCCGTCACCGATGCGCTTCCACTTTCCGGTGGCCATCGCAGCGACGGCTTCCAGGCCGTCGGCAAAAAGCCTCTAGATCCCACTCCCGTCGTCGAACTCTACATGGCCACTCCCGGCTATCTAGACACACTCGGCATTCACCTCATTAACGGCCGTGATTTCTCCAACGAATCTGCTACGTCTCCGCGCGTCGCCATTGTCAATCAAGTTTTCGTCGACACCTTTTTCCCCACTGAAAATCCCATCGGCCAAACCGTCGACGACGGCGGCGTCAGCTTCGAAATCATCGGCGTCACCAACAACATCAAGTCCCGCTTCCTAGGTGAAGATCTTCGCCCTGTTCTCTTCCGCTCCCTCGCGCAGACCGTGGCTAGCGATCCTTCCTTCGGGGGCTACACCATTCTCGCCTCCGTCTCCTCACATGCAAATGCACCCGTCATTCCGAACGGAGTCCACGGAGTGAGGAATGCCTCCGAAGATTCCACCTCTTCGGGTGCCCCACCCTCGTCGTTTGAGGACGGGTTTTGGGTTTCTTCAAACAACGATTCCTCTGCCGCTATCGCCTCCTCCATCCGATCCGTCATTCGTGACATGGATCCCACGCTCGCCGTCTATAACGAAGAAACCATCGAGCACCATGTCCGCGGTGCCCTCTTCCTCCCCCGGCTCGCGGGCACACTCTTCGCCGTCTTCGGCATCGTCGGCCTTCTCCTCGCCGCCATCGGCCTTTACGGCGTCATGAACTACGCCGTCAGCCTTCGTACCCGCGAAATCGGCATTCGTATGGCCCTCGGTGCCCAAGCCCAAAATGTCCAAGTCCTGATCCTCCGCCAAGGCACACAACTTACGCTTATCGCGCTCGCGATCGGCCTGCCCGCCGCCCTCCTGATCGCCAAACTTTTCAATTCCATCCTCTACGGCATAAAACCCCACGACGCCATCACCTTCGTATCGATCCCGCTGTTCTTGGCCGCGACCGCTCTACTGGCGTGCTATATCCCGGCACGCCGCGCCTCCAAAGTCGACCCGGCCGCCATCCTTCGCTCCGAGTAAACCGCCATGCCCACCACCTCAAAACAACTTCGTTGCCATCGAAACCGAACCCCAGGACCTCAACCGTCGCGTTTTGTCTCGAACTGCTCCTCTTCGTACCTGTCATTCCGAGCGCAGCGAGGAATCTCTCTTCGGTCGTGGCGTCTTGCCTCTCAACAAAAAATCACCGTCATTTCGCGACCGGCTCCCGATTTCCCAGACCTGTTTCTCAAGAGCTGTGGGCTGTAAACTGACAACTGTTAACTCTTAAGGAGCCCCATGCCACCACTCATTCAACTCAAGAACATCGAAAAGTCCTTTAACGCCGGTCCCAACAAATTCTATGTCCTCCGTCGCATCACCCTGGACATCCAACCCGGCGAATTCGTCACCTTCATGGGGCCCTCTGGGGCAGGGAAGTCCACCCTTCTCAGCATCATCGGTATGCTCGATGCCTCCTGGTCCGGCGAATACTATTTCCTTGATCAGCCCGTCCACAAACTCAATAACAAGCAACGCAACGAACTCCACAAATACAACATCGGTTTCGTCTTTCAGTCCTACCACCTCATCGACAACTTAACGGTCTACGAAAATCTAGAAATCCCGCTCTCCTACAAAAACATCCCGCAAAAAGAACGCGCCAGCCTCGTCTGCGATGCCCTCGACCGCTTCAATATCGTCGCCAAAAAAGATCTCTTCCCCAATCAACTCTCTGGCGGCCAGCAACAACTCGTTGGTGTAGCTCGCGCCGTGATCCAACATCCCAAGCTCATCCTTGCCGACGAACCCACCGGCAATCTCCATTCCACCCAGGGCGAAGAAATCATGCAGCTCTTCAAAAAATTAAACGACGGCGGCACCACCATCATCCAGGTCACCCACTCCGAAAAAAACGCCGGCTATGGCCATCGCATCCTAAATCTCGCCGACGGCTGGCTCCTCCCCGAAGCCCACCACGCCACCACCACTGCCTCCATTCCCGGCGCTCCATGATCCACACCCGCAATCTCGACATTCCGAACGCATCTGCGCCGCACGGCGAGTCTTCGGGCCCCGAGCCTTCTCTCTCAACCGACGCCAAATTCAAGCACGTCACTCCGAACGAAGTCTGCGGAGTCAGGAATCCCTCTGCTCTTGAAATTTCGTTACGCACACGCACCAACTCCACAATCTCTTCCATTCGACAACTCAAAATTCTCCCCGAGGTCCACCAATGAATTTTCGTTCCTTCATTAGCCGCATCCGGAATCTCTTCCACAAGGAATCTCGCGACCGCGAACTACACGACGAACTCTCTTCCCACCTCCAGCTCCACATCGACGACAACCTCCGCGCTGGCATGTCCCTCGAAGCCGCCCGCCGCGACGCCCTCCTGTCCCTCGGCGGCCTCGAACAAACCAAGCTCCGCGTCCGTGATCAACAAATCCTCCCCCGGCTCGACTCCCTCCGTCGCGACGCCACGTTCGGCTATCGCCAGCTCGCCAAAAATAAAATCACTACCGCCGCTGCCATCCTCTCTCTCGCTCTAGCCATCGGCGCCTGCACCTCCGCTTTCCGTCTCATCGACGCGCTCTTTCTGCGCCCACTTCCCGTCGCCAACGCGGATCATCTCTATTTCCTCTCTCGTCTCGCCATCGGTCCCGAAGGCAAGCCGCAGGATTTCGACGGCTGGGCCTATCCCGATTTCCAGCTCATGCGCGATGCCGCTAAAGGCCAGGCCCAACTCTTCGCCATCTCCTATGAAGAACTCACTGACGTCACCTACAAATCCGATCAGGAAATGGAGAAGGCTCACGTCAACTTCATCTCCGGCGACATG
>Ga0074046_10000223_pt1 | contig 50250 bp, 39 predicted proteins | sample BogForMeECP23OM3_FD_94441 | JGI IMG/M metagenome (GOLD analysis project Ga0074046, IMG submission 94441) | Bog forest soil microbial communities from Calvert Island, British Columbia, Canada - Bog Forest MetaG ECP23OM3 | ecosystem: Environmental > Terrestrial > Soil > Wetlands ... | reverse complement strand
TGAAGACAGCCAGGCCACGTTCGTCGAGGACTATGTGTCGCTCGACGGCGGCGTGGTGTTCTGCAACACGGTCACGGAACTGGTCGCTGGCGACCACACTGTGCTTTCGCACTACATGATCGAGCGCGAGCACAAGGACGCTTTCAACATCTCCACGCTGCGTATCCAGCAAGGAAGAAACACCAATGTCGTGTCGCACTCAGTGCTGCTGGGCGGGGCACTGGTGCGCAACAACGTACACCCGGTGCTGGCAGGCGAAGGAGGAGAGTGTCTGATTAACGGCCTCTTCATCGGCAATGACCACCAGCACCTGGACAACTACATGCTGGTAGAGCATGCCAGCCCGCGCTGCGGCAGCCGGCAGTTCTACAACGGGATCCTCGATGGCCACGCCCACGGCGTTTTTCACGGCCGGATCATCGTGCACAAAGATGCGCAGAAAACCGACGCCAAGCAGACCAATCGCAACCTGCTGCTTTCCGACGACGCGCAAATCGACACCAAGCCGCAACTGGAGATCTACGCTGACGACGTGAAGTGCACGCACGGGGCCACCATCGGCCAGATCGAGGGAGACGCCCTGTTCTACCTGCGCTCTCGCGGAATCGACGAGGTGTCCGCGCGCAAGCTCTTGCTCTTCGCCTTCGCCAGCGAGTGCCTGGATCGCATGAAGCAGGGACCCGTCCGGAAGCACGTGGAGGGGCTGATCCACCACTCTTTGTTCCAATTGGCCGAGGCGCCTGATGCGGCAAGAGGGAACGGTCGCGAAGACACCGGAAGAAACTGGGAGGAGATTGGATGACCACCGCCGCCAAGAGATTGCCCAGAGATTTCCGTTCACCGCAGCTACGCGACGCCAGTGTGGAGTTTGACGTGGATAAGGTCCGCAGTGACTTCCCCATACTTCGGCAGAGGGTTCGCGGAAAGGCGCTGGTTTACCTCGACAATGCAGCCACGTCCCAGAAGCCGCAGGTGGTCATTGATGCGATCGTTCGCTACTACGAGCGAGACAACGCCAACATCCATCGTGGCGTGCATTTCCTTTCCGAACATGCGACAGAAGAGTACGAAGGGGCGCGGAGGAAGATGCAATCGTTCCTCCACGCCGCCGATGCGAGCGAGATCATCTTTGTTCGCGGCGCCACGGAAGCCATCAACCTCGTGGCGCAGACCTACGGCCGCACTAACGTTCACGCGGGCGACGAAGTGCTCATCACCGCCATGGAGCATCACTCGAATATCGTCCCTTGGCAGATCCTGTGCGAGGAGAAGGGCGCAAGGCTGAGAGTTGCTCCAATCAGCGACAGCGGCGAACTGCTGCTCGAGGACTTTGAGAAGTTGTTGGGACCGCGAACAAAAATCGTCGCCGTAACCCACGTCTCCAACGCGCTGGGTACGATCAATCCTGTACAGCGCATTATCGAAATGGCACATCGCGGGAACGTCCCGGTGCTAGTCGATGGAGCCCAGGCCGTGCCTCACCTCAAAGTAGACGTGCAGGCTCTGGATTGCGACTTCTATGTTTTCTCCGGTCACAAGGTGTACGGTCCAACTGGCGTCGGCGTTTTGTACGGCAAATCTGCTCTGTTGGATGCCATGCCTCCGTACCAGGGCGGCGGCGACATGATCAGTTCCGTAACCTTCGAGAAGACGATTTACAACAAGCTGCCCTACAAATTTGAAGCTGGCACGCCCCATGTGGCGGGCGCCATCGGCCTGGGCGCAGCCATCGAGTATGTGAACGGCCTCGGGATGGACAACATCGCTGCGCATGAGCACGAGTTGCTTGCCTATGCCACTGACATCGTTTCAGCAATCCCCGGCATTCGTCTGATCGGCACTGCGAGAGAAAAGGCTGGTGTACTCTCGTTCCTGCTGGACAGCATCCACCCGCACGACATCGGGACCATCCTCGACCAGGACGGAATTGCTATCCGAACCGGGCATCACTGCGCTCAGCCCGTGATGCAGCGCTTCGGCATCGCGGCCACGGCGCGTGCTTCGTTCGCTCTCTACAACACCAGAGAAGAAGTCGATGCTCTCGCCGAGGGCATGCAGAAGGTGCGGGAGGTGTTCGTCTGATGCCCGATCTGCGCGAGCTCTACCAGGAAGTTATCCTGGAGCACAGCAAGGCGCCTCGCAACTATCGCGAGCTGGCGACGGCGAACCACAGGGCGGAAGGATATAACCCGCTCTGTGGTGATCACTTCACCGTCTACCTGGACTTGGAGGGCGACTCGATTCGCGACATCAGCTTCCAAGGCTCAGGATGCGCGATTTCTAAGGCGTCAGCATCCCTGATGACGCAAAGCGTGAAGGGTAAGACCAGGGCGGAAGCGGCAAGACTCTTCGACCAGTTCCACAAGCTGGTGACGGGCCAGTCGCCGGCGAACGGGAACCGGGCTGAACTGGGCAAGCTGGCTGTTTTTTCCGGCGTCTCGGAATTTCCTGTGCGGGTCAAGTGCGCCACCCTGGCCTGGCACACATTGCACGCTTCACTGGAAAGGAAACAGGGCACTGTGTCGACGGAGTAGCCCGCCATACAGCGTGAGGAGAAAGAACAGCTACGAGGGGAGTTCTATATGGGTGCGAGTGAACCGATCACGGTGAGTCGAACTTGTGAAGTCATCGAGATCCCCAGTGGGATTCGCGCTACCCTCCCCGCCGGTGCCGTCGTAAGGATCATGCAGTCCCTAGGCAGCGGCTTCACGGTGGCTACCGATCGCGGCTACATGTACCGTGTCGATGCCAAGGATACGGATGCCCTGGGGCTCTCCAACGCGGCGACGGCACAAGAACTTGCAGTCCGGGAAGGGCCTTTCAGCCAGCAGATGGTCTGGGATCAGTTGAAGACCGTGTACGACCCGGAGATTCCGGTCAATATCGTGGATCTGGGTCTGGTTTACTCGTGCGTGATTGCGCCCCTGGAGCAAGGGCGGAACAGGATTCATATCAAAATGTCCATGACTGCTCCCGGTTGCGGTATGGGCAACGTGCTCAAGGCCGACGTGGAGAGCAGGCTCTCGCGGTTGCCCGGTGTCAAGGAAGTTCATGTTGAAGTCGTGTTCGATCCGCAATGGCACCCCGGCCTCATGTCGGATGCGGCCAAGCTTCAGCTTGGCTTCGACCTGGATTACGGCGCGGCACAAACCTTGCCACCGATCCGAAGATAGTGATCGTCCACAATTGGCCGAGAAGGCTCTGGATTCCGGCGCAGGGCGAGAGACATTCGCCCACACGCCCGCGGCGTCGCGGTCCGCGCTCACCTAAGCTGCTGTGCGTTCTGGTCTAGGGCGAGCGTAATTCACGTCCAGCGTCCCAGTCGGCATCCACTAGGGCTCGGCCCGTTCGGCAAGCTCTTGTAGAAATGGGCTCTTCTGGATATGCCGTGAGTGCGCCGAGACATGCACGTAGGGAAAGCCCAGGAATTGTTTAGCGGAGACTTGCGTTATTTCCAAGCAATTAAGTTTCGACGGTTTCGCTTTCGCCAGCACTCGCTCGATTGCTCTCCGTATGGTTCTCTCTCCCCAACAACCCAAGGCGGTCGCCTGCATGTTGCCAGCCAGAAAAAAGAAGTTCCAGTCAGCTCGTCGGATGTCTCGGTCAACGGCGTCGGCGTCGGAATTCTTGATGATTTCCCAGCCATGTGAATATGGTTCCGTTTCTACTCGCAAGGATTGGGGGATGATGGTGCCCGCCTTCATCATGATGGTGCCCGGTTTTATGGTGCCTGACAATCGAGTCTCCCCTTCCGTCGAAGATCCAGCGGTCAATGAAAAAAGCGTGAGCAAAAGAAAAGGCCTCGCCCTGCGACGAGGCTTCCGTAGTTTTCGCGCTAATCTGATTAGACGTTGAACGACGACCCGCAGCCGCAAGTGCTCTTCACGTTCGGGTTCTCGAATTTGAAACCGGCGCCCTCCAGGGTCTCGACGTAATCCACGCGGCAGCCGTTCAGGTACATGATCGAGGTGGCGTCCACGAACACTTTAAGGCCGTCCATATCGAACACTTTGTCCATCATTCCCGCGCTGGTGTCGAACTGCAGGGAGTAGGAGAAGCCCGAGCACCCGCCTCCCACCACCCCCACGCGCAGGCCAGCCGGCGCGGGATTCTGTTGCGCCATGATTCCCTTTACCTTGGCAATGGCATTTGGGCTCAGGCTAATAGGTGCCGCCTTTGCTTCCGGCGGAGTCGGGGTCGTCGGGGTAGTCGTTGTGGTCGACATAGGTATCTCCTCGAGCCTACAAACGTAAATTGTAGCAGACGCACACGGGACGGTTCAGACAAAATCTTTGCTGCGTATCTTCGGAAATTCCTGCCGAGCCGTTTGCGGCGTGTCTCCGCGGCCTTCAGGAGGCATCTGAGGCGCTCACGCAGGCTCAAGAGGTCGCTGACTATCAGTCGATTGGCGTGCGATGTCGCGAGGCGCTGCTGGCGTGATGAATAGCGACCGCTGCTGCTCAGAGCGATCAAGTGTTATCCTCACGTCGGGCGGAAGAAACGAAGTCCGAGTTCTTCGCGGCGGCCGTGTCACCCTCTTTCTTTGTTTGGGGACTGGCGATGTCCTCCTGGCTCCGTACGTTTCCCTTCAGGCATGCGCCATCTTCGATAGTGATCCGCGGTGTATAGATGTCGCCTACAAGGATGGCTGACTTCTTCAGATCAACGCGTTCGCTGCCGTACAGGTTTCCGTCCACTCGACCCCGAATCAGGATTTTGGGGGCTTGCAAGTTGGCACGGATGCGTCCGTCAGGTCCGACAGTAAGGCTGCCATCGAGCAGTTCGACACGGCCTTCCAGTTCGCCGTCCAGATAGACATCCTCACTTCCCGAGAGTTCGCCTTTGATCGCGATCGATTTTCCGATATGTGCCACATCGGAGCGGAAACTCTCGGCCGACTGGGGCGTTAGAACAACGCGCACCGGTTCTCGGGACGGAGCACTAGGCGCGGAAGGAGCGGCGCTCGGCGTCCCGGGTGTTCTGCTAGCCGGTGCAGGCTTACTCTCCTCTTTACCAGTCCATTTCCACATGGTGCACCCCTTGTCTCTTTCAAGGCCAATTGGAAGTTCGCCGCTGAGTTGATCTTCAACAGTCGGTCCAACGTAGCACATCGGTGCTATTCACAAATTCCATCAACGGAGTCTAGGGTAGCCGCACACCATTTGCCGGGGTGGTCATCGGCGGTGCACTCTTGACGGAAAACCGACCGTTTAGATCTTGCTCTTTGGTGCGACACTAAGCCTGCCGACTCGAATCCGTAGACTACGCGTCTCGGTCTTGGAGGCACCAGCCGCCCGTTTGAATGTGCCTGTCTAACTTCCTCCGAAGACTTCGATGCACGATCGAGACCGCCGCCAAGGCTTCAGGTTTACACTCAAGCACAATATCTTCTTGGCGCTGGGGAGCGAGGGTTACGCGGTCCCCGCGCTGACGAAAAACTTCTCCTCCGGGGGGCGCATTCCTCTACTGTGATCAGTCTATCAGGCGCGAGCAGCGGGTTGGTAAAAGTCTGAATTCAAAACAACCCACTCCCCAGCGTTCGTGACCCTTGACAGCGGCGGTTCCGGTTTAACGCTTTCGGTCTGCGATATCAGCGCGGATCACGTTCAAGTAGTCGCCGGCGGATTCGAGTGCCTGCTCGGCATCATGGTGAGAAACAAACCCGGTGTCATCATAAAGCGCCATATTGCGTTTCCGACGGAGGCGATCAAAGACAGCCAGCAGACCGGCGTGTTTCTTGTCGATGCGGGACCGTACAAAATCGATGATGGCGATGTGGTGCCCAGGCTGACTTCTCGCACGGAATCCATGGCTGAACATGAACCCAAGGGAACCTTTCAGCATTGCTTCGTAGGCCTGCTGAAGACAAGCTTCCTCATCAAAAGCGAGAATTTTGCGGGCCGAGGCCAGCTTCTTATCCGCGCTTGTGAGAAAGCGCTCAATCTGCGCCCAGTCAACGCTGTGCGGCTTTAGTTTCTTCATCTGAACCTACGAGCGGAATACGCCTATTGTGCCAGACGTTTTCCAGAAAGGCATCTTTTCGAGCACGGCGTGAGCCGAATTCCTTCGGCGTTAGGACGGTGTAGTTGATTTCGCGCCCGAGTTGCCGCTCAAGCCTTCGCACGGCTTGTGCCAAGACTTCCTCACGCGGGGAGCCAATCACGAGCACGTCTATATCGCTGGCAGCGTCCTGCTGGTTGCTTGCAAACGAGCCGTACAGATAAGCCTCGTCTATTCCCTCAATTCTCTTGAAGACCTGTGTAATCAGGGGTGCCGCACCAATAGTCTTCGTAACGATCTTTCGCACTTCATCAAAAAGCGGATACTCGCGGTTTAGTTGAAAATACTTTTGGCGGCCAATCACTTCCGACCGAAATAGACCATCCCGCTCCAGGCGTCCCAGCTCTTTCGACAGGTTAGACGGATCGATGTTCAGCCGCTCCGCCAAGTCGCGCAAGTGGTGACGGGCTGTCGGGTTTGTGAAGTAATAAGCCAGCAGTTGCTGGCGCGCCTTGGAGCGAAGGTCAAGCATGTGGTAGAACTATACCACAAATGTGGTAATAGCTGACAACGGTAAGATGAGGAGCTTGCTCGACAATATCGAGGTGAAACCGCTGGTTAAGGGCTATCTGCGCTGTTTTCTTGAACCCACGATTTCAACCCACGATTCGTATGTCTCTCACGTTTTCTCAAGGACTTAGGCGGCCATCTGGAGTCACTTAAGTTGTTGAAACTACAGCATAACGTAGCACTGAAAAGGCTGGCGTCGGCGGTTCAACTCCGTCCCTGGCCACCATATCTTTCAGTGACTTAGCAACCCAGCCCGAAATTTCACACCTGTGATTTCACACCTGTGGTCTCTCACGGCCCTAAGAAAACGGGTGACGGCCAGACATGGTCAGGACCTGTTCGCCAACCGAAACGACCTGCTCGAACCATCCGCCGGTATGCAGAGCAAGGTGATGACACCAGCGCGCTAGAAAAGACTCAGGATCGAGTTCTCAGTTAGAAATCGTTTTGCCATCGGCGCCTGCCTGTTCTCCGGCCGCATCACAAGCCGCTCACGCCAATACTCCTCCTGCCACTTGTAACAAATCAGTGGAGTTTGACAGATGCGACGTAGGTCCTCGAAAGTGAACCGTTTCTCGAGTGAGAGATAGTAGTCAACCAGCCCCCTGTACAGGTCACAGGCGCGTTGATGCAGAGAGACCAAGTACCGCTGCAACAACGGATCGTTGATTTTCGGTGCCAGTTCGTCGAGTAGTTCATGCTCGAAACTGACATAGTTGGCGTCAGCGATAAAAAGAGTGAGTTGTTCGCGGTTACGCTTATCAAGCCGCTTGGTCCGATACGTCTGCACCCCCGCCACCACGAGGCTTACGGCCGTCATCAGCCACCCCGATACCGCAAGCGAGTCCATTGTCAATCTCCTGTTGGTATAGAGATGTTTCGATAAGTCTAGCGCGTTCATATTACTTGGCGACTAAACCAAGAAGGACCGCGCTAGAAATGAAAGACAAGCCGCTCACCAGTGCGTGCTGAGCATATCGCGGCTCCTCGGTATGCTGCCCGAGTACACCTCTGACGGCACTGGCAATCATGTAGAAGAACCCGCCCCCCACATGTGCGAACAATATGCCCAACCAGAACGTGGACGTGGAATTCACCAGGTAGAATCCAATTACGCCCCCAACAATTGTCATGCTCTCCACGCCGAGCGCCCACGTAATCGCTTTCTTGCGGTCAATTCCGGCGCCGAGCAGTAGCAATATCAGAGCCAGACCTTCGGGTATCTTGTGGACTGAGATTCCGGCTACGAGACCGACATCCGGATGGCCAAGCAGATTGTCCCCAAACGCGATGCCGAGTCCATCCATAGTGCAGTGCAGGCCAAGAGCGACTATCAACATCATGGCGGTCTGTGCCAGTTGGGGATTTGCTTGTTCGAGGTCGTTGACCGCACAAGCTGGACAGACGTGGTAGACATATTTGCCGACGACCCATAGGAGAAAATATCCGCTGGCACAGGCAAAAAGAAGGGTTGGCCACGTCAAGAATTGTTTAGCATCAGGTAAGACGTCGAAGAGTGTGACCGCCAACAGAGTACCCATTGCCGCCGCGACCAGCAGGCTTAGACGGTGCAAGGCGATCCTGCGCAGGGCGACTCCGAGTGCTACTCCGGCAAATGCAAAGAGGGTTGCAACGGCCGGGTGCAGGAAGATGAGGCTGAGGGAGTGGGCCACGGTCGTCATAGTAAACCACCCTAATTAAAGTGTAGACTACCATACCCCGTATAGTATAGTGAAAGGCGATATAAAACTATGAGCCACACAGTCAAAGAAAAACAGAACCTCCTTCTCAGGGCGAAGCGCATCCGAGGGCAGGTAGACGCTTTGGTGCGAGCCCTAGACGAAGAGCGCGATTGCTCCGAGGTTCTGCAAGTGATGAGCGCAGCCAGAGGGGCCATGAACAGCTTGATGGCTGAGCTTCTGGAAGGCCACATCCGTAGCCACGTTCTCAACGGAAAACACAAGCCATCTTCTCAGCAGGTAGTGGCCGCTGATGAAGTGATCGACATGGTGAAGTCGTATTTGAAATAACCGCGTTCTGAGATCGGAAGGAATTTCTGTATGAGCTCCTCGCCCTTGATCGCAAAGCCGTCGGCCCACGGTCCCCAACTGAAACGGAGGCGGCCTTCTCCAGACATAAAAGAACCTGACCTCGGCGCTGAACACGAAGAGCATGGGCACGGGGCGGAGTGGACCGAACTCATCCGCATTGCCTTTGTGGCCTTGGCTGCGGGGGCTGTCTGGTTTCGGATTTGGGAGCCATTTCCTCGGGTCAGTCTCATTGGCACCGCGGCCACACTCGTTGGCGGCTACCCCATCTTCAAGGAAGCCTTCGAGAACATCGTTGAGCGGAAGATGACGATGGAACTCTCGATGACCATCGCGCTGTTGTCGGCCCTGGCCATCGGGGAGTTTTTCACAGCCTTGGTAATTACGGCCTTTGTGCTCGCAGCGGAAGTCTTGGAAGGGCTCACGGTTGGACGAGGCCGGCGCGCGATTCAGGATCTGCTCGATTTTCTTCCCCGAACGATTAGTGTCCGGCGTGATGGCCGAGTCATCGAGATCCCTGCTGAACAGGCAGAGGTCGGCGACTCGGTCATCGTAAAGCCGGGGGGCCACATCCCCGTCGACGGGATTGTGCTTGATGGGCGCTCTTTTGTTGACCAGGCTGCCATCACGGGAGAGGCAATGCCCGTGGAGAAGTTCGCCGGTGATGCGGTTTACGCGGGAACCATCAATCAGTCCGGAGCCCTGGAGATTGGCGCGCAGAAATTGGGCCGCGATACCAGCTTTGGAAGGATCGTCGAGGCGGTGGAGCGGGCCGAGAAGTCACGGGCTCCAATTCAGAAGACGGCTGATCGACTAGCCGGCTATCTAGTGTATTTCGCGCTGGGCGCTGCCGTTTTGACCTTTCTTGTCACTCACAACGTTCGGTCGACCATTTCCGTAGTAATTGTCGCTGGGGCCTGTGGCATCGCGGCGGGAACGCCCCTGGCCATACTGGGCGCAATCGGTCGCGCCGCACACCACGGAACGATCATCAAAGGCGGCCTCTACCTGGAATCACTGGCCGCGATCGACACGGTGGTCCTGGATAAGACCGGCACGCTAACTTTCGGAACTCCGCAAATTCATGACGTCATTTCCAGTGACGGTTTTGCGGTGCGCGACATTATTGCCGCGGCCAGCATTGCTGAGCGCAGGTCTGAACATCCCCTGGCCAAGGCGATCGTTGCGCGAGCCGCTGAGCTGGATCTTCCGGTTGTTGAGCCCGATAGGTTTACGTACACGCCCGGAAAGGGAGTCAGAGTTATCTATGAAGGCGAGGAGATCCTTGTCGGCAGTCGCGCACTCCTGACGGAGCACGGCATCCGGAGGATTCTTCCTATCGACGGCAGAGGTACAGATGGAGCTTCGGAAGTCTACGTTGCGAGGGGTGGGCAAGTTCTTGGGAGCATCCGAATTGCGGATGTTTTGCGGCCAGAAGCCAAGAATGCGGTTGCGGCAATGCGACAGATGGATTTGAAAACTGTTCTGTTGAGCGGAGACACACAAGCTGCGACTTCATCAGTTGGCCACGACCTTGGCGTGGACGAGGCTATTGGAGAACTCCTGCCGGACCAGAAGGCAAAGTGGGTCAGAGAGCTGCGCGGCAAGGGACGCAAAGTGGCAATGGTGGGAGACGGTATCAATGACGCTCCAGCCTTGGTAGAGGCCAATGTCGGCATCGCTATGGGATCCGGCACGGATGTTGCTCGGGAGAGCGCGGATGTGATCTTGATTGGAAGCGATCTCTCGAAATTGGTCGAAACTTTGCGGGTTGCTCGACGCTGTCGCGGGATCATCATGCAGAACTTTGCGGGCACGTTGGTCGTGGACAGCGTAGGAGTCGGAATGGCAGCCTTCGGTTTTCTCAATCCGCTTTTGGCCGCATTTATTCACGTGACCTCAGAGTTGGCATTCATCCTCAATTCCACGAGATTATTGCCCCGTAATTCTGAAGCCGGACAATGAGATCGAGGATCTGATATGGACGAACTCTACGGCTTATTGGACTGGGCGCCTTTCAGAGGCAGGGACGGATCAGGCACTGTGAACGAGGATCGAGATTGTCCACTGAAAACGAGACGCGTCGTGGTCGGGCAAATTACGATCTGCCGAGGCTGTTGTTGCGGCAATACAGAGCGTGGGTTGCCCGAAGTGCCGGTGGAATGGCTGAAGAGTGAATGGCGTAAGCGAGGCCTGCTGAAGCGGGTCCAACTGACCATTAGCGGTTGTGTTGGGCCGTGTGATGTGCCCAATGTGGTCGTGGTTACGAACTCGTCGGGCACAGAATGGCTGGGGAATATTGTTAAGTTCGACCAGTACCGGAGCCTGCTTGAGTGGGCTGTCCGGTGTCGCGATGCAGGCGAGATGTTAACCCTGCCGTGCGAGTTCCATGAATGCAGGATCAGCCCCTTTCGTTCGTAGAGCTTTGCGGAATTCACGCAAAGGACCGAAAGTGAAGCTCGAATTCTCGTGAAGCGTGCGCGGCGATGTACTCTCGTTGCCTTGGTTTCTAGATTTGGTGTAAATTCAAACAAAGCATTCATGGGGTAGCCTTCATGCAGTCGATCTCGAAGCGGATAGCGTTTCTGTGCCTATTGCTGATGTTTTGGTCAGCAATAGCATTCGTTGCGCATCACCATTCGAGCGCGACCGACGAGGCAAAGTGTACGGTTTGTATCGCCGCTAATTCAGCTTCCCCCAAAACCAACTCCACACCGCGCCCTGCGAGGTTCATTGTCGTATCCCGCTTTCGGGCAGAGCCAGTCTCCCCCAAACAGCGCTTCGTAGCGTTCGCACTCAGCGTTCGCCCGCCTCCTAGCGTCTAAAAATCCAACTACAGTCGTGTCTAGGCCGGTTCGTATCCCAAGAATCGTTTCCTTTGATTTTTAGACCAATTCTCTGGAGGAATTCATGTTGGCTTCTTACAAGAAGTCGCTTTATGCGGCTTTTCTGGTGGTTTTCTATCTGGGGCTGGGCCTAAGCGCTTACGCACAGTCGGGTGGAAGTTCGATCAGCGGTACCGTCCTGGATCCTTCAGGCGCAGTGGTGGCGAATGCAAGCGTTGAGATTCGCAACGTCGTCAGCGGTTTTGACCGAACTACGACAACCGACAGTAACGGGAAGTTCAATTTCCCGAACGTGCCGTTTAACCCATATCACATGACGGTGACGGCCAAGGGGTTCGCTCAAAACGCGCAGGACGTGGAGATCCGCTCGGCACTGGGCGTGAATGTGAAAGTCAGCTTGATGGTGGCCGGCAGCTCCGACACGGTCACGGTCGAGGCTGGAGCGGATTTGGTAGAGAACGATCCGATCGGCCACACCGACGTGGATCGGGGATTGTTCGACAAGATTCCTCTGGAAAGCCAGTCCTCGTCGGTGAGTTCGCTGGTCACGCTCTCGGCACCGGGAGTGGCAGCCGATTCGAACGGCCTGTTTCACGGACTGGGCGATCACGCGTCGAACTCGTTCTCGGTCGACAACCAGCCGATCACCGACCAGCAAAGCAAGATTTTTTCGAATCAGATTCCGGTCGATTCGATCCAGTCGCTGGAGGTGATTCCTGGCGCACCGCCGGCTGAATACGGAGGCAAGACGAGCCTGGTGATCGTAGCGACGACGCGATCAGGCCAGGGCGTCACCACACCGCACGGCAGCGTGAATGCCTCGTATGGTTCGTTTGGCTCGTCCAATGTGGGTGCCGATCTGGCTTACGGAGGTCAGAAGTGGGGAAACTTCATTTCTGTGAACGGGCTGAATAGTGGCCGGTTCCTCGATCCGCCGGAATTTGTCGTAATGCACGACAAAGGCAACGAAGAGAACCTGTTTGACCGTGTGGACTACCAACTCTCAACCGCGGACTCGATTCACGTGAACCTGGGCTTTTCGCGTTCCTGGTTCCAGACGCCCAACAACTTTGACGGCCAACTTGCCACGCCGTGGTCAGGAGTGGTGGTTGCCAATGGGGGTCTCGATCCGAATGGCAATATTGTCGGCCCCACCGACCAACGCGCGCTGATCAAGAGCTTCAACATCGCGCCGACCTGGACGCGAGTGATCAGTCCGACCACCGTCTTCAGTCTTGGCGGCTGGGTGCGACGGGACGCCTTCAATTACTATCCCAGCAACAACCCATTCGCCGATCTTGGTCCCTCCAATCTGCAGCAGGAGACCATCTCGCAGTATCGGACGCTGGCGAACGCCGGACTGCGCTCCGATATTTCCTACGTGAAGGGGATCAATAACCTTAAGCTGGGAGCTACGTATCAACAAACGTTTCTTACCGAGAATTTCAATCTCGGGATCGTCGATCCGACGCTGAATGCGCCGTGTCTGGATGCCAGCGGCGCTCCTGTATTTGTTGGCCACCCTGGGCTCAACGATCCAACGCAATGCAACGGGGCGGGCTTGCAGCCCAATACAATTAACAACCCGCTTGCTACCGCTCCCTTCATTCCTTTGCTGGGTTGTTACGACCTGACCCGGCCGACTCCGTCGTCCAACGATCTCTGTGCGGGTTCCAGCAGTACCTTGTATCCATTTCGCGGTCATACGGATGTAAAAGAGCTGGCCCTTTACCTGCAAGATGCGATCTCCAAGGGAAACTGGTCTTTCAACCTGGGAATTCGCGGCGATTTGTACAACGGCTTGGTCGTTGCGCGTCAAGCCGAGCCGCGTCTCGGAGCCGCTTACAACATTAAGCGGACCAACACGGTGCTGCGCGTTTCCTATGCGCGAACGCTGGAGAGTCCGTTCAATGAAAATCTTGTCCTGGCCAGCGAAGGGTGCAATTTCGCTGTTATTGCGGACCTTATCCCATGCGTGCAAAAACCCAACACACCTGGCTATCGCAATGAGTTCCACGCTGGCTTGCAGCAGGCGTTCGGGCGCTATGCCGTCGTGAGCGGGGATTACATTTGGAAGTACACGCACACCGGCTACGATTTCAGCACGCTGGCGGCGACGCCCATCTTCTTTCCGATCGGATGGCACAATTCCAAGATTCCGGGATACGCCATTCGCGTGAGCGTGCCGGAATTCCACGGATTCTCGGCGTTGGTAGTGATGTCGAGCGTGGCCGCGCGCTTCTTCCCACCCCAAACCAGCGGTCTGGGCGTTACGGTCGGGCAGAGCGGGCTCCCGTTCCGTATCGACCACGACGAGAAATTCAACCAGACGACGCACCTGCAATACCAGCCTTGGAAGCGCGGCCCATGGTTCGGCTTCAATTGGCGATATGACAGCGGACTGGTGGCTGGCGCGGCACCTTGCTACGGTGGCAATTGCGCGCAGACGACAACACTGGGCGGGCAACCAGCCATCAACATGACGGATGCGTTCGGGACTCCCCTAACCGCCGACCAGGAGTTCCAAGCGGGGTTCTTTTGCGGATCTCAACACGCCACCCCGACTGTGGCTCTGCCGTCTCAGTGCCTGGCATCGCAGTTCGGATCGACTCTTATAAGCGTACCGGCACCGAACACGGAGAACGACGACCACAATCCGCCGCGCATCGCGCCGCGGAACCTGTTTGACGTTGCGGTGGGCGACGATAACCTGTTCAAAGGCGACCACTACAAATGGAGTCTCACGCTTACTGCCATCAACGTGTCCAACAAATTAGCGCTGTATAACTTTCTTTCGACCTTCAGCGGCACGCACTATGTGACGCCGCGCGCGCTGACGGCTCAGCTCGGGTTCCACTTCTAGCCCGACGTGCCAGAGGGCTCTGGTCGACTCAAGACCAGGGCCCTGTTTGCCATAACGAATGCTCGATCTTCACAGTGCTTGCGGAAGATGATCGCACCGAAAATCGATGACTTGTGCCGAACGCAAAAGTCGTGGAACAGTGTGGTCCGCCTTCATAACTCTGCTTTTCGAGGCTCAGTCCTATGGGCAAATATTGCTATGGTAAGGGCAGGAGAAAAGTCATAGAGGAATTTAAGAATTGGCAGGGCCTTTGGATCCTGGCAGCGCTCAGTGCGGTTGCGATGGGAACCCTGCTGCTATACATGCTCGGTTACTTGCATCTCGACGGCGACTAATCTCAGTCCTTGGTGCACCGGGAGACGACAAATGATGGGGTAGATTGTTTGAAAATGGGTTGAAGATGACTGGCATTCCGCCGTGCTGCGTTAGACCACGGGCGCCACGACTTTGAACTGGAGAGCTAAACGTCGCTTCCCGGCGAAGCGATGAGATTCAACAGAGGGAAACCGGGCAACACGGCGGCGTCCCGTCGCGGAGGCTGAAGATTCATTTCTGCGGGTTCATCATGTGGCAGCGTGTGGCCTTCGCTATGACCGTTGTGCCTCTGGGAATTGGTGGAGGCGTGCTCGCCCTTTTTGTCCGTGGCATGCACGCTGAGCGGGGCGCGGCAGTAGGTTTCTGCTTTGTTTCTGCGTTGGCAATCGTGCAGGCGTGCATGGTTGCCTCCGGGATCGCCGAAGCGCGCAGGCTGAACAGCAACGTTCGAAATACATGCTTTCGAGGAACTCAAGCGAAATTTCGAGATGTTTTCCTCGTGGGGCTGTGTGCGTTCGTGGTAGTCCTCCCCATGGCATTGGTCGGAGCAAGCTCTGAAACCCAAGCCCGATTCGCCACTGTCATGTTAGGTGGTGCGGTGTTTTCCACTGCGGCAGCATTGACGGTGTTGCCTGTCCTCATTGCCTGGATTACTGAGTGAAGGATCGCGGGAGGCCTGCAGCAACGTTCGCGTTTCCTTGGCTCGTTCCGAACCTGCGGGCAGAGTGGACGAAGCGGTAGTTACTCATCCACGCCATAAGTGGTTGGTTGAATTGAAGACTACCGACGATCTGGTTTGACAGCCGCTGCAACCAGAAACTCAGCCGTGAACTGAACTCGAAGTGTAGCTTGGCCCAGGGACGAAGCGGATCTCAAGAGCTTCTGACGACGCACGGTCACAAGTGGGCGTGATCTCGATCACTGAGTTGAGGGTCGGGCATGTCTATCATGAGTCCGCATTCCAGCAGGGTGTTCCGGCCCGAGGATGGGGAGTACCTGACGTGCGGTCGATATCGAAGAGCATAGCGTTGCTGTGTCTAGTGCTGACGTTCTGGTCTGCATTGGCGTTTGCTGCGCATCACCATTCGAATGCGGCCGAGTCGGCAAAGTGTAGGGTCTGTGTTGCTGCCCATTCAGCTTCCCCCAAAGTTAGTTCCACTCCGCGCCCGGCGACGTTCATTGCCGAACTCACCTTTCGGGCGGAGCCAGTTTCTGCCAAACAGCGCCTCATAGCGTTCGCACTCAGCGTTCGCCCGCCTCCCCAAGTCTAGGTCTCAGAAGAATCGACGATTCGTCATTGGATTCGTTCTGCGACCGTATTTTCTGTCGCGCCTTCCTGGACTCGATTGCTGAGCAACAACGCGGTGTTCGGCGCGTTCGTCCGTCGAGACCAGTACGACTATTCCTTTGTCGCGCTACGCGACCCAGACTTTATCCTTGGGAGACCTGCAATGAAATCGCTTCATCCTTGCTTTCATTTTTCTTGCTTTCATCTTGGTGCTTCGAATTTGAGTGCCAGGCAGGCCCACAATTCTGCGTTGCCACGACTGGCTCTGGCAGTTCTTTTTCTGGGTGCCTTGCTTTTCATCCTTGGGCCACGTGCGTTCGGCCAATCTCTTGGAAGTGCCGGGACTATCGGCGGGAAGATCACTGATCCGAGCGGTGCCGCCATCGCCAACGCACGCGTGAGCCTGTCCAACGATCTGACCCTGTATCGGCGGGAGGCCATGACCTCAGCTTCCGGTGAGTTTCAGTTTACGAACATCCCCCCGAACGTCTACCACTTCGAGGTCGATGCGGTCGGCTTCCAGCATCACCATCGAGACCTGACGGTTCGGAGCGCTGTGCCCGTGAGCCTCGAAATCAGCCTGTCCATCGAGGCGCAGCACACCTGGGTCACGGTAGCGGGCGAGGCACCGTTGGTCGAAACCACACCATCCGCGCACTCCAATGTGGATAACACCTTGTTTTCAAAGATGCCGACGACTTCGATCGCATCGGGCCTCAGTGACATCATCACGCTTTCTTCTCCCGCCGTGGTAGCGGATTCGGATGGCTTCTTCCACTCTCTCGGCGATCACGCCCAAATGAGTCTTTCTGTCGACAACCAACCGATCACGGACCAGCAAGGCAACCTCTTCTCAACGCAGATTCCGCTGAACGCGATCCAGTCTGTGGAAGCGGTTTATGGAGGAACCCCTGCCGAGTACGGCGATAAAACCGCGCTGGTCGTTACGACCGTAACCCGCTCGGGGCTTGGACAGAAGCCGCACGGCAGTTTTTCGGGCGAGTATGGTTCTTTTGGGACCTTCAATCAGAAAGCCGACCTGGGTTTCGGCGGCAGCAAATGGGGTCAGTTCCTGGCGGTGAATACGTCGCGCTCTGGCCGTTTCCTCGACACTCCCGAATACAGGCCCTTTCACGATATCGGCAACGATGAGAACATCTTTTCCCGATCCGATTACCAGCCAAACTCCCCGAATATGTTCCATCTCAACATCATGGCGGCGAGAAACTGGTTTCAGATTCCTAACACCTATCCTGAAGTAGCCTCCGGGCAGGATCAGAGGCAAATGGTGAGATCCTACAACATCGCCCCGGGCTGGGTTCGCACCTTTGGGCCCAATTCCCTCTTGAGTGTGAATGCGTTCGTGCGTCAGGACCAGATCAATTACTACCCCACTCAAAATCTAATGGCCGACCAACCCGCAACACTGGCGCAGAACAGGCGGCTGACCAACCTCGGTCTGAAGGCGGATTTCAGTTATGTTCATGGGCGGCGGCACAACGTCAAAGTTGGCGCGCAGATTACCCACACCTTGCTGACGGAGCGCTTCAGCCTTGGACTGACCGACCCGACGTTCAATCCAGTTTGCTTCAATCCCGATGGGAGCCCAGACACCAACCCGACTCCGACCGATCCCAGTGCCTGCGCGGCCCTGGGACTGACGCCGAATCTTCCGCCCGACCAGGGAGGTAGTTTCAAGCCGGGCTTGGTGGCGTACGACCTGACCCGCGGGGGTTCTTTGTTTCAGTATTACGGCCACGCGGACATCAAAGAGGAGGCGTTTTACGCGCAGGATGCCATTAGTCTTGGCAATTGGACGCTGAATGCGGGATTGCGGTTCGACCGCTATGACGGCATCAGCCACGGCTCGCAGCTGCAGCCTCGGATGGCTTTGTCTTATCACATTGCTCCCACAGGGACCGTATTGCGGGTGGCTTATTCGCACAGCTACGAGACCCCACTCAACGAGAACTTGGTGCTGTCGAGTGCCACGGGCGCTGGCGGATTGGCTCAAAATGTCTTTGGCGCGTACGCGAGCGTGCCGCTGAAACCGGGAATTCGCAACATGTACAACGCCGGTCTCGAACAGGCTCTGGGGTCGCATCTCGTGCTGGATGCTGACTACTTCTGGAAGTACACGCGCAACGCCTTCGACTTGGACAACATATTTACAACTGCCATCTTCTTTCCCATCGAATGGGACCATTCCAAGATGGACGGCTTCTCCTCGCGGTTGTCCCTTCGTCAATACAAGGGCCTGGCCGCCTACACTACGCTGGGGCACACACGGGCCCGCGTGTTTGGCCCGGAGAACGGCGGCCTGATCTTTGGCAGTCCCGTGGACCGCACCGTCGTCCGGATCGACCACGACCAGGCACTCCAGAGCACGACTCACGTACAGTATCAGTTGCCAAAAAAGGGACCTTGGGTGGGGTTTACTTGGCGCTACGACAGCGGCATCGTGTCGGGCGCAGTTCCGGATCTCGCCAGCGTCCTGGCGTTGACCGCTGACCAGCAAGCCCAGATCGGGTTCTATTGTGGCGGTCAGGTCGCCACGCCCTGGGTTCCGATCACGACCTGCAATTCCTCGTCCTGGGGAACGAAACTGGTAAACATCCCGGCGCCAGGCACGGAAAACGACGACAAGAATCCTGCACGTGTTCGTTCGCGCCACTTGTTCAACATCGGCGTCGGGACCGACAATCTGTTCCACACCGATCGCGTGCGCTGGACAATGCGGTTTGAGGCACTGAACGTTACGAACAAGCTGGCGCTGTTCAATTTCCTGTCGACCTGCTCAGGGACACATTTCGTTGCGCCGCGCGCGTACCGGGCGGAGTTGGGTGTCGCTTTCTGAGGCCCTCCTTTGGTCTGTCTCGCAGCACAGGCCAAGCGGGCGCGGTCATCGTGGCTGTGCGAGGGTGGCCAGATCAACCGGACCAAGACATGAGTCATTTAGGGCGACGATGAAGTCCGTCACGGGTGCGGCCACCACCATGAGGAGGATGACCTAGAATACCGAGCGGGAGGAAATTGTCATGCTTCGTCGGCGTCCCATGCGCGTGCTGGTCTCATTGACTGGCGTCGTAGTGGTCACCTATGTGGCCTATCGGCTCATTCCCGTGAACGCCACAACCGTCGGGTTCGCCTATTTGCTCCTTATCCTTATTGTCGCCAGCACCTCGGGATTTCTGGAGGCGGCCCTGTCCTCGTTACTCGCCACGCTCCTGTTCAATTTCTTCTTCCTGCCGCCGGTCGGAACCTTCACTGTCGCCGACCCGCAAAACTGGGTCGCCCTGTTCAGTTTTCTGGCGACTTCTCTCATTGCCAGCCGATTGTCTACGAAGGCCAAAGCCAGGGCATCAGAGGCCATCGAGCGCCAGAGGGATCTCGAGCGCCTCTATGCCTTCAGCCGCGCGATGTTGCTGATCGACAAGAGCGCTCCCTTTGCGAAGCAGCTTGTCGAGAAACTGGCGGAGACCTTTAACCTGGAAGCTGCCGTGCTCTACGAACGCCATACCGGAGAGTTTCATTGTGTCGGGATCTCGGGACCCGAGGGATTTGAGGACGACCTTCGGCGTGCGGCATTGCCCGATGCACCCTCCACGGAAGAACGTCCCCCGTACGCGATCGTCGGCGTCCGTCGCGGCTCGGAGCCGGTCGCAAGCATGACCTTGCGTGGCGCTACGATGCCGGACTCCGTTTTGCAGGGTGTTGCGAACCTGGTCGCGATCGGCCTCGAACGGGCACGAGCGCAGGATCTGGCCCAGCAGGTCGAAGCTGCGCGGCAGAGTGAACAGCTAAGAACGACGCTCATTGATGCCATGGCCCACGAATTCAAAACGCCTCTGACTTTGATTAAGGCTGCAACCACGTCACTGCTGGCGAATCCGGACGTGCCTACGGAAAGCAGGCAGGAACAGCTTAAGATCGCGGACGAGGAGGCAGAACACCTGCGGGAGTTGATTGACGATGCGATTGAAATGGCGCGTCTCGATACCGCGCGCATCGAACTTCATCCGGAGATGGCCAACCTGCACGATACACTTCAGGATGTGCTTGCTTCCATGCGAACGGAAATCGATGAGCGTCCGGTCCGGATACTCTGCCAGGCACCCCTGCCTTCAATGGCCTTCGACAAACGCCTTATGAAACTAGCCATCCGGCAACTGTTGGACAATGCGCTGAAATACACGTCGGCGGAAACCGCGGTTGAAATGGGGGCGCAAGTGAAAGACGGTGTGTTGAGCATGGAAATCACCGACTACGGTAAGGGCATACCAGCCGACGAGCAATTGCGGATTTTTGACAGGTTCTACAGAAGCCCCTCGATCAAACGTCAAATACCGGGCTCCGGTCTGGGTCTCAGCATCGCTCATGGCATTGTGCGAGCCCACAACGGCGAATTGACGGTTTCGAGCCGGCCAGGACAGACGACCTTCCGGATCACCCTGCCCGTCCTGCGCGAGGAGGCTGCTTGAGCGCGGGCCGTATCATCGTCGTCGATGACCAACCGAAAATTCGCCGGTTCATGCGCACAACATTGGTGGCAGAGGGCTACGAGGTGGACGAAGCCAAAACCGGCGAAGAGGCGCTGGAGAGCATACGGGAGCTACGCCCTGATCTGGTGGTGCTCGATATGAATATGCCTGGGATGGGCGGATTGGCGGTCTGCAGGGCCATTCGCAAGGACAGCGACGTAGCCATCATCATGCTGACCGTCCGCAATTCCGAAGAAGATAAAGTCGCCGCGCTCGATGCCGGAGCCGACGATTTTGTGACCAAGCCATTCAGCACGCCAGAGCTAATGGCGCGCATACGCGCCGCCCTCAGGAGAGTGCCCAGTGCGCAGTCTTCGCCCAAGAAGATTCGCGCGGGCGAGATTGTGATCGACTTTGATGAACGCACCGTATCCAGAGAAAGCGTGAGCACGCATCTAACCCCGAAAGAACTGGATTTGCTGCGCTATCTAACGCAGCACGCCAATCAAGTTGTGTCTCATCGCGAACTACTGCAAGCCGTCTGGGGCCCTGACTACGGAGATCAAGTCGACTATCTACGCGTCTTCGTCAAGAACTTGCGAAAGAAGATGGAACCGAATCCCGAACATCCGCAATACATCACAACCGAACCCTGGGTTGGCTATCGTTTCAAAGGAAGCGTCGAGTCTTTATAGAATCTTCATGCTTTCTCCAGTACTTCTTAAGGTCTTTTCGCTCATGATCGGGTGTGAAGGCCTCGAGGAGGACTAGTTCATGACTGCGTATTTGCTTGCGCTGATTCTGGCTGTGGGAATTTCATTCCTCCTATGTTGCTTGTGGAACTTCTCCCGTGAGCTCAAGCCCCGCACGTCCAGCGCCGTCTTGTCTTCCGGTTCGTCGCGCCGGGTTGTGCTTAGCGCCATACCAATGTCCCGGTTCAGAAGCCAACCGCACATCGTTCAGTTGCGAGACGAAGGTCACGCGGCATCTTAATCTGGTTCTCTTTTTCGGGGCAGGGTTGTCCCGAAGACAGCACGGACCGGTGTTCGAGAAAGATAGAAGAGCAGCGCCCCAGCCACTGTGACACCGATCGCGCCTTCAACCGCACGTCCCAGAAAGACATTAACTAGGTCCCCGACGACCTGTGTGGCAACGATCGCCACGGCCAGCCGCCATCCCCAGTAACACCGCTTGAATCACCCGATCGGCCTCGGAATCTAGATAAATGGCTCTCTTCTGGACTAGGTTTTGAACCCACGATTCCAACCCACGATTCGCATGTCTCTCACGTCTTCTCAAGGACTTAGGCGGCCACCTGGAGTCACTTAAGTTGTTACAACGACAGCATAACGTAGCACTGAAAAGGCTGGCGTCGGCGGTTCAACTCCGTCCCTGGCCACCATATTTTCAATGGTTTGCCGCGCCTCCATTTTCGAGCTTGCCTCCATTTGCCTCCAAATTCATTGCAGCATCGTCCGGCTCAAAGTGCTGAGCTTTTCGACTGCACTGTTTTGCGACTCGGGGACGAACTGCTGGTAGATGTCCAGCGTGGTGCTCGCCCTGGCATGCCGCATCTGTCCCTGTGCGTCCTTCACGTCGGCGCCGGCCATTTTCAGCCAGACCGCGTGTGAGGTTCTAAGGCTGCGCCAGTTCACCCAGGGAAGCCCCATAGCGCGGGCTGCTGGCTTGATGAACCGGCACAAGATGTTATTGTCACGGATCGGCTTGCCGTCTTTCACCGACTGGAATACAAGATCGGTCGGCCCATCCGATTTGACCACCCGATATTTCCGCACTGCCAGCCCTGCCCTTACTTCGACGGTCAGTAGCTTCAGACGATGAATCCGCTCAATCACGCAGCGATTGACCCGGATCGTGGCATTGGAAGCATCGCTCTTCGGTGCGCCCCAGTCGCCGCGGCAGAACCTTTCGTCAACGGTGATCGAATTGTGGCTGAGATCATCCCATCGCAGGCCGGCGAGCTCGGAGACCCGGAGACCGGTGTAGATCGCCACGTAGACCATCGAAGCATAGGGCTCTGGGATCCGCGAGACTAACTCGTCGAACTGCTGCGGGTAGAGATACGGCTTGTTAATTCTGCGGCCGCGGCGCTCCGCCGGCATGCGGACATTCTCGACCGGATTGGATACGAGCAGCCCGTAGGTGACCGCAGAACCTAGAATGCTCGAAAGCACGTCACGGATCTTGTCACGGGATTCGTGGGCGAGCTTCGAGGTTGATAATGCGGAAAAGTACTTCTGGGCCGAGAGCGCTGTCAGATCGCGCAGACAGAGTTTGCCGAAAGCGGGAAACAAGTAGTTACTGATTACGCCCTCGTACCGGCTGCGCGTGCTCTTAGCCAGAAGCGGCATGATCACCGGAATGTAAGTGTCAGTCACGTAGCTGTTGAAGTTTGTTGCTGAGCCGAGAGACTGGAGGCCTTGATTGAGTGGCCTCATGTACTCGGCTGCGACTTTCTGCGCTTCGCGCTCCGACATGGTTGCCGGCGCGATCCGCACATCGGTCCGTACTCGCCTGCGCTCGCCTGCTACAAAGTCATCGCGGCGAATCCGAATGGTCCACCACGCGCCGCGAATCTTGGGTTTTGGGTTTTGAAATCTTCTTCTGGCCATCGCTGAGAAATCCCTCCCCAGCGGAGCCGGTTGGTTCGCCTCGGCGCGAATTGTACCAGCGATGGCCATAAACGTTTACGCGATTTTCTTTTCTACCTTCACGAAGATTTTCCGCGCGAAATCGAAAATGAATCCTTGGCTTTCGCGGTAGTGTGTATAACACCAGCCGCGGCGCCAAGGCGTGAGTTTGCAACCGGGCTTTTTGCAGTGAGTCATGCCGTGGCCCTCTTGTGCGCATCCCTGCACGAATCAGCGCAGTAGTCCGACCAGGACGAGCCGGCAAGTCTTGTGCGCCCACAGCCCTGGCACTTTCCCACGATCGACGCTCGCATTTCTGCATCTGCTGCCGCTTGTCTTTCCGCCGCTTGTACATCCGCCTGTTGCCGCCGCCGCCATTCTTCGAATGTGGTTCCTGTAAAACATGCTGGCACCGTCGCGATCAGGAAACCGGCCGGGTTCTCAATCCTGTTCGAAGAACTCTGCTGGCCCTTGACTGCCAGAAAATGCAGTATCTCTTCAGTGCGCGCGTCGGCTCTTTCATTGAGGACGCCTTGGATGATCCTGTCCGGGACTGCTTGGTCACAGTTGGGGCAATAACGGGAAAGTACTTGCGAAATTACTGATCGATCGATGGAGGGGTTACAGGAGTTACAAACCTTCGCCGCCGTCATCGTATTCATAGCTCTTGAATCAAGAGCTTTTGAATCTGTGCGACCGTGGGACGCCGGGTCCCCCGACCGTGGGTCACCGGGTCCCGCGACCATGGGACGCTGGACCCCGCGACCGTGGGACGCCGGGTCGAGTGCGACCGTAGGCTTTTTTGTCTCGGGAAAGTTGAGCCTGCGCTGATCGAGGTAACGCTTCACGGCTTCGCAGTCGTCGAGGATCTCGATGTTGAGGCGGTAGGTCGCAGCCGATCTTGTTCTCCAGTTGGCCGGCGAGAGCTGTTGCAGGACGCGCCTTTGAACGAGGCCTTTACAGAAGGGGCATTCGGGTTCGGGCTTCCCCTTCATGCCCCTCGGTTTCGGTTGACCGGGGTGAATGCGGTGGTCTCCCCATAATGCCCGCTGCACGGACCTCTCATCGAGCTTGGCGTAGGCGGCGATGCGTGGAATCCGGATATGCAGGTTCGCCGTCGCCCCTCCTGCAATTTCGAGCATGGCCAATATCACAGCCTGCTCGGTCGCGGTGAGTTGTTTTTTGTAGACCTCGCCCTCGGCGCGCTGGCTCAATCGGGGTACCTCGCTGTGGGAGTCAGGTCGCCGAACAGTGATTCCGTGGGGGATTTGCAATCCGTCGACGGGAATTGAGACGGCGCGATCAGTGCAAACGGTTTATTGAACTGCCTTGCGACCAGTACCCGCGCTGGACTGCCGGCCCGCGTCAGGCGGAGGATGGCGGTCGTGACCAAGAGGCCAGATGCCTTCAGTTCGGTGATTCGCGGGGCGACGTGATTAGGCGAACACTGCCAAGCCGCGGTGAGTTCGTCCGCGGTCAGACCGTAGGCTCCCCGCGCGATGGCAAATTGCATGATCAGGTCGCAAGTCTGCCGCTTCGTCGGCTCGATACGGTGGTGAGCAGCCATTCGAGTGTCGAGTGGGGGTTTGTATTCGCTCATCCCGGATACTCCGGCGCCGGCGCGAGGTCGCCGAATTGCGGAAAACTCTTTACCTTGGTCGGCGGATCGTTAAGGGGCGCCGCGGATACTTCAGCGGTTGCAGGCTTCGGCCTTGAATCGGTGCAGGATGCGGGCGAGCCCAGGCGGTAAAAACCGTGTCGCTTTCCGTTCTCAATTACAACTTTGTTCTGGATCTGCCAGCCTGCTTTTCTCAGCGAACGGATGGCCCGGCAATACTGCAAGCTGATACGCGACAAGGCCGGCGCGGGCGTCCACCCTGGCCACGAACTTTGCAGCAACCAGAGAATCCTCTGCTCTTGGCTTCGCGGGATCGCACCATCGGACTCCCGCGGGGAAGTCCGCCCCTTATGGCCGGTGTGGTTCATTCAGATTGTACGATTGCGCAATCCAAAGGGGGGGGCAATGAGAGAGATTGGACGGGATGATATCTCTCAGAGAGAGCGAGTTTTCTCGGGCGAGAAAACTCCCGCTAGGTTTTCTCGGATGGGGTTTGGAATTGCAATTGCTTGATGTGCTTTGCGCCCAAACGAAGGCGATCCGCAGCCCCACGCGGGTCTTTCTGGTACTCAGCCGGGACGAGTTTCATGGCTACCAGCCCCCAAGAATCTAGCTGCTTGTAGAGCTCGGCGGCTTGAAGGAAAAGCTTACGCTTTCTCGCGGGCCTTCCGCCCTGGCTCTTCTTGGCTGGCGCGGGCCTTTCTTCCAGAATGTTTCGACCCAGGGTCCGCGGATCAAGAGCCGTCAGACCTCCCTGTGCGGCCTGCGCAATCCGTGATGGTGCCGCGCCATATTCGATGGACAGTACTTCATCAACCGCCTCATCGATGAATCGCCGACCAGCCAACAAGCCCGGCTTCTTTTCATTCAGAGCCTTGAGTGAGGGCCAAAGGAAAAGCAAGCCACGAAAGACGTGAGCGGTAGCTTCTGTACCGCCTCGGCCAGCAACCTCTTCTCGGGACTGCATACAGAGCCAATTCAGTACATTCGTCGGCTGCGCTGCAGGGTTAGACCGCATCCATACCCGAAGAGCATTTAGCCCGTGCCGCACCCGCGTCCTCAGCGCTGGCAAGTCGCGCAGCTCGCTCCGTAAAAAGTGCCGGACCTGCTTTCCACCCACTTCGTAAAAACAGTGAGTGTCAGCTAAGGTCTTGCGCAGCCTGAGGAAACTGTGCGCTAACTGCGCGGTGAGAGTGTCAGCAGATTGGAGATGTGAAAGATGGTTGAGAACAGAGAAATAGCTTCGCTTCGCCAATCCGATTGCGGATTTCTTCGTTAATCCGAAATCATTGCAAAGGTCGAGAAAGTGTTGCTTCGCCACTGGCTCGCCGTACAAAAAAAGGCATGCCCTGCCGGGCGGAAAACCAAGGCACTTCAGGCGGTGGAATACCGCGGCATCAGTAAGGTCCACTTCGGCCGCGATTTCCCGATTGGATCTACCTGTGAGCCGGAGGGCAGCAATTCTCGCGTCATCAACTGGTTCCGCTTGCACCCAGACACCATTCTTTCGCTTCTTGCCGAGGCGATCAGGTCGGGGTCTGCCGGACAGCACCATTCTCAATCTCATCGCGTGCCGTCGCATAGCTGGAGTTGAAGGCTCGCCTCGCTTCGCGGTGGCTCCTTCACCCGGTTTGAGCACATAGCGCTTGCCACCGAAATAATTGCCTTTGAATTGTCGTTTCGCCCGCTCTCGTTGTCTCTCTTTAAGACTCGGTGCGCTGATAGGCGGATCATTCCAGCGCTCTAAGTATTCCTGGAGGGTCACTTTGTGATACTTCGCAAGATGGTGATGCAGGTCCGTGTATTTCCCTCCACATTCCCTGCATGTGACAAGGTCTGACTGCTTCAGGCGCTCCTCCCTTAGCGGGTCGACTTGGAACAGTTTCAATTCATCGATGCTCAGGCGGTTCTTTTCGCGTTGCTGCTCGCGCCACCGATCTGCCGCGGCGCGCCCTTTGGCTCTCTCTTGCTTAAGATTGGCTTGGTAGTGAGCGGCTCGTCTCACTCGAATCTTTTCAGCGTTGCGCTGACGGTAGGAGCGTTTGCGTGCGAGGACGTGTTCGGGAGTCTTATGGATCGGTTTCGGAGCAACTTCCAGGACTGCACCTTCGGCCACTGGTCACCTCCCGTGACATTCCCGCTTTTGAGAACACATCTGGAAGGCGGGAAGCGGGAGGCAACCCGCCTTGTCATTACCGGCGATCAGGACGGCAACTATCCGAGATGCGCATACTAGCCGAAATTCGCCTGTGGAGAGACGGTTTCCGCTGTGGAAAAGAGGAAACCCGAGAAGTTAATCCCGCCGCAGAAATGATTACCACTTGCGCGCGACCAGCGTATCCCGCCTAGGGTTCCATATCAGCGGGTCCGCTTCGTGTTCCGCATAGTTTGCGTTGTGTGCGGATTGAACCACGAAGCGAATCCCATATTCCTCAAGCCTCTTTCCCGTCACTGGAGTCGTGAGGCAATGCACCCACCCCTCCACGGGCTCACCCAGACTCAGGTTGGACGGCAAAGGATTTAGCGGATACTCCAGCACTGTGTCTGCCGTCCAAGTTCTAAGTACCCACTGGTCAAGATCGCTTTTCGCTTCCAATCGTTCGTATATTCCGTTCATGGACAATTCAAACCTATAGGCAAGTGCCGAAGTTGCTAGTTTCTCTTTAAGTTCGAGGCGAACCAGCAGGAATAAATCGAAGGGGATTTCGCTATACCGGTCTTTTGGGGTCCGGTATAGCTCTTTCAGTCTTACTTCAATTACATCGGGTTGCCTTGCCCGCGTGGTCCAATATGCGTGGGCCAGAAGCGCAAAGAGACCTAACAAAAACAATGTTAGCGCCAATAGAGCGGGCTGAATAATGGACCTGGAAGCAAGAACGGAAAATACTGGCTTCAGTTCGTACAGGTGCCTGTGGTTGTCAATGAAGCGGTTTCCGGCCTCGAAAATTCTATGCTCGACAAGCCCAATCAAAAACAGCACGGCTAGGCCCCACCAATGCTTTCTGAGTTCGCGTTTTGCTTCGTGCTTCCATCGCTCGATTCGCTCAATAAATGGTTCTGCCATCGCGCACACTCCCGCCACACGCAAATTAAGCGTTGACCAAGCGTGCGAGTCGCGGCGATACTATATCTGTTCACTTTCGCGGCGACCCGCCGCAAACTACCCGATCTGCCAGATCGGGTTTTTATTTTGGCCGGATAAAAGGCGTGAACGTATTCTCTTCTACCAGCTTCACATAAGGCATCGCTCCCACGGCTGCCGGGCAGGCCGAACAGGTCTCGTCAGTCATTGCGAGCCTCCCGTGCTTTCGCCTTCTTCTTCCGTGCTTTCGCCGCGGCGCTGCCTCCCCTTACGCTCTTGCGAGGTTGTGAGCTCGAAGGGGCAAAATGCAACACATTGAAATCGGTCAAATTCACCATCAAGCGATCCACAACCGCCACCATTTCGAGAAACTCGTCTCGACTCATTGCGTTCAGCCTGCCGGTCCTGGTCAATTTCTGCAGGCGCCTGCCTTGTCTTTCCAGTTCCAGGACAACTGACGTCAACTTTCTCATGGCTAACTGCTCCGTTTTCGCTGAGCCGCCTTCTTGCGACGCGCGTCGGCAGCAGCCTTTGAGGCTTTGATGGCGCTGTCCCTACGTTGCTTTGCTGTCAGAGCCTTAGCGCGAGCGCGGCCTCCACGCCTACCCATTTCTGACATGACCTTCGTAATCAGATCGTCGCCACTCATGCTGTAAATAGTACACCGTAGCGCCAGGGAAGACAGAATATTTTTGTTGTGGGGACTTGACACCGTAGCGCTACGGTGCAATTATCGGGACATTAGAACGGGCCGGATAAGTGTTCTAGCACTCACCCGGCCCTGACCACAAGGAACACAGGAGGTTCCACATGGCTAACCACGAAACTACCATCCATCCATCTCCGGCTCAAGACCGGACACGTGTCGCACTCTACGCCCGAGTGTCTACTTCCAACGGCCAGCAGGATCCAGAAATGCAGCTCCGGGAGCTTCGCGAATACGCGAAGCACCGCGAGTTGATCATCGTCGGGGAATATATCGACAAGATGACGGGCTCGAAAGACTCCCGCCCGGCCTTAAACCGACTGATGGCGAACGCGAGTCAGCGGAAGTTCGATGCCGTGCTCGTCTGGAAGCTGGACCGGTTTGGCCGATCGCTACGCCACCTGGTCAATGCCCTGGCAGAACTCGAAGCCCTGGGGCTGAGTTTCATCAGCCTGCGGGACAACCTCGACCTCAGCACGCCATCCGGCCGGCTGATGTTTCAGATCATCGGCGCCATGGCGGAATTTGAAAGGTCGCTGATTCAGGAGCGGGTGAAGGCGGGCCTGCGCAACGCGAAAGCCAAAGGGCGACGGCTCGGTCGGCCGCGGGTTGTTGTTGACCAAGCGGAAATCAGCGCGATGCGGGACTCCGGGGCGTCCTGGCGCACAATCGCGGAAAAGTTAGGGGTTGGGTTGGGCACCGCCCACAGAATCGCTCATCCGCGTTCCAAAAACGTGTGCAGGGACTTTTCGAACGGGAGTCCGGAGGTGCTTTATGCCTAGCCGCACCCCGAGATTAGAGATTGTACCTAGCCGTGCCCAGCAAATCGACTGCGTGAACGGGAAAATTGCGAAATTGGTTGCGTCCAAACCTCAAAGTGACATATATGGCGTGTTTGCACTTTCCGGACGCCTGGCGAGGCAGGCGGTCGATACTGCGCTGGAGATCCAGAAGCTACCTGGAATCGATCTCGAACAAATTGAGCCAGTACTCAATTTCTGGTATAGGCTGGCTTCACCTATCGCCCGCATTGAGCTCTTGCCTTCCACCAGCGCATGACCAAACCGCAGCGCAGCGCCACCTACCGCAGTTCCAAGAGGTTCGCGAATCAGGCCCGTGTTCAATGCGCGATTGCCCGCATGGATGGCGAAGAAATCGTTTTTCTCTGACTCGCGATTGCCGCCCATGGCGTTGATCGTCTGATTCGCTGCCCAGATCAATAGAGCGGGCGGCACGCTGGTCTTGATCGGATGCCTTAAAACCCAATTCAGCGAGGACATATCCCAGCCAGGGAAGAGCATGAACTTGGAAAGCTGCGTCTGCATGCGCGTCCAATTCGCCCGGTTGTAGTTGCCTAGCTGTTCGTTAACCGCTTGTGCGATCTGAGAGTCACGGAACTCGGGATGCTGCGATTTGATCAGGTCCGCAATGTAGAGCCGTGCTCTTTGGTCGAGGGCACCGGGCTTGAATAGAATGTCGTGCCCGATCTTGCTCAACGGGCGAATCCAGTTCGCCGGGTTAAGGTTCCCTCCAATGTATTTCTTGAACGACGACACCTCGCTGTTACTCGCGATCGCTCCAAACTTCGCCAGCCGGTCGAAGGTCGCCGCACCCGTGGGATCGACCACCGTCGCTTCGAAGCCGCTGCTGTACTGCGCCACGGCGGGATGTTTCGCCAGAAGAACGAAGACGCCGAGCAACAAGAACGGGACAAACCACTTGGAAAAAGCAGTCACGACAATCCTCCGGACACTCGTATTGAAAGCTTTCAAACTGCATCTGCAAGAGTACTCATTCCCAACTTCCATTGTCAACATCTATTTCTCAAAGTCCTGGGCCCGCCGGTTTTTTCTCTTGAAATTCCCCAACACTCGGCCCGCTGGGAAGCTCCGGAATCGCATGGAACATGCAAAACTACATAATATTTGGCGTTTTCAGTGACCGCTTTGCAGAAGGCGGGGAGAGGAGAAAGACTCCCTTGCCTCCATCCACTGGCGGCGATCGCCGTTGTTCCAAGGCGGCCCTCAGCAAGAATTTCAATTTACGACTGTACTTCCACATTGAATGCTTTTATATTTCAGAGGCGCAGGTTCAAGAAATGCCGATGGAGGCTCCCTTGAAATACTTGGCCATTCTGTCCGTCCTCTTCTTCTCGTTTATTTCGTCCACGCCTTTTTTCGCCCAAGATAGCTCCACCCATCCTCAGGGAGAACAGATCCCCGCGCCACCTTGCCAGTTGGTCCCCGATTGGGACTCGGTGCGCGCCTCGACTTGCACGAAGACGGATGTTGCCGACTGGCTTGCCGACATCAAGCACTGGCGCGCCGAACACCTGCTTCGCATTGGCTATGACGGATCGCAGTATGCGCGGAAGGAACTGCAATGGACGCAGTCCAGCTTCGTCCAGCCCCAGATGATGGTCCATGATCGCTTCTTTTACGATCCAGCCGCGCAGCAATACACCGTGGACCGCTATCTCAACGATTTGATCGATCGCTATGGCGGAATTGACAGCGTGCTCCTTTGGCCCACCTATCCCAACATTGGAATTGACAGCCGCAACGAATACGATTTGTTCCGCGATCTTCCCGGCGGTCTGCCAGAATTGAAACGCGTCGTCGACCAGTTTCACAGCCTCGGCGTGCGCGTTCTCTTTCCGGTCATGATGTGGGACCAGGGAACGCATGACGAAGGAATGCCCAACTGGGTAGCCACGTCTCGCTTCCTCGCGCAGATTGGCGCCGACGGAATCAATGGCGACACACTGGATGGAATGGTGCGGGCCTTCCGCACGGCCTCCGACGACCTCGGCCATCCCGTGGCGCTTGAGCCTGAACTCGCTTTCGGCTCGGACGAGATGCTGGCTTACAACAATATGTCCTGGGGCTATTGGAAGTATGACTTCGCTCCCGCGGTGAGCACCTACAAATGGCTCGAGTCCCGCCACATGGTCAACATCAGCAATCGCTGGGCCCACGATCACCTGGACGATCTGCAGTCCGCTTTCTTCAACGGCATCGGATTCGAGAGCTGGGAAAATATCTGGGGAATCTGGAACCAAATGACTCCGCGCGACGCTGAAGCCCTTCGCCGGATTGCGACCATTGAAAGGGCTTACCGCTCTCTGCTCATCAGTCCGGATTGGGAACCGCACACCTTTGCGCAACAGTTTGGCGTTTTTGCCAGCAAGTGGCCCAGCGCGCAATCTACGCTCTGGACCATCGTCAATCGCAATCACTATCCCGTTTCCGGGCGTCAACTAGTGGTGCCTTACAAGGAAGGACCTCGCTACTTCGACCTCTGGCACGGCACGGAAATCAAGCCCGTGAAGGAGAACAGCGCCGCCGTTCTGAGTTTCGACCTGGACGAAGATGGCTATGGGGCCATCCTCGAAACCGCGGCCCCGGATCATACCCTGAACACGCTCCTCGCCACCATGCACACTTTCAGCGAGAAGCCGCTGCGCACGTTCTCCCGCCAATGGGTCACGCTTCACCAGCAACTCGTCGATATCCCCGAAACGGCTGCTCCTGCAGGAACACCACAGAATATGGTTCGAGTGCCGGAAGCCGATTTCGTATTTCGCGTGAACGGGATCGAAATTGAAGGCATGAACGACGAAGGCGTGGATGTTCAGTATCCGTGGGAACCCTCGGCACGTCGCTTTCATGAAACCCGACTGCACATCAAGTCTTTCTGGATGGATGTCCACCCCGTGACCAATGCCGAATTCAAGAAATTCCTCGACGCTACCCATTACCACCCGGCGGACGATCACAACTTTCTGAAAGACTGGACAATAAAAGATTGGACGGGGAACAATTACGCCGCGGGCTCGGGAAACAAGCCAGTCACATGGGTCTCTCTTGAAGATGCGCGTGCCTACGCCAAGTGGGCGGGCAAGCGATTGCCGCACGAATGGGAATGGCAATGCGCCGCCCAAGGCACCGATGGGCGCGCCTATCCCTGGGGCAACGATTGGAATCCCGAGGCCGTTCCGCAACCTGACCGGGGCCGCGACATGCAACCCGCCAGCGCCGTGGATGCTCATCCCCTGGGCGCAAGCCCGTTTGGCGTGATGGATATGGTTGGCAACGTTTGGCAGTGGACCGACGAGTACACCGACGACCATACCCGCGCGGCCATCCTGCGCGGCGGCAGCCATTATCAGCCGCAGGGATCGCGCTGGTATTTCCCGCAGGCATATAAGTTGTCCGAACACGGAAAATATCTGCTGATGGCCCCCAGCATCGATCGCTCGGGAACCATCGGCTTCCGCTGCGTTGCGGATTCTCGCTGACACAGATGGAGTAACATAGCTCGTTGAAAAACAAGACGAAAAAATCGGCCGCCCCAGTGTCGCGGGTCACGATGCACCAGATCGCCAAATGGGCCAATGTCTCGCTGGGCACGGTCTCTCATGTGATCAACAACACCGCCCCCGTGCGCGAGCCCTTGCGCCAGCGCGTACTCGAGGCGATCAGGAGCCTGGGCTACCAGCCCAACCAGCTTTCCCGCGGCCTTCGCCTCAACCGCACCAACATGATCGGGATGATCATCCCCGACATTACCAACCCTTTCTTTCCGGCCATAGTGCGGGGCGTGGAAGACGTGGCCTACAAGAGTTCTTACCGCCTCGTCCTCTGCAACGCCGACAACGATCCCGACAAAGAGATCACTTACCTCAACGAACTCAAGTCCTACCTCCCAGCCGGCATTCTTCTTATCCCCTCCGAGAACGCCACGGATCTCGCAAACGCTCCCGGGCCACCCGTCGTCTGCATTGACCGGTGCCCGGCAAACTGGAAAGGAGACACTGTTACCGTCGCCAACGAGGAGGGCGGTTACCGCGCCGGACGCTTCCTTCTCCAGATGGGCCACCGCCGCATCGGCGTTGCTGCCGGCCCGCATCACCTGGCCAACGCCGCGGAGCGCCTCGCCGGCTTCTTGCGAGCCCTGCGCGAGGCCAATGTCACCAGCGAGCCCGAATATATTCAGGAGTCTCGCTTTGATCGTGAGGGAGGTCACAGCTCTACCCATCGGCTCTTGCAGCTCCTTCCCTGCCCGACCGCCATTTTCGCCGCCAACGATTTGATTGCCTTGGGCGCGCTCTCGGCGGTGCGCGAATTCAAACTGAATTGCCCCCGCGATGTCTCGATCATTGGTTTCGACGCTCTCGATTGGACGGAATTCACCGACCCCGCTTTGACCTCCATCTACCAGCCCGGCTATCAACTCGGCTGCACCGCCGCGCGCCTGTTGCTCGCGCGCATCGAAGGCATGAACAAGCCGCCCCAGAAGATCGTCCTGCAGACGGAGTTACGGATCAGAAACTCCGTCCTCAGAATTCCCCAAACTTAGAACTTGGCCTGGCCGCTTCTCAACCAGCAACCGGAGAGTTTCCGATTGCCGCCAATGAAGAGCTTGCAGAGCGCACCCATGTCAATGCCTATGGCGCTTCCCGGGCGCGTACGTTGCCACGGATCACAACTACCGATGCTCCCGGTAAGTCGTAAGCTGTGTCGGCGCCGGCCTTCTGCTCGGCGTGCAGAATCGGCCCATCCGGATCGGCGTATCCGAAGCTCTCCGCTACCACCGAAGGTTCAGCCTGATATTCGGCGTGTCCGACGTAACGGGTGTGCCCCGGATGCCACTGATACTGGCCTTTCCCGAACATGGAGATCTCAACCGGTCCGAAAAAAGAATCGCGCTCTCCGTTGCTTTGGTTTTGAAACTCGATCCGTACGCGGTGCGCATTCTGTTGGTCGCGATTCACCACCAGCAAAGACCATTGCCCATCGGGACGTTTCACAGCATACGCCGTTACCAGCGCGTGTCCGGCACCGTCGTCGAGGTCGCCCTTGGCGGGATAAACATCGTGCTGTTTATCGCCCGGCGCGATCCATTCCAGATTGATGAGCTGCGCCGCAAAAAACTGCGCCAGTGGCTGCTGGATCTTGTAGTCGGCGTCGACGCTCAACATCCCGAACGTTCCGGGCGAATCGTTGCAACCGTGTTCCATCAGCAGTGGCAGATAGTGGAAGTAGTAGACTCCGTTTCCACCCGCGGTCAGGAATGAACCGATGTAATCGGCGAGCCAGAGCCCGGAAAATATGTCCATCGAAGTTTCGCTCGCCGCTGAGGAGAGGTTCGATTCGGTTATGAACAGGGGAACATTCGCCGGCACTCCGTCGTCACGCCAGACTTGCAGGATGTGGCTTACGAGTTGGGTCTCGTCATAAAGGCTGCTCCAGGGAATTCTGCAACCGTCGTAGGGATAGTGTTCGAAGGAAAAAAATGTCAGATCGCGCATACGGTCGTGTTGTTTCAGATAGTCGATGAAACGAGTCACCCACGACGCTTTGCCGTTCGCAGCGGGCCAGGTTTCGAGGTCTTCATTTCCGCCCCCAAGCCCCGGTCCACCCAGTTTGAGAGTGGGGTCGAAACGGTGGAGCGCGGTGGCCCATTGAATGTAAAGCGCGCCATAATCCTCGGGACTCAAATATTGGCCCTCCATTTCTTCGCCCATCTCGATATAGGAGATGGGATAGTTGCGTTTCTTGAGATAGGCGATTTCGGCGACGGCGTTTTCCGGCGTGTCGTAGAGCAAAGCGATCGGCACCATGGCAGGAAGACCGCGCGTAATACCGCTGGTGAAGAACAGATCGAAGCCCACCTGCGCTTGATGAGTTGTCCCCAGATCGGAAGCTTCGTGCCACGGGTCCACCGAAGAACAATAAGTCGTAGTCTGTTCCTGATCAGGCGTGTGCCGCAGAATGTCGTGAAACTCGCCGTCCGCGGAGGTAGTTCCCAGATAGATCTCGTCGATCGCATAACCGACACAAGACCGTGGTTCGGTGGAGGCTTCGCCGGCTGCGCAGGTGTTCGAAGACTCCGTCATCAAGATGCGCACGAAGCGTACCGCAATGGGCCCAGCATTCAGGCGAAGGATGTCCGAACCGCCGTGACCGTGCTCAACGGCCCCGAACGTAAAGGTTTGCCATACTCCGTGCGTGGCCCCGTGCATGGGATCATCCCCGTTCCAGTGCTGTACCACAAATCGCGTGGCGTAGGGCTGCGCCCATTTGATGCGAATGCTATTCACTTGTTGCACTTGGGTCAGATCGATAACTACCCATTGCGGATGCAAAGAGTCGCTTTCTCCAGTGAAACGCTCAGTAAGATAAGGATTGCTCTTCCAATAACTGTTGTCATCGCCATCCGTGAGCCGGGAAAAACCAGCGTTGGGCGTACCATCGTTCCGCGTAAAACCACGATGCGGCAGCGAATATCCATAGGAGTGACGAATCGGTTCGGCGGGAGTTGCCGAGCCGGTAAAGTACCCTTTCTGGTCGGGTTCGCTCCATGTGCCCTGCGGATTCCAATGCCAGGCTTCGATGGATAGCTCGGTATTATTGCGATAACTGACAGGTTGCCAGCCGGAAGCGAGCACGCTGCTTAAGTTTGGTTCGGCCAATCCAGTGTCGACCGCTTCCGAGGCGATGCGATCGACACTGGCGCCGAGCGTCTCATTGGGCCGGAAGTGGTTGGTGGCGTGCGCTGGAGTGATATCGACCTGGATGGTCTGCGCCGCAGACAGAGTTATGAGGGCCGCGCATGTCAAAAGGCATCCGAAAAGCGGGATTATCTTCTTCAAGAAATGGCTCCTTCGATTCAAGGTGTCTCCCGTGCATCGTCATCGTCATTATGACTTCTGACTTGCTCGAAAATAGTTTTGAGCAACTTTCCATCCGGAGTGTCGCCACTCAGCTCCCAGATCATCACTCCACCTAGAGACTGTTCTCTCGCATACTTAAGTTTGGCGGCGATGGATATTTCGTCGTCGTAGGTCCAGAACGTAGAACCATCGAAAAGCCACGGCGCCATGGATTTCGGGTCCCGATAGATGGTGAACTTATCTTGGATAGAAATAATATAGTGGTAAGGAGCGTCGTTGCGCGCGGGGTCGCCCAATTGAAACAGCCCGTGATTGGCTTCCGACACTTGGTTCCACGAATAGGCGTAGAAGGGAAGACCAAGCAGCATCTTATCTGGTGGCACACCTGCGTCTTTATAGCCTCGGGTAGTGGAATCCACATCCCCGGCTTTCGCTAGGTCGTCCGGCGAACTATAGAGCGGAGCGACAAGACCGGTTCTTTTGCTCCACGGCCCGGCGTAGTCGTAGTTCATGATTCCGACTTCATTGGCATAAAAGGCAACCGCTCTCATGTCCAGATGCTGATAGGTTTTGCGGCCGTCGCCCATGGTAACGGTCAACAGAAGATTCGCATCGACCGTATTGAGCTGGCGTCGGAACTCTCCCAGCAAGGCGATAAAGTTGAGCTTGTCGGCCTCCTCGGGATACTCCCAATCAATATCAATACCATCAAACAAGCCCGGAGCCTCGACGCCGTCGGCAAACTTACCTTTGATGAATCTTTGAATGCAGGAGGCGACAAAGCTATGACGGTTCGCGGGCTGTGCCGCTTCGACAAACACATCCGCGGTCCCTTCGAGAGAGATCAAGATCTTGAGGTGAGGGTATAGGCGTTTGAGTTCCTGTAACTGATGGAAGTTTCCTCGCAGCGGCATTTCGGGCGTGTCGGCTGTGCTATCTACGCTGTTGTCCGCGGAAAATGAGTAATTGAGGTCATAACTCGGATTGGCAATCGTGCATTGACTGCCTGCTATATGCCCCTGCGAGTAATTGATCTGGTCAAGCAAGGGCATCGCGCCCAGAGAGAGCAGATTCTTGACGAAGAACTGATTGCGAATACCCCATCCGGGATAGTAACCGACTACGAGTGGATGTCCCCCTGTACTGTTCTTTTGCGCCGTCGAAAGCGCCGCACAGAAGCAGAAACCAAGGGTCAGTACGAGTTGAAATCGTCGCATACCATTCTTGGCCGAGCGATTACTTCGCCGCATTTCCCGGACCTCCTACGTGATAAATTCTTGGAAGTCGTTGTTCCACCGCGGGCAGAGGAGGAAAAGCGGCATGCGGCTCTTTCTGATACCAATAGGCAACAGAATAATAGTTGTCGGAACGATGATTGGCATGGCCATGCTCGATCGTCGCTCGCAAAGATTTAATAAATGGAATTGGCGAATCCAGATGAAACCTGTACACGGAAGAGCCGCTGCCGGCAAACTCCGCTCCTTTCACCGGCGCGCCGAAGAGAGCATAGGAGAAAGGACGGTCGCCAAAATCCCAAGCTCCGAGAAAATAATCTTCCGATCCGGTGCCATTGATGGAGGGCTGCTTTTCTCCGTCGATAAAGAACATGTCGTCGCCTTCACCCCACCAGCCATCTTGATTTTGAAGGACGGACATAGTAACACCGACATAGTGTCCCTGTCCGGTGGCTTCCAACCATACGTAGTTATTTTCTCCATCAAGATTCTTCTTTGCGATCACGGCTGGGGTATCGTTCGCATCCCATTGGTTGGTCCAACCTTTGGCTGGAGTCGCCTGACGGTACTGCGCATGGAAATACATAGTGTTGGCGGGGAGGGCTTTGTTCAAAGCTTGATAGTCGATGTTGAAATAGAAGTTATCGACATCCTCGCTTCCCTCGTTGGTGACGGTAATACGGGCGCGCTTGCCAAAAGGCATCGGGAAGAAACAATTTAGCGCTTTATCTGGGGCCACAGCCAGGGGCGTGGATTCAAATTGGAAATAGTCTCCCAGGCCAAGACCGAAGAAGTCGCCCAGTGGAGTCTCCACGCTCGGGGCTGCTTCATCGTCCCAATACATACGCAGGACGAGTTTCTTAAGGTGATACTTCTCCGATGACCCGAGGGCGATCCAGATGTGTGTAATGATTCCGGGGCCGGGATCGTCGAGCAATGTAATCGTATTTCCGGGGGCGATTTTGGCAAAATCATCATTGCCGCCGGTGCGATCGTAACTCGACACCCGTTTCTGGAGATAGTCATGAGGCGAGATAAGGCCGGAAAGCAATGTGTTTTGACCGCCATTCGCCTGAGCTGAGGCCGAGGTGCACATCGTCAGGCACATCAGCAGTGGGCTAATGAATAGCGCGTTTCCGCAGATCTTTTTCATCGAGTCACCCGTGCAATGTAGACCGCAAATGGATCCAACGCAACCTGATCCAACTGGCCGCCGGGCACGAGGGCCGAGGCCGCCAGCAGCGTTGTGGCTTTTTCGGAAGGGAAGCCCTGCTCGGAGAGATTGAAGCTAACTTGCTGCGCGGTCGCCGACATGTTGAGAACGACCAGAACGGCTTCATCCTTATAACGGCGAAGGTAGGAAAGCACGTTGGGATTGTCCTGATTCAGGGCCACATAGTCCCCGTACAGCAAGGTGCGCTCCCGATGCCGGAGCGTCAGTAGCTGTTTGTAAAATTGCAAAATCGAGGCAGGGTCCGCCAGCTCACTGGCCACATTGTGGGTCTTGTAACTCGCCGGAACCGGCAACCACGGCGTAGTCTGGCTGAATCCTGCGTTGGGCGAATCGTTCCACTGCATGGGCGTGCGTTCACCATCGCGGCCCTTTTCCTTGGGCCATCCAGCAATGCCAATTGGATCTTTCACGTCCTCCTTGCGCGCCGGATCGTTGTTTTCCATCCCCAGTTCTTCGCCGTAGTACATGATCGGTGTGCCGCGAAGCGTCAGATACATCCCGGCCATTAGCTTGGCGATTTGGTCGTTATGTATTCCGTCGCCATAGCGCACATACGAGCGTGGCATATCGTGATTACCGATCACGTAGACCGGCCAGCCGCCCGTGGACTCGGCGTTTGCGATTTGAGTGCGGAATTCGGCCGGGGAAAGTTTGTCGACCGTGCAGAACATGAAATCCATAGGCATCTGGACTTCGTCGTTATGATCGCCGTAATACTCTTTCAATTCGTCCCGGTTCGAGGTATAGGTTTCTCCAATTAAGACGGCGTTGTTTTTGTCGGCAACCTGGCGCAACTTCTTCAACTCAACGTGCACCTCGGGCAATTTGCCATTGTGCTTATTATCCATATTAGGGTCGCCGAACTCGTTCTTACCTGGCAACACCGGGTTGTCGTGAAGATTCGGGTCTTCGAACAAAATGTCCACAGCATCGAGCCGAAACCCGGAAACGCCGCGCTTATACCAGAAACGAGTTACATCGAACATCGCTTTTTCGACCGCGGGATTGCGCCAGTTCAGATCGGGCTGCCCTATGGCAAAGTAGTGGTAATAATACTGGCCGGTCTTGGGATCGAACTGCCACGCCGAACCGCCGAAGCCGGAGATCCAATTGTTGGGAGGAACGCCTGGCGCCTTTCCGTCGCGCCAGATGTACCAGTCGCGATGCCGCGAAGTTCGCGATGACGCTGAATCGAGGAACCACTTGTGCTGCGGCGAAGTGTGGTTGAGAACGAAATCCATGATTATGCGGATGTTATGCTTCTTCGCATCGCGCGCCAGATGCTTGAAGTCTTTGAGAGTTCCATACATCGGGTCGATATTTTCGTAATCGGAAACATCGTAGCCGAAATCGACTTGAGGCGAGGGATAGCATGGCGAAATCCAAATCGCATCCACGCCAAGGTCCTTTAGATAGTCGAGTTTCGAGTCGATACCCTTGAGATCTCCTAGACCGTCGTTATTGCTGTCCGCAAAACTGCGCGGGTAGATTTCATAGAAGACGGCATTTTGCCACCACTGATGGCCTTCCGCGTCCACGGCTCGGGTCTGCGCCTGGGAGAAAAAAGGCGAAACACACAAACTTACAACGCACAAACTTAGGATGAGTAATGCTAACGCCCTGAGGGTTCGAGGCATTCGTGTTGTTCTCCGTTGTTCAAAAGCTTATGTCCAAAGCTAGTATCCACAAGGTAAATCCAAAGTAGTGGTCGCTTACCTTGGAACGAAATGAAAGCTGACAGTAGCTTGCGGATCGATTCCCGGCGCGGTCGCCGGAAGCTTTACGCGGACTTGGGCCTTTGGCCCACTCGTCTTCTCGATCTCCGCGCCTTCCACGGAAGAAATCTGACTCGGGTTCCAGGCGGTGAGATCATAACTTTCTCCCGCCGCACCCGAGAGTTGAAGGCTTAGAACATCCCGGCTGGGCGTCCACGATTCAGAGAGCACTCGCAAGCCGCGACTTGTACTCCCCAAAGCTGGAAGCGTCGACGACTCGCTCAGTTCAAAGTCGTTCTTCACCTGAATTTCGACGACATCCCGGCCCCCGGTAATCGGGAAGTTCACGGTGACATGCTGGTCCGATGAATTCTCTTCCACATGAAACGGCAACGCTCGGTCGTTAAGTCGAACGCCGGTAACTTTGGCGCGCAGACTCAAGCCTGGGGAAAACTCAACCGAACAATCTTTGGCGCCAGTAGAGTGCACTTGCAACCGGATGTGACCAGGCGCCCGCTCATAGTGCAGGTCCACCGCCACCGGACCGAGTCGCACATTCGTTATGGAAAATGAATTCCAGTCTGCTGGGACGTGAGGAGCGAAATCCAAATGACAATTGGCGGCGTCGGTTTGCAGGCCAAACAAGCCGGTCAGCAGAGGATTGACGACCATGGCCGCCGACCAAATCTGGTGCGGTGATCCTGTCGCGAGCGTCTGATAGTACTTACCGGAAAGAGTCTCAGCGACGTGGCCGAGCGATCCATCGAACATAAGCAATGCGTTGGTCCTCAAATTCGAGTAAGCGGGAAGTGGGCGATGGTAGCGGTATTCTCCGACGGAAGCCCAACCGGTGAACAGCGGCCACACGGCTCCGTAATGGTATCCGCCGGGATCGTAGTTAGGATCGTGGGAAGAAAGAATTCGCATGCCCCAGTCGGTCTGGTGGCCGGGGCCCGCGAGTAGCCGAATCATGCTTCGAGCTCGATCTCCGATAAGTTGGGTAAACCACATTGGCACTGTGGCCAGGACACTTGCCGTGTCAATACGTTTGCGATCCGCATCGTTACTATTCGCTTCGTTATTGTTCACATCCAGGGCATAAGCGTAGATTTGCTTTTCATCGGACCAGAAGGCTTGGTCCAAGATCGGTTTTTGCCGTTCGAAACTCTGCGCGAGCTGCTGGCTGAGATCTTCTTTGCCTAGGAGATGAGCGAGGTGAGAAAGTGCGCGCGAGGCTTCAAGTCCCAGCGATGCCTGATAGAGCTCAACCCTCGCCGGATAAAGCGGGCCCCCTTCGATCCAACCGTGGCCCACGCCAGCGTTCTGGGCTAGTCCCTGCGCATCGTAGGTGGATTGGAGAAACTCATACGCTCTCCAGAGGTTGTCCCATTTCTGCCGAGCGAACTCAATGTCACCGCTGCGCGTGACGTAATCGTTCACAGCAATAATGAACAGAGGAGTGGCGTCGGCGGACGAGAAAGCCCACCTTGTTTTGAACCAGTCCGCAAAATTGGCGCTTTGCGAGATTTCGTGAGGGACCTTGCCGTCGGCCCGCTGGTACTTGCTGAGAAACTCCAAGGCGTTACGCGCAGTGGAGAAATCGCCAGCCGCATCCAGCGCTAATGAAGTCCACTCCGCATCCCGGCCAAAGAACCACCCGAAACCGGGGCGCCGGTCGTCGCCCGACGTGTCGAATCCGGCAACCAGACCCTCCCCCAAAAAGGGGTTCTGCACGACGCCCTGCAACATGCTCACCTTTGCCCAGTCGTACGCTCGTTCGATTTGTGCATCGGGGAGCTGAAGGTTTACAGTGCGGGCCAGGTAATCCCGGTAATTCTCAGCGGAGCTGTGCAGCAATTCCAGATAGTCCTTCGCTAGGTGCTCGTAGAGGCTTGCCAGCGGATCCCGGCCTGTGAAAGACGCGGCAATCACGATGAGCTTCGTCTCCATGCCTTTTTCGGTCGCGCCCAGACGAACGGAGTCTTGGCGAGAATGGGAGTAGTTGGTGGAGTATTCTTCGGAAGTTCTGGAGGCGGACGGGGAACCGACCAGGGCGTCAAACTTTCCCGCCTCATCTCCGAAATGGAAGGCGCGCAGGGCAGGGTCCCAGTCTCCGCTTGCGTCTCCGACGGTGCCCGGCCATTCCAACTGAAAATCACGATCGAAGACGGCCTCAATCTCCAGCGGTCTGGTTGTATCGACTTCCAGAGCGATTACGGCGCCCGGCTCATGCACGGGGACAAACAAAGTTTCGCGGACGGAAAAAGCGTCGCCTGTGTAGACGATCGTGCTGGACTCGGGGTGAACGATCAAAGTTCGCGCCAGCGTTTCCGCGGGCACGATGGCGCCATCGACATGGAAGCGCAAATGAAAATCGCGCAGGATTTTCAACGGATAAACCCATGCCTCGAGAGTTCCTTGTTCGTTCCCGAAGATTCCGGCGCGAGTGCCTACGGCCGAAACAAACTCCCATGATCGAATGGGCCGAGAGAGTTCCAGGGATTGCCCGGGCTGGCCGGCCAACGCGAGAGAGCACATGAGGAGCACGCTGCAAGGCAAAAACACTGCCGCCAGAGAGCGCGATCTTCCTCTCGTGTCCTGAATCTCACGCCGGGCGTGCGGTTCTGCATCCATAGCGCCGTGCATTAATTGACCGGCTTCAGACTGGCCGCATACATCTCATCGAGCAGGTCCTGCGATTGGCCATCGTAGTCCGCATCGAGCGACCACATGAACGTACCACCGAGATTCTCCTGCCAATCTGCGTACCAGACGCGATAGTAAGTCGAGAACTCGTCGTCGTAAGTGATGAAACCCGCTTTACCATCCGTTCTCAACATATAGGGCACAAGCGCAATCTGGTCATAGAAAGTCTGCCAGCCTTTTTTGTTGATCCGCTGTTTGATGAAGGTCCCATAGTTCACAGTAAGAACAGAGCCGTCGCAGTTGCCATCTCGCGTATGGCTGGCGTTCGCGCACTCCCCCATAATTGACTTACATTGGTGTAATAATAGCCATCAAAAGGCGTGCCCAGATTGAGCTTTGACCGTGAAACACCCTCCTGAAGGAAAATGCTGATCGCCTCGTTGGCCGCACCTCCCGGCTGACACTCCCACGGGTCGGGATTATTCGGATCCCAAAAAATCTCGGAATTCAGTTGCCCATCTTGCGTCCAGGGGCCAGCACAGTCATACATCATAATATTGACGTAATCGAGAAAGGGGTCCACTTGCGGAATATCGTACCCATTGCCTTCGCCTCCCCACGGTGGGACGTCGGCAGAAATAAGGTAGTTCGGAGCGGCAAACGCCGTCCGTAAGGCCAACATCAACCCGTAGAAAGTATTGGATTCTTCCGTTGTGGGATACTCCCAGTCGATGTCGACGCCATCGTATCCCTTTTCATTGATGAAGGTCTGCAAGTTGCCGACGAGAATCGCCGTCAAATTCGGATCTCCATCGAGTGCGCTGAAATCGCCACCCAGGCCGAGCAGCACTTTGACGCCCGCTTTGTGCGCCTTGCGAATCAGAGCAGGTTCGACAAATCCATCGGGAATGTAAAGCGTGCCGTCGGAACCGAAACTGATGCCGAAATGGTTGATATGCGTCAATTTCGAATAGGGAATCTGCGCGGCTCCGTAGGGCGGCGTCTGGTACTTACTCCAGTATCCGTAATCACCTACTAATCGTTTCGTTAGATGGGATGCGGAGACGGTTGACAAGTACTGGCTCTGATCGCTGGCGCATAAGAAACCGAGGCCCGCTAACAACACCGTCGCCAGTCGAATGCAAAACTTCGAGTGTTCGGAATGAGTTCTCATTCGAGTCCTTTCATTGCACGGTTACGATCTATTTGCACTTCATTGCACGTTGAACTGAAGAATGCCGATCTGTAAATCCCGTTCCGCAAGTTTCCTCCCGCAACGAATTCTTCCAGCTCCAGTCGGGCGCGCGGACTGTCGCACCTTAGAAAAGGATCTTGACCGCCAACTGACATTGCCGGGGGCCGACTGCCAGATAGTTGATCACCCCGAAATTGGGATCGCCAGCGTAGGTATTGGGCGTGCCGAAGACGGGATGATTGAGAGCATTTTGAGCTTCGAGGCGCAACTCCAAATGCACTCCCTCGCGCGCGCTGGAGATCAGGAACTGCTTGGCAATTGACAAGTCGCTGGTGAACGAGGTTGGCGTCCGGATGGAGCTCGTGGTCCTCCCGGCGTTGCCTAGAGTGTATGGGGCGGGAACCTGGATAACCTGGGGATTGGAGAAATAGTTATTCACCCAATAACGATCGCTACCGTGGCTGCGCTTGGGCGTGCCCACCAGATTCGGCCACTGCGGGCCATAAGTGGGCAGTGATGTGCCGCCATTAAAGGTGAAGAAGCTTAACGGACGGCCGGAGTGAATCTCCCAAATGCCGTTGGTCTTCCAGCCGCCAATAACGGCATCGAGCACACGCGGCATGTTGCCGAGGAGCGCCTTGCCGCGCCCGATGGGCAGATCGTAGCTGTAGCTGAATTTCAGCATGGACGGTACGTCGAAGGTCGAGAGACCCCGTTCCAGATACGGCTTGTTGGGATCCGCGAGGGCCCAGCCAGAGTTGGGGCCATAATTCCCCAGCCAGGCGACGTTGGTGTCATACATCGAGGAATCGTCGATCGATTTTGACCAGGTATAGCTCACCAGAAGCTCTAAGCCGTTGCTGTAATGCTTGGCTGCGGTGATTTGGAGCGCGTTATAGTTGGCATCGGCGGTGGGCGGCTCATCGGTCGTGACGCCAGTGAACTCAGGATAGGGAAGCTCCAGTTGAACCCCTTGGACCGTTGGGCTGGAAAGAGTGCTGTTCGGGTCGCTTATGGGTCCACCGTTGACAGCGGCAAAGGGATTCGTGACGTAGTTTTCCAGATCGTTAATTTGGGCCGCGCTGTAGCTCTCGACTTGAGGCCCAAGTACATCGTAATTGTTGCCGCCGGCGAGGTAGAGGTGGGTTCCCTTCTTTCCGATGTAGCTAGCACCAAGAACGACATTCCATGGCATTTGGCGCTCGAAGCCAAACGTCCAGGTCTGCTCGTACGGGGTTCGCGCCGCGGCACTGGTGCGGAGGGGGCCAATGGCTCCGTAGCCCACGTCATTCATGAGGCCTAGGGAACCTCCCGCCGACTGGATCAGCCCATTGGGATATGGATTGCTCAGGTGCAAGTAGGGAGTGGCGCCGTCATTCTGATAAGTGGAAATCACGCTCGTGGATTGGTTGAAGCCCTGGGAACCGTAGCTCAACAAGCCATTGGCGCCCGAGCGAGTTTGGCCATAGTAGATCCCGTACCCTCCTCTCATCACCGTCTTGGGCGTGACCTGATAGGCAAAGCCGATTCGTGGCTGAATGTCTTTCTTGTCGGTGAGCCAGTTGGTGCGCACGCTGGAACTGTTGAAAACCTCGCCGCCGAGGAGTGCACGAGTGACGGTTTGTCCGGTGAGGGGATCGGTGTATGTGATCGTGCCGCCGTTTAGCGGATTTGTCACATTTGGGTTGAACCAATTCATGCGGTTGTGGCGCTCGGTTCTGGGCAGCGAGACGTCGTAGCGTAATCCCAAGTTTAACGTAAGCTTGCTGGTCGTTTTCCAGTTGTCTTGAACGAACCACGCAAATTGGTAGTTCTCGGTCGCAGGCCTGAACTGGATTTCGTATGTGCTGTTCCCGTTCCCCTCCATCTGGCCCATCAGAAAGCTGGCCATGCCGTCTCCGCTGGCCCCGGTCGGTGCCGACAAACCTTGAGGATATTGTGAGCTGCCCGTGTCGTTAAAATTGAAGTTGCCCAGCGGGGCGTTCGTCTGGATGTAGTTCTGCTGATGCAGTCGGCCCTCGAATCCGAACTTCAGCTCATGGGGACCATGGATCTTGCTCAGCAGGGCAGAAAGCTGGCCGGTATCCTGGCCCTGCCTGTAATTTCCATAGGGATCGCCCCCGGCGCTGGTGTAGCCAGCGGAATAGTATCCACCGCCGATGAACATGGCAGGAACACCGTTAAAACCGTTCGATTCCAGGTAGGGTGGGAAACCCAGGGTACTGAGAGGAGTGGGGTTCCGGCTCGAGTCGTAGGCGTCGATCGTCGTCGTGCCGCGGGAGAAACCCAGGGTAGTGGTCAGCAGCAAGGTGGGATTAATGGTATAGGTGTCGCTGAGCGCGAACAGGTGGGCGTTGCCGTTGTTGATTCCGCCGCCGCAGGGATCGATGAAGCTTTGGAAACACTTGTAGGCGTGGTAGTTATTCCAGTCTTGTGAATACTTCACGCTCAATAAGTTCTTTTCGCTGAAGCGATGGTCAATTTTTACATCGAACTGCTCGTTATTGCTACGGGATGCTCCCGAGGCGATCCAGTTGTCATAGAGCGTGGGGTTGGTCATGTTGGGGGTCGGCATGGGGAACAAATTCATCATCTTCTGCGCGACAGGATCAATCAGGTTGCCGGGTACGCCGGGCGCCGGCTGGAGGTTGCCAGGCAGATTGGGATTCGGACTCCCCGGACTGATGTAGGTGCCGACGTTGTTGAACGGAATGGCGGTGTTCCTTATTGCCCCAGTTGCCCCTCCGGGAGCAACGCCATAGACCCCGCTATAAGGATCGTAGATCTGCCCGCTGGTGACGGAGCAATTTCCACTGGTATCGAACGAGCCGCCGTAGAACCCGCATAGCTCGCCAAAATCACCGGTGCGCTCGGTAGCGCTGGGCACGCCGGCCATGTAGGTGCTCATACTGCTGGCCTTCGTACCGTCCCAGTCGAAGAAGAAGAAGGTTTTGTTCTTGATGATAGGTCCTCCAAAGGTGCCGCCAAAGTCGTGCCGGTGCACCGGAGGAATCGGAACTCCACTCTGGTTGTTAAACCAGTTATTCGCGTCGGTAATGGTGTTGCGGATGAAATCGTAGGCTTCTCCATGGTAACTGTTGGTGCCGGAACGCGTGATCATGTTGACGACCGAGGCACCGGAAAAACCGTACTCCGCGCTGAAATTCGACTGTTGCACTTTGAATTCCTCGATCGCCTCTGGCGACGGAGTATAGGTGGTCTGGGTGATGCCGCCGTTGGGTTCGAAGTTGGTAATGGAGGTGCCATCCATCAGAATGTCGGCGCTGGCGCCGCGGCTGCCGTTGGAAACAAAATTCGTCCCCGTATCGCCGACACCGTTCTGATCACTCATATCGGTCACACCTGGCGTGAGGTACACCAAGTCAAGCGCATACCGGCCCACCAGAGGCAGGTCGTTGATGGCCCTGCGGTCGATCACCTCGCCGGTCACGGCATCTACGGTGGCGATGGTTTGCGTCTGGGCTTTGACGTCAATGCTCTGCGTCGCGCTGGCAATCTTCAGCGTCAGGTCGGCGGTCGCGTTCTCGGTGACGTTCAATCGGACGTGAGTGCGGACGGTTTTCTCGAACCCTTGCATCTCCGCCGTCACGGAATAGAGTCCCGGCGGAATCGAAACAAAAAGGTAGCGGCCGGTGTTGTCCGACGTCGCATTGAACTTGTATCCTTTGTCCTGATCGAGGAGAGTGACCTTCGCCCCCTGGATCACCGCTCCAGTTGGGTCCGTCAACACTCCACTCACCGTTCCGAAGTAGGCTTGGCCGAAAAGCATCGCAGGTGTCGCGAGTAAAATTGCAACCAGCAGTATCCGGGAACATCCCCGCTGGCACTTGGATGACAGTCTGAAATTTAGAATACTCATCGAAGTCTCCTCCACATTCATGAAGCGTATGGGGCACTTTGCTGCACTTTGCCGGTTCTCCCCGAAACACCGCAGCCTGGATCGCTGGACAAGGCCTTGCTCTGTTCCTGGGTCCACGGAAAACCGCCGTATTGAAACGTTTCAATCAAACTACTTTTCTCTCCGCGCTGTCAAGCTAAATTCCCCTTACGGAGCACGGCACGCTCCCGTTATCGCAGTTACGTCATCATTGCAATCCCGCTGCCAGTGATCAAACCGCCTCGCGACACGGGCTGTTGTCGTAATATCGCGTGGGTGTTGAAAAAGTCACTGTGATTAGCACGCGGAGAGGTGGCAGAAGCGTGGTACAAGGAAGAAATCCTTGCCATGTTCTGCTGGATCACCATTCTCGGAGGCGCGCTAATCATGATGGGGCAACACGATCGTTCCGAAGCCTTGTTTTATTACTTCCGCCTGGAAGATCAGGTTCCAGAGACTCACCTGCTGCGGCTCATCGAGAAGCACATCAGCTTGGGCTTCGTGCGGGAAAAGCTGAAAGACAGTTACAGCGATATGGGCCGGCCGTCGATTGACCCCGAGCTTTTGCTGCGCATCCTGTTGATCGGCTATTTGTACGGCATCACCAGCGAGCGCAAGTTGGTGGAGGAACTGCGCATGCATCTGCCGTGGCGCTGGTTTACTGGTCTGGGGTTCGATCAGGAGATCCCGCACCACTCCACGTTTTCCAAGAATCGGCACGGCCGCTTCCAGGAGTCGAAGCTGTTCGAGCAGTTGTTTGAACAGATCGTGCGGCAGTGTGTGGAAGTGGGATTGGTAAAGGGCGAGGACCTGTCGGTGGATGGCAGCTTCGTGAAGGCGAACGCGGCGAAGGAGAGCCGTATTCCCCGGGAGCAATTAGCGGAAGCTGCCCAAGTCCACCACACATTTCAAAGCAGTTACGTCCAATCAGCAAAATCGCTTCAGTCCGCATTCAGTCCGCTGTTGGCGGGAGTAGCGCCGCCAAGAATGGCCTGCAGTACTTCCCCTTGGGCCGTCATCCGGTCCGCGCTGACGCTGTGTGCATACAGTTGCAGCGTTGTCTTCACGTCCGAATGCCGCAGCAGTGCTTGCACCGTCTTCGGGTCGGTCTTGCTGCGGACCAGAAACGATGCCAGTGAATGCCGTAAATTGTGGAATCCGAAACGGCATGAAGCTCCCTCGGCGATCACTCCCGCTTTTACGGCTGCTGGCCGGAGATAGTCTTCCACCAGCATGTTTGCGGCCCGCGGCTTCCTACCGCCTAGTCTGAAGCTGGGAAATACCCAGTCGTCGGGTTGTGGGTAGGGCGTGCGTATTTGCCACGCCCGCATGAATTCTGCCAGTAGAAGATGCATCGGAACCGGAGCTTGTGACGCCTTGCTCTTAGGTTGTCCGACCTTTCCAGCTTTTTGCCTCGGCGCTCCGGGAAAGATAGTCTGCCTTTTGACGGGCTGCTTCAGAAGGCTGGAAGGTGGTGTCTTCGCCTCTGGTTGCGGACTCGAATTTTGCCGGTTGAACTGCGGCGAAGAACGGCCCGGTGTCGCCGAATACGATCTATTGTCGCAGCTGGTTTCACCTGCTAATAAGGATGTGATGTGCTTAGACATTGCGATGGACTCGGCGAGTCCAATTAGCCCATTTTGAGCGGGGGCTTCTATAGCAATTGAAGAAGCCATTTTGCGAGTCCAATTGCTCCCAGATGCCGTGCCGAACTCGCAGCGCTCGGTGTGGCCTTCATCAGTCTTCGGGACAACCTGGACCTCAGTACGCCTTCCGGCCGATTGATGTTTCAGATCATCGGCACCATGGCTGAATTCGAGCGGGCGTTGATCCAGGAGCCGGGTTGGACCCAGGAGCCGGGGCGCGCTAGGCGAGTGGCGCTGGGGTGGGAACAGAAAGCCCCGCATCGCTGCGGGGCTGGTTGGTGGCACCGACGGATCTTACTTGCCCATGCCCGACAGAGTCGAGGTCTGCGGACTGTTGCTGGCACTGTCGCTCACGCTCAACTGCCCCGTCCTCTTGCCTGTCGCCGTCGGCGTAAACGTCACGCTGATCGTACATTTGCCCTTGGCCGCCAGACTCGCGGTGCAAGTCGTCGCCGAGACGGCAAAGTCGCCGGTCGTCGAGATCGCGATATTGTTCAGCGCCACGGTCTGTTTGTTAGTCAGGGTGAACGTTTTC
>Ga0074046_10000222_pt1 | contig 50313 bp, 37 predicted proteins | sample BogForMeECP23OM3_FD_94441 | JGI IMG/M metagenome (GOLD analysis project Ga0074046, IMG submission 94441) | Bog forest soil microbial communities from Calvert Island, British Columbia, Canada - Bog Forest MetaG ECP23OM3 | ecosystem: Environmental > Terrestrial > Soil > Wetlands ... | reverse complement strand
TGAAAAAATTGGTCGGGGCGAGTGGATTTGAACCACCGACCTCCTGGTCCCGAACCGTAGTTTCAAAAATCCTAAGTCGTTTTTGTGGTGTCGCATAGAGACCAAAACCACTTTTCTTTGAACCTCTTAATTGAACCTAATTTGAACCTAATTACGACCTTAGGACGTGGGGTGAACCCCTAAGATGGCACAGTTTTTTGGGACACAGCTTCCGCTTTCGTAAAACCACAATAGACTTGCGACCGCAAAGATCGACCACGTCGCCAACGATTGACCAGAAGCATGCTGAGTGTGGGTGAAATACAACTTCGAAATCGACGGAATAGCGGCGAGCGGCTGGACAATACCGGTAATGACTGCCGGCTCAAACACCTTCAGCCATCTCATGTGTCGCTCCGGACTCAATATCACGATCGCTGTCCTCCTTTTCTCTCTCTTCTCCGCTAATGCGTTTCACGAACGCGTACCTGCAGCACGAACGGCTTGTGCCGTTCCACTGCGACTGCACTGGAAGAAGTGGCATTCCCATGGCGCCAATTCCACGTACAACCCCGGAGACAGCATGTCGTCACCGACGCGGTCGTAGTTCGCATCCGTTAATGCATCAGCCAGATGCCAGGTTTGCTCACGTAACTCTTCCCACGGGACTTGTATACAAGCTTGAGCAGCGCAGTTGCTGAGATTGATCAGGATCAGACGACGATCATCACCCTGGGCCCAACTCCATGCCACGATGTTCTGAAAGGATGGGTTGTCGGGCCAGCCGGTTCGTGCGCACAACTTCCATTCACCATTTCGAAATATCGGAGCATGAATTGCCACTAAGAGTTTGGCGTAGAACGCATACAAAAGTTCATCGACAGGCTCTGTGGGGCGTCTGCCCAGAAAGACAGGTATCCTTACCTTTCGACCTTCAAATTGTCCTTCATGAAAAAGTCTTGCTCCGGGGATCGTCGATATTGTGACTGCGACGGCCCGTTCCTTCAGAGGTGGAAATGTCGCTGCCGCGCGCGGCTCGTCGTGGTTCTCGAGGAAGCGAAGCAGCTTTTGCTGGTAGGCAAGATCGGCACAGAGATGAAGTCGAACACTCTCTGCATGCTCATGTTCCAGGCGGTCATACAACCTCTTGTCGTAGCAGAAGTCGAATCCCTGCTGTTGGAGTTGCCACTCAAGGTCCCAATAAGCCTCGGCAATGAAGATGAATTCCGGACGTGCTTTCCTGACCTTTGAGATCACGTCACCCCAGTACTCGGTTGGCGGCCTTTGCCCCGCACGACTGCCCCAGGTCCGTTCGAAGATCTGGTTCAGCAGAAGCATGGCCATGTCGCAACGAATGCCATCACACTGAGCCGCAATACTGGAGACGGTTTCAATCACTGCTTGCCGAAGCCCGGGCTGAAACGCATTGAGTTGCAAAACATCCGGCCATGCTGGGAAGTAAGGGTCCCGTCCGCAGGCGTAAATAGTTCCTTGGGCGTCAATATAGGATGCCGGATCGTTCCTAGCATCCTTGTTACTCCCGCGTATGAAATACTCGGGGTGTTCGGTGACCCACGGGTGATCCGGCGCTACATGGTTGGGCACGAAATCCAGGAGCAACCTCATGCCTCGCTTCGCAAGTTCTCTCCGCGCTATGGCCAGACCTGCAGGGCCTCCGAGGTGTTTGTCAACTGCGTAGCGTCTGATACAGTACGGCGATCCGACATTGTCGGATGGTTTAAAATCGGGCAGAGCTCGACGGAAATCCTCAACCAAATTCTTATTCTGATTTGCAATCGCAATTCCCGCAGGACTTCGCTCCCATACGCCCATCAGCCACACTGCATCGAAGCCGAACTTGGCGATGGCGTCCCATTCGGCTGAGGGTATGGAACTCAAGTCGACGGATGTTTTAGTTTTCAGGCTGAGCTCGGAAAGCCAGACCCAGGTATTGATCTCGTACAAAGTGGGGAATCGAGGCCAGCTGGACATGGTGATTACCTCTTTCGGTCAGTCGTTAGCAACTTTGCTCCCGTAGGAGGGCCTGTTTTACAAAACATAAGAGCTCGATCATTTCGTTCCGGCTCGACTTTCGCCTGGAAATCGGAACGAATCACTAGCGCGAAGTTCCGTCACGTGACGCACAATACCATTCGCTTTGTCTGCCGGGTGCCGCATCCTTTGCGGTTTCGGCAAAGGGTGCGGGTTTAGATTTTCTTCCAAGCATGCTCCGCACAAAAGGCTATCACTGTACAGGCACTTTAGATTTTCTTGGCTGAGCGACCGCTGAAGATTGGTCGGGGCGAGTGGATTTGAACCACCGACCTCCTGGTCCCGAACCAGGCGCGATAACCAGGCTTCGCTACGCCCCGACAAGCGCCTAAGCAAGGCTTTTTCTAGGCGCTGGGATAAGGGTAGCACAGCTGGCGCGGGCTGTGCCAGGAAAGCGCTTCGGCTGATTTCTGATTATCTACTTCGGCGATAAAACTACCAGCCGAACTGCTGCACGGGTCGAGGTCTCGCGCGTCATCCCAAGTGAATCAACTTTGCTTCGGTGATGGCTGGATGTTCGCGGATGGGACCAAGAATTTCCTCGGAAACTTTGCCATCCAAGCACACCAGTGAAACGGCTTCCGCTCCAACGGTGGCTTCTCGACGGCCCAAGGCAAACGTGGCGATGTTCACTCCGTGTTTTCCCAGCGTTGTTCCGACGTGGCCGATCACGCCGGGCTTGTCGTTATTCCGCAAGTACAACATGGTGCCGTCCAACTGTGCTTCCAGAGCGATGCCGTCGATATTGATCACGCGAGGCGTTCCGTCGTGCAGTACCGTTCCTTCAGCGCTGAATCCTGGCGCGCCGGGCTTCTCCGGAAGAGCCGACACTTCCAGCGTGTGGGGAAAACCGTGCTCGCGGCGCCGCGTTTCTTCTTCGACGGTGAGGCCCCGGGCAGCGGCAACCGCTGGTGCGTTCACTACATTCACTTTCCCTGCGAGCACGGCATTCAGCAAACCCGCGAGAACCGCGCTGCGCAAGAGGTGTGTGCCAAGTTCCGCCAACTCCCCTGCGTAGCGGATTTTTACACGCGCAGGCCGCGTCGCTGCTGCCTGTGACACGAGCGAACCAAGTCGTTCGGCGAGCGCCAGGTATGGGCGCACACGACGGTATTGCTCCGGCGACAGGGCCGGCAAATTCACCGCATTGCGGATCACGCCTTCCACCAAATAGTCCCGCACCTGTACAGCCACCTGGTTGCCCAACTCCTCTTGCGCTTCGGCGGTGGACCCCGCCACGTGCGGGGTGCAAATTACGTTCGGCAATCCCACAAGCGGAGAATTCTTCGGCGGCTCTTCGGCAAACACGTCGAGCGCCGCGCCGGCCACGTGGCCGCTTTTCAGTGCTGCGGCCAAGTCTTCTTCGTTGATCAATTCGCCGCGCGCAGCGTTGACGATACGCACACCTTTTTTCATCATGGCAATCGACTGAGCGTTGATCATGTTTTTCGTGAGTGGACTGACTGCCGTGTGGAGGGAAATGAAATCGCTTTCCGCCAGCAATTGCTCCAGAACGACCAGCTCGACAGAGTATTCTTTTGCCGCCGCTTCGCTGATGTACGGGTCGAATGCCAAAACGCGCATGTCAAATGCGTTCGCGCGGACCGCTACTTCCCCTCCAATGCGACCGAGCCCAATTAGCCCAAGCGTTTTCCCGCGCACTTCCGCCCCGGACGACGATTTCTCCCAGCGTCCTTCGCGCATCGCGGCGTCAAACTTCGGTACTTGGCGCACCAAAGCCAGCAGCAACGCAAACGTATGCTCCGCTACGCTGACCGAGCTGCCTCCCGGCGTGCTCATCACCAGGACCCCGCGCTTGGTAGCCTCGTCCAAATCGATGTTATCCACGCCCACGCCTGCGCGCCCAACCACGCGCAAATGCGGCGCCTTGTCCATCAGCTCCGGCGTTACTTTCGTCGCGCTGCGCACGATCAATGCGTCGGCGTCCGCGAGTTCCCCCACCAGCGTTTCCTTCGTGGTCTGGACAATCTTCCAACCCGTCGCTTTCAGCAGCTCCACGCCACGCTCGCTGATCTTGTCGGCTACGATGACTTTCATCTTTCCTCTTTTCGCGGGTAAAAGCCGCCTTGCTACAGCCGGTCTCTTCCCAGGTTCTGAAAGAATCCAAATTACTGTGCAGTCCGCAGCCCTGTCAAATGCGTGTAGCGGAAGGCAAGTATGAGGGACCGTTCGGCCTTATCGGCGTAGCGGTTCTGCTATAGTTTCAGAGCAGGGAGCCCGACATGACTCTGTCCGAGCAAATACAGAAAGATATTGTCACCGCAATGAAGGCCAAAGAGGAGATGCGCCTGAGCGTGCTGCGCATGGTGAAATCGGCGTTCCAGTTGAAAGAAGTGGAGAAGATGCGGCCACTCGACGCCGCCGAATCCATCCAATTGCTGCAATCCCTAGCCAAGCAGCGGAGAGAATCTATTGACCAGTTCGCGAAGGGTGGGCGCCAGGATCTCGTCGACAAAGAAACCAGCGAACTCAAGATTCTGGAATCCTACCTTCCGGCAGGTGCCTCGGAAGGCGAAATGGACGCCGCGATCAGCAGAGCCATAACCGGTGTGGGCGCGACGTCCATCAAACAAATGGGCGCAGTGGTAAAAGCCGCAAAAGAAGCCCTCACGGGTAAGGCCGTGGATGGCAAAGCGCTAAGTGACCGAGTCCGAGACCACCTCTCCAAGTTGTAGGGGCCGCCTTCTGAGGCGGGCCGTTCTTCTTGTTGCTTCACACGCCCCGGTGCTACACATGCCTCTACCCGAACAAATCCCCGTACGCTACGCCGAAGATGACGCCGGCTACGTCACCATGCGACCCGTCGTCAAACAAACTTTTCGGCTCAACGAGCTGGTCGATATGGTGGTCGGCGTCGCCGGGAAAGATCCCGCGCGCATTCAACAGATCCTGCGCAGCGGTACGGTCCTCTATAACGGCTATCATTATTGGTGGGCTCCGCTTACGGCCGAGCAACCCGAAATCGAAGTGCTGCTCGCAGGCTTCCCTGACGACGATCCTTCTCGGCTATTCAACCCTGCGAACGTCACCGCGGCCCTGCTTGAGAGCGGAGGAGGCACGCAGCGTAACCTCGTCGAAATTACCGCGAGTGAGGCGGGCGGGAAAAAACTCTTTGCCCACACTTCGCCGTGGGATGTGCTGATGCAATTCGCCGCTGGCCACACGCTCCGGTACGAAAAGTACTCCTATGGGCGGCGCGCCGACCTTTTTCGTCTGACCCTTCATTTTGACCAAGCGCAACAACTCCTGAGCGCCATGCTGGAAGCCGCGCCCCGCGGGCTCCGCCATCGTTGGAGTACACTCCGTCCTCCCGCCGCGTTGACGTTCGTCCTTCCCCGAAAGTAGCGGCTTTAACCTTGACAAAGGAAGCGATTTGGAACTCACTATCGATTCATGAATCAAACTCGCCGTAGTGTATTTCCGAATATTTTGTGGACCATCGCTGTTACACAGTTTCTTCTGCTTACGATTCTGAGCGTTTGGACGCCCTGCGCTTCCGCGCAGTCGAGTGCGCGCTCGACGGAGTACGACGCGCTGCAGAAGCGGTTGGAAACTGGCTGGAATACCTGGGACGTTCACAGTGTAACCACGCACGTGCTTCTGCCCGAGGGCCTGGCGATCCGTGTCGGCGTGCTTCGCAATACGACTCTCTACGGAGACGTCTTCCTTGTGGATCCGCTGATCGGGCGCCTGGGCCAAAATGACGAACGGGTCTTTCCCGGCCCGCATGCCTGGGATGGCAGCTACACGGATTTGCGGCTCACCTGGCAAGGACTGAATCTACAAATTCAGAGCGCGCATACGGGTGGGGATCTTGTGATTCTGGTAACGCCGCTACCCGAAGAGAAGCACAATAACCTTCCTGCCACAGTGGTTTTCTCCGGGGCGTATCTCTGGAACAGACCCGGCACCGTTGCGCGTGTAGGTGACAAAATCGAAGCGCGAGGTCCGAAGGCAGCCGTGAACATCTTTTGCGTGGGAGCCGAAGCTCCCTTCAGCACTATTCCCGTGGCCGGACCTTATCTCTCCGCAGAACTGACCGGCCCCGTGGGGCTCAGCACTGGCAAGCCACGGACGCTTGCGGAGATTCGCAGAAGCATAGAAGAACAACATCGCGCGTATGAGAAATCCTTGGGAGCCACGCATTCCGCGGCTGTGGACGCTATTCAGACCACGTTGGGATGGGACACCATCTATGAGCCGGAGCGCGACCGCGTGATTTCGCCGGTCAGCCGGGTCTGGAGCGTTACCTGGGGCGGCTACGTGCTTTTTGATTGGGACACTTTTTTCGCGGCGACGCTGGCGGGAATCGGCGATCGCGATCTGGCCTACGCCAATGCCATCGAGAGCCTGCGCGAAGCCACGCCAGCCGGTTTCGTTGGGAACTATGCGCGAGCGGGCAATTGGAAAAGTTTTGATCGTTCCGAGCCGCCGGTGGGAGCCATTAGCGTGCTGGGTCTCTACAACAAATTCCACGACCGCTGGTTTTTGGAAGATACGTTCGCACCGCTGCTCACCTGGAATCGCTGGTGGCAGCAAAATCGCCGAGTTGGGAATTATCTCGTGTGGGGCAGCGATGGAAACAATAAGCCGGAAAATCTCGATGACAGTTCCCGAGGCCAGCGGCAAGGTGCGATCTTCGAATCAGGGCTGGATAACAGTCCGATGTACGACGCTGCCGTTTTTGATGAGAAGACGCAGCGGCTGCTGATCGCTGATGTTGGTCTGATGGGCGAGTACGTGGCCGATTGCGATGCGCTCGCCGAAATCGCGGCTGTGCTCGGTAAGCCGACGGAGGAAAAGGAACTTCGCGAGCGCGCGAAGTTTTACCGTGCATCGCTGGCCACGTTGTGGGACGAAAAAACAGGAATGTTTTTGAACAAGGACCTGCACACGGGCGAGTTAAGTCCCAGAACGTCTCCCACGAATTTCTATGCGCTGCTCGCTCGAGCAGCTACTCCACAACAGGCGCAGCGCATGATTCGCGATCACCTGCTGAATTTACAAGAGTTCTGGGGACAATGGGTGATTCCAGCGACGCCGCGAAACGATCCCGCGTTCCCGGATCAAAACTATTGGCGTGGACGGATCTGGGGACCAATGAACTACCTGGTGTATCTCGGCTTGCGCAATTACGATCAGCCGCAAGTGCGGGAAGAACTGGCCAAGAAATCGCTGGAACTGTTTCAGGGGGAATGGAACACAAACCACCACGTCCACGAAAACTACAACGCCATCACGGGCTCAGGCGACGACGTCACCTCCAGCGACCGGTTTTATCACTGGGGAGCGCTGCTGGCGCTGATCGACTACATGGAAGCAAACGACAAGCCCTCCCCCGCCAACTATGTTCACTGACCCGCAGGAAAGAGAAACCCAAGGCCCACCTTCAAAACCAAGGGTGGGCACCCTCCGCGTTTTTTGTGATTTGCAACACAGTCTCAGCGATCTTGCCTACGAAGAGGAGAAAGTACCTCCATGCCACCCGCCTGCTTGCGTTAATGATGCTCAGGATGGTGCAAATAGCCTGCGCGGCCGGCAAGAAAAACTGTAACCCCCAGACCCACTAGGATCAACGAATGCCCTACTCGTTTGATTACTTCAGGTTCATCCAGGTAACCCAACCGCAGGACAGAGTAAAGTATGCAGAGATACATCGCATCGAACCCAAGTGGAAACCCCGATGTTACCAACGGCCATTGATTCGAAGAATCGCCGAGGGCGAAAATCACGTCCAGGAATATGGTAGATAATCCGTATATTCCCAGCATCAGGGCTCCTTTCCACATCCATTTCGGGCAGCTTTTGATTTGGTCCACCCACCGAAAGCTGTCCTTAATAAATAGGGCCGTCGGAATTCCCACGGCGACCGTTCCACCAAACAACATCAAGCCGTACTGCGCGGGTGCTCTCGCACCCAGAATCACGCACACGTGAAGCAGCAAGGACGCTGTGAAAAGCAGTATTTCGAGAATGAGGAGGAGGCGAACGTACCCGTATGCCAACCAGCTAACCATCGATTCGCCTCTACGAAGAAATAATCGAGCCCATTCTTCTTGCGTGGACGGGCCGTCTTGGCGTCCGTTCGAGTTTCCTGTACCGCGCGCCGCTCAGTGGCCGGCCGGTTTAAGGACGGCGGTGCCGCGCTCGTCGTTGCCGATGATGCGGAAAAACTTCTTGAGGTCGTCAGCCTGGCTGATCGGAACGCTCAACTGCTTGATTTCGTAGGTCCGCGTATAGCGCAACACGTTGCCGTCGGCCACGGTTTTGCTGTGGTAGCTGCCAAAACTGTAGTCCGCATCCGTTGGCGGGGGCAATTCGTCTACTTCGTAGCCAGCTGGTAGCGTAATTTCGAAAGTATCGTGGTCATGGCGCGGACCTGGAAACTCCACGGGATACTTACGTGGCTCCTTTGTCTCAAGCAGGCCGCTGCTCTCCACTCCCAGTACACGCGGTCGGACCAAAAGCAAATTGCCGGCAAACTTCCCATAGTTTTGCGCAGTGAAAGACCACTGGTAACCGAACGGCAGCATGGGATCCTGCAGATTGGTGACGGTAGCCTTGCTGATTTCAAAACTTCCCATAGACCGGGCCATCAGTTGTTCGATCGGCTTGATCCGATCGCTATCTTTCTCCACATTGCGAAGTTCGCCCCGCTGCCACCAAGCCGCATCTCCAAGTCGCTCGTCCTGAACCTCACCTCTTAGGGCGCCTTGGGAATCCAACCGCAGTTTGGCGGTCCGCCAGGTTCCACTGGTCGAGGGCGGAAGTTGCGGCATTTGCGTCAGTTCGCCCCCATCGGGCGTCACCAACAAGGCGTAGCTTGCTTGCAGCGCTCCATTCAACGAGCCAAAAGGCGTGAGTTCGTCCGTGGGGTCGAAAATCAGCAACTTGCCCAGATTCGGCTGCTGAATCGTCGCTAACAGCCGTGGGTCGGTAATGCCATCCGGTAGGCGAATCGCCAGGATCACGTGGTCAAAGAGCCCCAAATGCGGTGAGATGGACGGCGTGACGCCCCCGCGCTCCGAATCGATCAGGACGTAGTAGGACTGGATGCCCACCTCCCGTAGCATGACCGATAACAGCGCAGCTTTGTCCTTGCAATCCCCATAACGTTTCGAAAACACTTCAGGAGCGGCATGTGGCTGCCACCCTCCGATCCCCAGCCATATGCCGACGTAGCGGATGTCTTTCTGCATGAAGTCGGCGAGCGCGAGCATCTTGGCCATTGGCGTGGTCGCATGAGCCGTGAGTTCCGCCACTTTCTGCTTGATCTCCGGCGAAGCCTCCAGCCGCCCTTGTAACAGGCCGCTCTGCCAAGCACCCATTTCCGACCAAGTCAGGAAACCATGGGCACCACCGCCCGAGGGAATAAAGGCGACCAGCATCATCCCCGCTACTCCATGCCATGGAGGCATGGAGTCTTCCCTTGTGATTTCGGGAATATCCTTCAGCTCCCAAACCCACTGATTGTTTCCGGCTGAAGTCGGCGCCGTCTCCGGATGGTTCAGCCAGACCGCTTTATATTCCCAACCCGCTGGAAGCTGCAGAGTGTAGCGCGCCAAGGCTACGGGTACGGTCCCCTGGAAGGACCATTCATCCTGCAAAACGTACGGCCGGTCCTCGTGCTCTACTTCGTACCCAATGATGTTCCCTGGGTCCGGTGCGGGAATTTCCATAACTTTCACGCGGTGGTCGGAGAAGAGCTCACCGCCCTGCAAGCCCAGCAACCCGTTTTCAGTTACGTCCTTGTCTTTGACTTCATAGTCTTTCCCCTGCGCAGGAATGCACCATCCATGGATATGGGTAATTCGTGTTTCTCCATCAAAATGAACTTCGACTTTACCGAAATGCCTGCCGCCAGGCCGCAGAATCCTGTATACCGTCCGGTCGATCTCCTTCGTTCTTCCGTTGGGTTGCACGATCAGGATTTCTTCGGAGAACAGGAGCACCGCTTCTGTTTTTTCGTCGTGCTTTGGCAGAGGAGCGCTGGCCAAGGCATGCATCCATGCGGGGGCGTCGGCCGCTTCGGCTTTGGGGATTGCCGGCAAAAATACGCAAACGACAATCGCCGCGAACGCAACTGCCTTCAGCGCCGCTGTGCCTGTTTTAGTGCGTGGCTGCAACGGATCCTGGCTGCAGGACAATCTGTTGGTCATCACCGCTCCTCACTATTTGATAGAAAGTCCGCAGTGCCGGATATGTGTCCTTCGGCACAAGGAAGAGGTCGCTGCGCACCGTTCGAAGGATGTGCACCTGATTCTTCTTATCCTCCACCTTCAAGACGTACTCCGCAGCCTTCGCATCTTTGTCCAGCGAAGCCGGCACACTGGAAACAGTCCAGCCGCCCGGCAACTCTATGGTGACGTCATCCTTCTTCTGGTACGGGTAAGCAAAGCAAATCGGATAGACGCGGTCGGCATGAGCGAAGATTTGCTTTTCTGGCGCCGCAAAGATTCCCACCGGCAGCAGCGCCCGGCGCCCCGCAGAAGAAACCCAACCCGGAATCTTTACGTGGTATTCGGCCACCAACGGAGGCTCCGTGCTCTTCCAGTCCGGTTGATTCGTCAATTCCGCTTCTATGGCCGCGGAAACGTAACTTTTCAATTCTTCCTCCAGATATTTCTTCCGTGCTTCGTCGTCCTCGTTGTGCTCCCGCAAGCGGCGTGACCACGCTTCCAATCCCGTGAACGTCAGTTTCACGGTTCCTTGTAAGGTTCCTTCGTCGTCCAACTTCAAATTGGCGGCACGTTGAATCTGGGAAGCGGAGCTGTCTGGCAATGGCGTTTGGATCCAGGATCCGCCTTCCTTGTCCAGCTTCATCCCTTTGACCGAGGATTCCTGCCAAGGGAGCAGGCCGTAAGGCACGAACATCGAACCAGGATCAAAATACAATTCTTTTCCGTTCACCTTCACGAGCACGGCATTGGAATCGAGTTCCCTTTTGTTCATCCGGGTTTGCGCGAAAAAGTACTCATTGCGGCGCGACAGCATTACCCCATAGCTCTCCAAGCCCGCAGCCCGCGCCAGCCCCAGGAACGTCCACGTTATGTCGTAACCAGAACCGTAGCCGTTCTTCAGAACATCGGCGGCGTTGTCGACTTTCTTCAGCTTGTCTCTTTTTTCCTCCTGTTCGCTTTTTCGCGTCTCAAAACTCAGATTGCGCAACTGTTCGACGTGTGCATAGATCTTTTGCAGTTTCACATCGGGAGGATCCGCCGGAGATACGATCTGCGATACCGCCGCTTCCAGTTCTTTCTTTTTTCCCAGGTAGCTTTCCATGCGATCGTTTTCTTTCTTTCCAAATTTCCGCCAGAACTTTGCCGGATCCATCTCAAAACCATCTTCGCTGTAGATGAACACAACGCGGTATTTCAATTCGTTCTCCGGCGGCATGAAGTCTTCTGCCTGAAATGCTGGGATGTCTGTTGCGGTCATGCGTACAATCTTGTCAGTGCCGATTTTGGGTGGCTCCGTCCCGGCCGGCAGCCCCGCAGGCCACTCCCAGCGAAGAGCGAACTCCGGGTAAGGCACCAAGGAAAAGACGGCCTTCCTGGTGAATAGATCGTCGCTGATCGCCCAGTAGGAGCTGAAGACATATCCGTCCTCAAAATCATAGTTGAAGCGGTATTCCACGATGCTACCCACTTGAACATCCGGAACGGTGAAGACTTTGGCCTTGTACTTTGTTCCTTTCGTTTTCTCGATCATCTTGTCGAACACTTTGCCGTCGAAGTTCACAACCGATCCATCCGCGTGCACCGTTCTGGCCCGAATATTGACTATTTTCGTGTTGTCGCTCAGGTAAGGAATCGCGACGTTGGCGGTTTCCCGCCCCTCCTCCTTCAAGATTTTGATCCGCACATAGTTGTGCTCCGTGTTTGCCCGGCCCGAATCCTTGCGGTCAACCTGGCGGTACAAGTAGATCGCCGGCGCACCGGGAGCCTTTGGCTCGCTGGTCATCTTTAGATCCGCGGGATCGATGGGCAGCCAGTCGTCACCACCGATAGTTTTTCTCGTTGGAAGACACAGCAGGCACACCATGATCAGAACGAACAAAAGCGGGATTCGACGAAAGGACACGTTGGTTCTCCCTGACTACGGAACTACGTTCCGGCCATAGGAAATCCGGTCGAAGCCAAGAAACCTGCAGGAGCGACTCTCCGACTGGGCGGCCCGGTTGTGGTCGCTGTTAGCAACCTGGACACTAGTATGCTCATGAACTTACGAGTGAATTTTAAAGTTGTCAAGAGTACTCGACACGTGACGTTGTTATGACGCACGGTCACACGCGTACCGTGGTGCGGCCGACGATCGTTGGATTCGGGTGGGAACGCGTAGGATGCTGAGCTACATGATGGCGGTTGGGGGTGCCGGTTCGTCGGGACGTCCCGCGTTGGCCAGAGGCACACGGATCATGACGAGTGCCACGATCGCCAGGGCGATGAATCCCAGAATTGTGGCAGGATGATCAAAAATCACGGGAAGGGGCGATTTACCAAGCGCCGGCTTGCGGAAGAAGTAAAAGCCCGCCACGACCAGTCCCAGTATGGCTTCTCCGGCGATCATTCCGGAAGCCGCTAGCACACCGGCATTGTCCACACGCGCTTTCTGCGCGTCATTGTAACCGCGACGGTCGCGAATCATGTCGGTGATCCAGCGGATTACGCCGCCCGCAAAAATCGCAAACGTGGTTTCCAGCGGTAGGTACATTCCCACGGCGACGATGAGCACGCTTTTCACTTCCAGCATGATCAAGGCAATGCCCATAAGAATTCCGACAAGCACCAGCGGCCAAGCCATATCGTGATTGACGATGCCCTGCGCCAGCATGGACATCAATCCGGCCTGAGGCGCGGGGAGTTTCGGATCACCAAAGCCGATACCGCCCGCATTGATATTTCCCTGATGCAAAAGCAGCAACGGGAAGTACAAAGTCAGGCTGGCTACCGCGATGCCGATAAAATCCCCAATCTGCATCTTGGAGGGTGTGCCGCCGAGAATGTGTCCCACTTTCAGGTCCTGAAGCATCTCGCCGGCGACGGCGGAGGAAACGCAAACCACCGCGGCCACGCCTAGCACTGCCGCAACGCCGCTCATACCAGACACGCCAATCGCGACCATCAGCAGCGCGGCAATGATCAGCGTGCACAGAGTCAATCCAGAGATCGGATTGTTCGAAGAGCCGATCACCCCCACGAGGTTCCCAGAAACTGCCGCGAAGAAGAACCCGACAATGATCATCACCAGCGCCGCGACAATGCCGCCGCTCAAGGTGTGCGAGAAGTAGGTGTAAATCAGAATCATGCAGACAAAGGCCACGAATAGCCCGGAGAAAACCACCTTGCCGCTCAAGTCGCGTTCCGTGCGTTCCGTGGTTGCGTGCGCAGCGGCGGTCTTCTTCAGGTCGGAAACCGCGCGACGTATGCCCAGCGCCAGGTTCTTGCGCATACGGAATAGAGTCCAGGTGGATCCTACAATCATCCCGCCAGCCGCGATCGGCCTGACAATGAAAAGCCAGACCCGGCCCGCCAGTGCTGCCTCGTTCCCACCGGGCAGATCGGCCTGCAACTGCGGCCCCAACATGTAAAGGAGGAGCGGCACGAGCAATCCCCACGCCAGTAATCCTCCGGCAAACGTCAGCATCGACAACCGAGGACCGATAATGAATCCCACACCCAAGTACGCTGGGCTGATGGCCGGAGCCTGAAAGGTGGTGACGCCTCCCGCGGCTACGGTTTGAGATGTCTGCGAGGTACCGAGGCGGACGATGCTTCGTCCAATCTGTCCGACATGGATCACGAAGCTTTTGCTGGCGTTGAAGAGCTGAAATTGGCCGAGCAAATAGATCAACCCGCCAAATCCCATGTTGTAGAAGAGGATTTTTGCCGCGCCGCTACTATGCTGACCCGCTTTGTGAATTTCCGACGCCGCCACCGACTCGGGATACTTCAGATCCGGATCCTCAACCATCACGCGCCGCAACAACGTGACGAACAGGATGCCCAGCGAACCTCCCACCATCATCAGCACTACCGACTTCCAGTACGCGTCATGAAATCCAAACGACTTCCACGCGCCGCAGAGCACGAACGCTGGAAGGGTGAAGATTGCCCCCGCCGCCACCGACTCTCCGATGGCTCCCACGGTTCGCGTGATGTTTTCCTCCAGGAGGGTTCCGTTCATCATGCGCAGGACCGCCATGCCAATGACGGCAGCGGGGTAGCTTGCGGCGATTGTGATGCCTGCGCGCAACCCCAGATAAGCGTTCGCCGCACCGAGAATGACGGTCATAATCAATCCCAACAACACGGCGCGCAGCGTGAATTCCTTCATGTCTTTATCTGCAGGGACGTATGGCTGGTGTTTCTTGGGAGCTGCCGGACCGGTTGGCTGCGTGTTCATGCGGAAACCTCGCAACTACATCTTTCGGTTGTTATGTTGAAAGGACAGGGAACCTTAGCACGGCGCTCCTTGTGTTTACAAGGACGGTGGTCGTGTCAGCGAACGATGGGCGCTGCGCTGGGAGCGCATCGCGCATGATCCCTGAAAATTGCTGCTACGTGTCGCCAACACCCAAGAGTGAATGTACAATGGAGTTGTTTTCCCGATCAGAAATGTAATCCCCCCACAATACGACGGAGCCCGCCATGATGCCTGCACTCACGAACTTGGAACCTGAACGAGTATGGAAACACTTTGACAGACTAGCGAGTATTCCTCGAGCCTCCACAAAAGAGGCTGCTGCCCGGGAATACGCCCGAGGCGTAGCAACGAAGATGGGTTTGGAATCCGTGCAGGACACCGCCGGTAATCTTATCGTTCGCAAACCTGCCCGGCCTGGACGCGAGGGAGCGGCAATTACCCTTTTGCAGGGTCACCTCGACATGGTCTGCGAGAAGAATGAAGGGACTGCTCATAATTTCGATACGGATCCCATCAAGGTGATAAGAGACGGGGAGTGGCTGAAGGCAGATGGGACTACGCTCGGCGCCGATAATGGTGTTGGAGTGGCCGCTGCGCTGGCCGTCATGGAAAGTAATGACATTCCCCACGGGCCTCTGGAGTTCGCCTTCACGATTGACGAGGAGACCGGTCTCACCGGTGCGTCGCTATTCCAGGCTGGACTGCTGAAGTCCAAGTATTTCCTCAACCTTGATTCGGAAGAGGAGGGCCACCTCTGCATCGGTTGCGCGGGAGGAGTGAACACGACAGCTCGCCGTAAGGTCAAGTTAGTGCCTGCGGGCGCGGGATCCGCGTGGCGAATCAAGGTGTCCGGCTTGCGAGGAGGGCACTCCGGTGTCGATATCCATCAAGGTCGCGGCAACGCTCTTCGGATCATGGGCGGAGTCCTGCAGGACTTGCTCGATCGTCTGCCGCTCGGACTTGCGCAGGTGAACGGTGGGAGCGCGCACAACGCTATTCCCCGCGAAGCCGTGGCCGTGGTGGTGCTCGATGCCGCAGGCGAGAGCGAACTAAAATCCCTGGTAGCTGCCGCAGAAGCCGCGTACAAAACGGACTTGGGGAGTTTCGATTCCGGGCTGCAGATTTCCGCGGAGAAAACCGAGCGTCCGGCTATGGTCATGGATGGCACCGACGCGAAGAATACCGCTGCTCTGCTTGCCAGCTTGCCTCATGGAGTGCTGGCCATGAGCCCCGATGTCCCTGGGTTGGTGCAGACGTCAACGAACGTAGCCACCGTCAACACCAACGGAGATGTAATTGAAATCGTCACCAGTCAGCGGAGTGCGATTGTCGCCAGCAAAGAGATGGCGTCCCACATGGTTGCTACCATCTGTCAACTGGCAGGCTTCGACGTGGAACACGCCGGCGATTACCCCGGCTGGAAACCAGAGCCGAACAGCGAGCTTGTGCGGAAGCTCCAAGAGGCCCACAAGAAGCTTTTTGGCCAACCTGCGAAACTGATCGCCATGCACGCGGGGTTGGAGTGTGGCGTGATTGGTGAAAAATACCCCCACATGCAGATGATTTCGTTTGGCCCTACGATCGTGGATCCGCATAGCCCGAACGAGCGCGTGAAGATATCCACGGTGGCAAATTTCTGGAACTATTTAAAGCTGGTGCTCGAAACCATATAAGCGGAAATAGCGGTCGAGTCGCTTTGGTCCGAACAGGTCTGCAGCTTCGCCTGGCTGTTCCGGGCCGCTTTTGCCGCCCGGAGTCAATGCGCTCCAGCTCTTGCGGAAGCCGGTCAGAACCTGAACTTGCCCGTTAATTCCTTCAGTTCATTGGCCATTCGAGCCAGTTCGTGCGCGGCCTTTTGGGAATCGCCCGCCCCATGGGAAGTACTTTGCGCAGCCTCCGCGACTCCGGCGATATTCTTGGTGATTTCTCCAGAGCCGCGCGCCGCGTCGCTGACGTTGCGGGTCATCTCATTGGTGGTGGCATTCTGTTCCTCGACCGCCGAAGCGATGGTGGCAGAAATATCATTGATCTGGTTGATGATGCCGCCGATGGTGCCGATGGCCTCCACGGACTCTTTGGTGTCCGTCTGGATGGTTTCAATCTTGCGGCTGATATCCTCGGTGGCCTTGGCGGTTTCCTTAGCCAATTCCTTCACCTCATTTGCAACCACCGCGAAGCCCTTTCCCGCTTCGCCGGCGCGCGCCGCTTCGATCGTGGCATTCAGCGCCAAGAGGTTTGTCTGTTGCGCGATGGAGGTAATCACCTTGATGACTTCGCCGATTTCCGCGCTGGATTGACCCAACTTGGTGACGGTCTGGTTGGTTTTGTGCGCTACGCCCACAGCCGAATTGGAAACCTTTGCCGCTTCGGATGCGTTCTTGGCGATGTCTTTGATACTCGCGCTCATCTCTTCCGTCGCGGTCGCTACGGTCTGCAGGTTCTTGTTGACCTCATCGGAAGCGGCGGTGACCACGTTCGCTTGAGTGGACGTTTCTTCCGCGTTGGCGCTCATCTGCTGGCTGGTAGCCGTCAATTCCTCAGCCGCCGAAACCAGGCAACCTGTGGTGTTTGCGATCTGCAGGATCGCAGCGTGTACCTGCGTGCTCAGCTTGTTGACTGCTTCGCTCAGTTGTTCGAAGTCGCCGGCATAGCGGCTGGTAATTTTCGCCGTCAGGTCGCCCCCTGCCAGTTTTCCGATGGTATCGGCGACTTCGCGCAGCGGGCCGATGACTGCGTCCAGCGTAGAGTTGACACCTTCCACGATTTTGCGGAAATCTCCGCCATGCTTCGTGGCATCGGCGCGTGTGGCCAGCTTCCCTTCCACCGCGGCCTGGGAAAGTGAAACGGCATCCGCCACCAGTGCATTCACGGCATCAATGCAGGTGTTCAGGTTGTTCTTAATGGTGTTGAAGTCGCCATTGTAATTGTCTGTGATCTTCGCCGGAATGTTGCCCTTGCTGATCTTGTCCACATAGTCGGCGGCCACATTCAGCGGGCCAATCACCGCGTCCAGCGTGTTGTTCACGCCCTCAACAATCTTCCGGAAATCTCCACCATGCTTCGCGGCGTCGGCGCGCGTCGCCAGCTTTCCCTCCACCGCGGCCTTCGAAAGCAGGTTGGCATCCGCGACCAGCGCATCGACGGCATCAATGCAGGTATTCAAGTTGTTCTTGATGGTGTTGAAGTCACCGTTATAGTTATCCGTGATTTTCGCCGGAATATTGCCCTTGCTGATTTTGTCCACATAGTCGGCGGCCACATTCAGCGGGCCAATCACCGCATCCAGGGTGGAGTTGACCCCTTCAACGACCTTGCGATAGTCGCCATGGTGCTTCGAGGCGTCGGCGCGGGTGGACAGCTTTCCCTCCACCGCGGCTCTCGACAGCATGGCCGCATCGGCCATCATGGCGTTCAGTGCCCGTTTCTGGTCACTGATGTCGGTGGCATACTTGACCACCTTGAAGGGCTTCCTATTGAGGTTCAGAATGGGATTATAGGACGCTTGGATCCATACCTCCTTGCCACCTTTGCCGATGCGCTTGAATTCGTCAGCCACGTATTCGCCGCGGTTCAGCTTCGCCCAGAATTCCTTATAGTCGGCGCTTTGCCGGTAGGCGTCATCGACAAACAGGCTGTGATGCCTACCTTTGATCTCCTCCAGGGTGTAGCCTAACGCCTTCAGGAAGTTGTCGTTGGCGTTGATCACCGTGCCATCCATGCTGAATTCGATTACGGCTTGGGCCTTGTTGATGGCGGCAATCTGGCCCTGATAATCCACATTCGTCAACTTCTGCTGAGTCACATCCGTGGCATACTTCACCACCTTAAAGGGCTTCCCGTTGAGATCCAGAATCGGATTGTAGGAAGCCTGAATCCAGACTTCCTTGCCGCCTTTGCCGATGCGCTTGAATTCGTCGGCCACGTATTCGCCGCGGTTCAACTTCGCCCAGAACTCTTTGTAGTCGTAGCTTTGCCGGTAAGCTTCGTCGACAAACAGGCTGTGATGCCTGCCTTTGATCTCCACCAGGGTGTAGCCCAAAGCGTTGAGGAAATTTTCGTTGGCGGTGACGACCGTGCCATCCATATTGAATTCGATCACCGCTTGAGCCTTGTTGATGGCGGCAATTTGGCCCGCAAAGTCCGCACTTGCCATTCTTTGCTGGGTCACATCCGTGGCATACTTCACCACTTTGAAGGGCTTGCCGTTCGGGTCGAGAATGGGGTTATAGATCGCCGCAAGCCAGACTACTTTGCCGCCCTTGCCGATGCGTTTGAATTCGTCGGCCATGTATTCGCCGCGATTCAGCTTCGCCCAGAATTCCTTGTATTCGTAACTTTGCCGGTAAGCGTCATCGACAAACATACTGTGATGCCTGCCTTTGATCTCCTCCAGGGTGTAGCCCAGAGCGGTCAAGAACTTGTCGTTGGCCGTGATGATCGTTCCGTCCATGTTGAACTCGACGACCTCGCGTGACTTGTGGATGGCGGCTACTTGTCCGGCATAGTCGGCGAATTTCTCCGAATCGATGCTCGCGTGAGGATGGACTGCTTCTTCTTCCAGAACGGCTACGGATGATCTATGGTTCCTTGACATTTCTTTCATTCCTTTTTGCGGCGGAGCCGCTGGTTTAATCTCGGGATCCCTAATCTCTGTCTGAAGGGGTGCAACCAGGCCACGACCTCCCCAGCCAAACCTGTCAGCACTTACGTTCGGCATGCGCAGCAACCGGCATTCTTTCCGGCGGCGGCTGATTTTCAGTGCCTCTTCTGCAAACTCTCTGCTCCGTTCACGGTCCGTTCGGTGTCCAAAACCAGCAGCAAGTGATCTTTCAGTTTGAACACTTCCTTCACCAACTCTCGCATCTCCGCCCGCAGTGTTTCCGGCGGGTGTTCCGCACAATCTTCTTCCACTTCGATGACGTCGCCGATCTCGTCCACCAGGAAGCTCACCGTTTCTCCGTCCGCGCGGACCACCACGTTCATGGGCTTCTGGTCGTCTGGCCGGTCGGGATAGCCGAGCCTTCGCCGCAGATCAAACGCCACCACGATTTGTCCGCGAAGATTGATCAACCCGCGAATGACCGGCGGCACCAGCGGAACGCGGGTCATTTCCTGGTAGCGGATCACTTCCTGCACCTGCTGTACGGGCACGGCAAAGAACTGCTTGTCGATGAAAAACGTGCAAAATTGCTGTGCGATGGCCAAGGTCATTGCTCCTGATGGGCATGCTGGGCGTCAAAGAAACCCGGAATAGCGGTGCGGATTAAACTGTGAACATCGAGCAGGTCGGTGACTTTCTGCTGAATCACGGCGGAGCCAAACAACCCCTCGCGTTTCGAAGGCTGCTGGCGCACGAACGATTCCTCGACGATGTCCAGGATGCGGTCTACCACCAGCCCAACGCTGTGGCCGTCATCCGAGAACACCACCACCTGGGTCATTCCCGTATCGTCGTGTGGCGTATTACCGTGCGGAAGACGCAGCACATCGGAAATGCGAATCAGCGGCATGATTTCCCCGCGGTATTGCACCACTTGCTGGTCTCCCGCTTTCTCGATGGTCTCCGGCTTAAATTCTTCCAGGCGCGCCACCAGCGAAAGTTCCATGGCCATGCGTCCCTCGGCGCCGCATTGCAGCAGCAGCATAGTCTGCTTTTGTCCGCCGAGCGCGGCCGCGCCCGCCTCTTTTCCCACCGCGGCATGCTCCCGGCTTTCGCCCACGACGTTTGCGGACTGAGCGAGGCCCAGCACATCCAGAATCAGAGCGACTCGCCCGTCACCCATAATGGTCGAGCCGGCGAAGGACTTGATGCCCTTCAATTGCTTTCCGAGCGGTTTCACCACGATTTCTTCGGTGTCGTTGATTTCGTCGACCACCAACCCGAATTGCCGCTCGTCTGCCTGCAATACCACGATATTGACGACCGCCGATTTTGCGGTTTCGTCTGGCGCCGCATCCGGCCGCAGTTCCCGGTCCAAATACACGAGCGGCAACAAGCGCCCGCGCAGGCGGTACACTGGCGCGCCTTGAACGGACTCGATGCGCTTCTGCGCTTCTTGCCCTTCCAGCCGCACCAACTCCAGCAAGCTGATCTGCGGGATGGCATAGCGGTCGCCGTTGTTGGTCACAATCAGCGCAGGAATGATCGCCAGTGTCAGCGGTATCTTCATCCGCACGGTTGTGCCCGCTCCCAATTTCGACTGGACATCCACCGAGCCGCCAATTTTGTCGATGTTCGTTCGCACCACGTCCATTCCTACGCCACGGCCGGACACGTTCGTTACTTTTTCAGCTGTCGAGAGCCCCGGAAGAAAAATCAGGTTGGCAGCTTCCCGTTCGCTCATGCGGGCTGAATGTTCCGCGCTAATGGCGCCCTTCTCGACCGCTTTTCGACGGATTTTTTCCAGGTCGAGCCCGGCACCGTCGTCGGAAATCTCGATGTTGACCTGCCCACCTTCGTGGTAAGAGCGCAGCAGCAGCAGCAGCCCTTCCGGAGGTTTGCCTGCGGCGACGCGCCGGTCCGGCGTTTCAATTCCGTGATCGACGGAGTTGCGGACGATGTGCGTCAGCGGGTCCTTGATGGCCTCAATAATGGTCTTGTCGAGTTCGGTTTCTTTCCCTTCCATCTCGATGCGCACTTTTTTCCCGAAGGAGGTGGCTACATCCCGCACCGTTCGCGGAAATTTGCTCCATATATTTCCGATGGGCTGCATGCGCGTTTTCATTACGCCTTCTTGCAGCTCGGTGGTTATCAAGTTCAACCGCTGGCTGGTGGCCAGCAGTCCGCTGTCTTCGGTGGAATTGCTGAACTGCAAGATCTGGTTGCGCAAGAGCACCAGTTCGCCCACGCGGTTCATCAGGCGGTCCAACTGGCTGACTTCCACCCGGATGGTGCTGTCACTTGTGCTTCCCGCCCGCACCTGTTGCTGCAGGTTCAGCGCTTCCAGCACGTCCTGTGGCTTTACGCTTCCTTTTTCCACCAGAATTTCGCCGACGTGCCGTGGATCTCCCTCCTGCTGCTGCTGGACGGCGTCGTAGACGTCGATGACTTTGACTGTTTTGCGCTTGATTAGGATTTCCCCGATGTTTGCCTCGGGATGCAGTTCATCGTTTTTTGCGGGCTGCTCGGCTTTGGGGCCGGGCGGTTCCTCGTTCGCTGCTGCCGGCTCCGGAAGGAGCAGGCGCGCCAGCGTGGTGATCAATTCCTGGTCGTCACGTTCTCCTTCGTCGCCGACGGTGTCGATGCTGCTCAACATCTGGCGCACCGCATCCACCATGGCCAGCAATGCCGTGGTGATCTCGGAGTTCAGCGTCAGGTGGCCGTCGCGCAGCACTGAAAGCAGATTTTCTCCAGCGTGTGTAAGCGCTTCCAGCTTTGAGAAACCCAGAAACCCGCACGTTCCCTTGATGGTGTGAATCGTCCGGAAAATACTCTTCAACAGTTCCAGGTTGCCAGGCTCTGTTTCCAACTTCACAAACTCCTGGTCCAGCCGGTCCAGATTTTCGTAACTTTCCAGCAAAAATTCTCTTATGAGGTCATCCATAGTTGAAGCTCAGACTCTCTTGGCGGAATAGAGCCATGCAATAGCTGAACCACAATGCAAACCATACTTGGAGTTTCTCAGTTCGGAGAACCTAGCTTCATTCCCCTTGCCAAAACCGATGCTGAGTTGTGTGTAAGGGACGCGTAAGGGTCTTTTTTCTCGCCACTTCCAAGAGCAGCAAGCAAACCCACAAGGTCTCGTTGCAAGTTTTGAGGGCCGAAAACGCGGATGGCCCGGGCAGTCCGGCATAAAGTTTTTGGGTGGACCGGTTTCAATCCTGCAAAAACGTCCCGGTTCGGTTCAATGACCTGAAACTATTCTGCGGTGATTGCGAACGCTTCGAAAATCCGCTTTTGACTGCTCCCGGTGCATCGCCGTACACTTTCTTTATGGGATCTCGATTTGGGGCGCCCCGTGTTCACTTCGATTGGCGCAGCTTCATCACGCCCGGCGTTAAATTGCTGGTTTTGATTTGCGCGGCCGTTTTCTTAGCTCAGACTTTGATCGAGATTTTTCTGCCGCTAAGTGCGACGGCTTGGTTCAACCATTGGTTTGGACTGGTACCCAGCGGCGTGTTCCCGGGCTTCCGGCTATGGCAGCCATTCACTTACCTCTTCCTTCATGGCAACCTGTGGCATTTGCTGATCAACATGCTGATGTTGTGGATGTTTGGCCGAGAATTGGAACTGGTCTGGGGGAAGAAGCGATTCCTCAATTACTTTTTTCTGTGCGGCGTGGGCGCGGGCTTCCTCACTGTTATTGTGAAATTCATCCCGCTGTTCTGGGGCAACCGCCCGTCCGATATTCCCACCATTGGTGCGTCCGGCGCGATCTTCGGTATCCTTATCGCCAATGCCATCCTTTTCCCCGACCGGCAGATCTGGCTTTTTCCTCTGCCCATCATGATTCCCATGCGCCCCTTCGTTGGCGTCATGGCCGCCATCGAGTTTTTCTCGACGTTACGTTCGGGTGGTGACAACGTCAGCCATCTTTGCCATCTCGGAGGTATGCTGATCGGTTGGCTCTATCTGCGTCGTGGCTCTTTCTTGTTCCGCGTGCGTAATGAAATGGCGGACTGGCGCTATCAGCGCAACCGCAAAAAGTTCGAAGTGTATATGAAGAAAGGCAAGGGCGAGCCGCCCTCCCGTCCCGACCACTGGGTCAACTAATCGCGTTCCGGTGTCGCGCTTCACGCGCCTCTGAATTCCCTCCCAACGTATTCGCGTATCTCTCAGACTCAGGAAGGTCGCAGGTTCATCTTCTCGGATTGCCGATCACATGAAACTTCATGAAGTTCGTGGTTCCGCGGATTCCCATCGGCATGCCCGCGACGATTCCAATCACGTCGCCCTTCTTCACCAGACGCTCCTCGAGTAGCCGCTTCTCCGCGATCCCTGCCAGTCCGTCAATCTTCTTAATGTCTACTATGCTGCGCGGCGTCACGCCCCACAATAGCGCCATCCTTCGCCGCGTCGCCACTTCCGGGGAAAATCCGATAATGGGCACCAGTGGCCGGTAACGCGATACCAACCGTGCGGTGAATCCGCTGTGCGTGAACACAGCGATGAGCTTCATGTGCAGTTCCCGCGACGCGTGGCAAACCAGTTCCGCCACGGTCTCCGCCACCTTTAATCTCTCCGTGGCCACCGGCCGGGGAAATTCGTGGATGCTTGCTTCAGCCTCTTCGATAATACGCGCCATCATTCCGACGGCTTCGACTGGATATTTGCCGGTCGCGGTTTCCGCGCTCAACATCACCGCGTCCGATCCGTCAAAAATGGCGTTGGCCACGTCGGAAGCCTCGGCACGCGTAGGCCGAGGATTCTCGGTCATGGATTCGAGCATCTGCGTGGCGGTAATCACCGGCCGCCGGCATTCACGTGCACGCGCGATGATATTTTTCTGCACCACGGGCACGCGTTCCGGGTTCATTTCCACGCCAAGGTCCCCGCGCGCCACCATAACGCCATCCGAGACCTGCAGGATTTCATCCAGGTTTTCGATGGCCTCCGGCTTCTCCAGCTTGGCGATCACCGGCGTGTCTTTTCTGGCGCGTTTTACGAGGGATTTGGCCAGCAACACGTCTTCCGGCCGACGCACAAAACTCACGGCGATATAGTCCGCTCCCCGCGATAACGCAAACCGCAGATCCGTGCGGTCTTTTTCCGTGAGCGCTGGCACGTGCAGTTTCACGCCGGGCAGGTTGATGCCTTTGTGTTCGCCGAGGAATCCCCCGTTCACCACTTGACAAATCACGTCAGAATGAGTGGTCGATTCCACACGCAATTCAATCAAGCCGTCACTCAACAGAATCCGATCGCCGCGCTTCACTTCCCTGGGCATGGGGTAAAAGGTGGTGTTTACACGCGTCGAATCACCAAGGACCTTCGACGTGGTGATGACGAACCGCTGCCCTGCGCGCAGCAGGACTGTGCCGCCACCGGCCAGCGCGCCAGTCCGAATTTTGGGACCTTGCAAATCCGCGAGGATCGCGATGGGCTTCTTCAGTTCCATCGCGGCTTCTCGCAGCATGGCGAAATTCTGCGCATGCTCTTCGTGGGTGCCATGGGAAAAATTCAGACGCGCCACGTCCATTCCCGCATGCATCAGCTTGCGGATCATGCGTGGAGAGCATGTGGCGGGACCGATAGTGCAGACGATTTTGGAATGCCGCGAAATCATCGGTGCCTCTTCCTTGTATATAGCAAAGTATATGTTAACGGGAGATAGAAAACTCCGTCACGATGCGGGTCAGCAGATCTACTCCTTTGGCGAAGGACGCCAGAGGAAGCCTCTCCTCATCGCCGTGCACTCGAGCATCATCCGCTTCGGTCATGGCAAAGGGACGCAAACCGTATGCCTGTACACCGTGCAGCCGCAACTGGGCGGAATCCGTTGCTCCCGGGGAAAGGAACGGTAGCACTGGCGCGCCGCCAAACTCCTTGGCGCACAGCTTGGTGATCAGGCCGTAAAACTCCGTTTCAATCGACGAATTCGGGGCGGCCAGCCCCGCGTCCGGCATCAGTTCAAGCTTGACCATGGGATCGTTCACGAGCTTAGTCAAATCGTTCAGCAGCACATCGATCGTATCGCCGGGCAGCAGTCGAACGTTTAGCACCGCGCGAGCCTCCGACGGAATCACGTTGGCGCGCACGCCCGCCTGCAGCATGGTTGGCGCAATCGTGTCTCGCATCATGGAATTCCACATGGGATTCATGTCGGAGAGCACGCGCTGAGCATGTTCGCCGCGGTCCGGCGTGTCAATTACTCGCAGCCATTTTGCGGTTTCGTCATCCTCGATGCCGGACAGGCCTTCAAAATATCGCCGAACGATGGAGGTCAAGTGCACCGGCGCCGTATAATTGCCGATCTTTTCCACGGCCGCTGCAACATGGACCACGGGATTGTCTTTCGTGGGCATCGAAGCATGACCGCCTCTGCCTTTCGCGGTCACGGAAATGTTCACGGAGACTTTTTCCGCCACCTGCACCCCGATGTATTGCACCTTGCCGTTCTTCAGTGCGACCTTGCCGCCTTCATTGATCGCGAAGCCCGCTGCGAGTTTGTCCCAATACTTAGCGATCAGGATTTTCAAGCTGGCGTCGCCGAACTGCTCTTCATCCGCGGTGGCCAGGAGAATTACATCGCGATTCAGGTGCACGTTCCCACGCTTGAGTGCGATGAACGCCGCAAGGTTTGCGGCCAGCATGCTCTTGTCGTCGATCGACCCTCGGCCATACAGGTAGCCATCCTTGATCACTCCCGCAAACGGATCCACCGACCATTTGCTGCGGTCCACGCCCACCACGTCCATGTGTGCCACCAGCAGCAGGGCTTTCGAAGGGTCCGGCACTACGCTGCTGCGCAGGCGCGCCACTACCGCGCTTCGTCCGGGCGTCAGATCCAGGATTTCCGGTGCGACTCCCTCTTTGGTCAGAATGCCCGCGATGTACTTGGCCGCTTGTTGCTCATTCCCCGGGGGGTTGGTGGTATTGATTTTTATCAGTTCCACAAGCCATTCTTGCGCTTCGCGGGCCAGCGCCGTGGTATCCCCTACCAGAGAAGGGTTTTCCGGTATACCCATTGCCGGGGGATGCTGCTGGATTTGTGCGCGCAACGGCGCGCAGCAGAGAACCGCTACAACACACGGGATGAAACAACTCCATCGCTTCCAGCGCAAGACACCCTCCAGTCTGAATCTGGTTTGCACCAACTGAATTCCATACTAACATGCGGTTTTGGGCCTCCTCGTGGGGTGCCTCGTGTGCGGGTGCTCAATCAGCACTCGCGCGCAGCCGGGTGGCGGGCCACGCCGGGTTCAGTACCCGCATCTAAGTTAGAACGCATCTTATGTACAGAAACATTGGGGGGACGGAATGGATTCTCGGATTCGCTCTGGTTGGCTAAAGTTTGCTTCGGTGGCCGCGCTCGGCTTGTTGCTTTCGACCTCCGTTCCGGCGCAGGCTCCGGCAGGCCCGCAGGGCACTCCCCCGGCACAGCAGCCAAACCCGGTGCCTCCGGCAGCCCCTAAACCAGCGCCGCAGGAGCAGAAGCCGCAGGAAGCCGGTGCAACCATTGCCGTTGAAGTACCCGTCGTCACGCTCGACGTGATCGCCACCACGCAGCATGGCGACCTTTTGACGGGCCTAAAAAAAGAAAACTTCCGCATCCTGGAAGATGGCCAGCCTCAGACCATCACCAACGCCGGTCCTTCCGACGCCCCTATCACGATGGTGATTCTGATGGAGTTCAGCGCTCGCTATGCGGGCTGGTTCTCGTACCAGGCTAAATATTGGGCGGACGCGCTCTTCCCCAATCTCAAGCAGAAAGACTGGGTAGCGCTCGTTACGTTTGACATGAAGCCGCGCACTGAAGTGGATTTTACGCAAAACAAGGACGAGGTGCGCCAGGCTCTGTACAGTCTGTATTTCCCCGGCTTCAGCGAATCCAACGTTTTTGATGCGATCCTCGATACTGTCGATCGCCTGAAGGATGTGAAGGGTAAGAAGTCCATTCTGGTTTTAGCCAGTGGCGTCGACACATTTTCTAGCACACGCTCGATCAAACGATGAAGCAGTTGCGCGGGACCGACGTCACCATTTTCTCCATTGGCGTAGACAAGCCGATCATGAATTGGCTGCAATTGCAGGGTCAATTAGGCCCGATGCGCGAACTGAATTACCTTCAGGCGGAGAATCAATTGAAGACGTTTTCGGCAATGACCGGTGGCTTCGCGTGGTTCCCACAATTTGATGGCGAACTACCCGGCGTAATGCGCGAAGTCACCGAGTATCTGCGCCACCAGTACAGCATTACGTACACGCCGAGCAATCACGCAGCGGACGGAAAATACCGCAAGATTAAGGTGGAATTGGTCGCGCCGGATGGCAGCCCGCTGACTGTGACCGATCAGAAGGGCAAGAAACAAAAGTGGGTGGTGTACGCCAAGGAAGGCTACACAGCCCCCAAGGGCGGCGTCGGCGACTGAGGCCTCGGGCGAAAAAACAGTTCGCTCGAATTGCGTGTCAACATGGACTGCACGGGCGCTCAACTGATCATCGCGCCCGGCGCTGAAGTGAGATCTTTCAGCCAAAAACGGGCCTCAGGATGACATGCCGTTGAACTTTGCGGCACTTCCAAAAGTAAAGCTCTAAACTACGCTTTGCCAATCACCCGCAAATCGCGGCCAGTCATGTCCGCCGGTGCGGAATCACCTAGTATCCCTAGCATAGTAGGCGCGATGTCGCGCAGTGCGCCACCTGGTGCCAGTTTCAACTGATCATTGTCTGACACGCAAATGAACGGCACGGGATTGGTGGTGTGATAGGTGTGCGGACCACCTGTAACGGGATCGATCATGGTCTCTGCGTTGCCGTGATCGGCAGTAACAATCCAGGCACCACCGCGCGGTTTCAGGGCCCGATAGATGCGCCCAAGGCCTGCATCTACCGCCTCGACAGCCTTAATCGCGGCTTCGAGTTTTCCGGAGTGCCCGACCATGTCGGCATTGGCGAAGTTCATAATGATGGCGTCGAAGTTGCCCTTCTCGATTGCGTTCACGACCGCATCGGTGATGCCAGCCGCGGACATTTCCGGTTTCAGGTCGTAGGTCGCTACCTTGGGCGACGGGATTAGAATGCGTTCTTCACCCGTGAACGGTTTTTCGATTCCGCCGTTAAAAAAATAGGTAACGTGGGCGTATTTTTCTGTCTCCGCGCAACGCAAATTCTTGTACTGCAGGTCTTGAAACACCTGCGCGAGGATGTGTTCCAGCTTTTCCGGCATGATGACGCATTTCAGCCATGGCCAACTTTTGTCGTACTTGGTCATGCCGACAAAAAACAGATTCTTTGGCCGCTTAGGATCGACAAACTTGTCGAATTCCGGCGCTTCCAGGGCGAGGGTCATCTGGCGGGCACGGTCGGCGCGGAAATTGTAAAAGATCACAGCGTCGTCATCGCGAATGAGTCCAACGGGCTGAGCCGATGGCCCAATTCCGCGCGTAATGACTATTGGTTTCACAAACTCGTCGGTGACGCCCTGTTCGTAACTTGCTTGCAGCGCCGCGACTGGATCATTGGTGCGCGTTTCCGCTTCGCCATGCACCAGCGCGTTGTAAGCCAATTGCACACGCTCCCAGCGATTGTCGCGGTCCATGGCGTAATACCGGCCCACGATGGTGGCAATTTCGCCCACGCCGAGTTCACGCATTTTCTGCTGCAGTTGGCGAACGAAATCACGGCCGCTGTTTGGCGGCGTGTCGCGGCCGTCCATGAAGCAGTGCACGAACACGTTTTCTACTTTTTCCTTCTTGGCCATCTCCAGCAATGCAAACAGGTGATGGATGTGCGAGTGCACGCCGCCATCGCTCAACAATCCCAGAAAATGCAATTGGCGCTGGCGGCCGCGCTCCATGGCCTGCTGGAACAACGGCACCTGCTCGAGTTGCTTGCTGGCAATTAATAAATCAACGCGCGTGATATCCATGTGCACGATACGCCCTGCGCCCATATTCATGTGGCCTACTTCGCTGTTGCCCATTTGTCCTTCGGGCAAGCCCACGGACGGTCCCGAGGTCTGAATCAGCGTGTTCGGGAATTTTCGGATCAATTCGTCGTAGGTGGGCTTGCGCGCGAGAGCGATCGCGTTGCCCTTGGTCTCGGCGCGGTAGCCCCATCCATCCAACACAGTCAGCACAATTGGTTTCGGTCGTTTTGCCATGGCTCTCTTTTCATTAGCTCCTTTTAGGATTGCGTCGCACAAAACAGCGAAGGAGCGTTCGCCTAGCTGTTCAGAAAATTAGCGTGCCGCGAATTCGCGGAGCGCGGCCAGCAGACGCTCCACTTCTTCCAGGGTGTTGTAGTGCACCAAGCCGATACGCAGCAGGCCGCCTTGCGATTCCACACCGAGCCGCTCGCTGAGGTTCAGCGCATAATAGTTGCCATCCCAGGTGAAGATGCCGCGCTCGGCCAGAAACGCGGCGATGGTTGCGGGATTGTGATTGCCGATCCGAAGAGAGAGCGTCGAGCAGCGTTCTTCGAATCGCCGTGGGTCGGTAATGCCATAAATGTGTGCACCAGGAATCGCCTGTAAACCCTCAATCAGGCGCGAAATCAGCCGTCGCTCATATGCCACCGTCGCCCGGTAGGCTGCGGCTAACGCTTCCCGACGCGTCGTCACGGATGGATCGGTGTGACGCCCGACAGCGGCGATGTACTCCACCGCAGCGCCAATCCCGGCAATCAGTTCGTGGACCTGGGTTCCCGTTTCCCATCGCTCCGGAACCTGATCCGTACACGGCCGCACTTTATACGGACGGAATCCTTGCAGATACTTTCGTTTTCCGTACAGCGTTCCCATGTGCGGGCCAAAAAACTTATATGGTGAGCACACGAGAAAATCGCAATCCAGTGTTTTCACGTCGATCAAACCATGCGGCGCATAGTGCACCGCGTCGATGTAGACTAACGCTCCGGCCGCGTGCGCCAACCTGGTGATTTCCGCGACAGGGTTGATCGTGCCCACGGCGTTCGAAGCATAGCCGACAGCAACTAACTTGGTTTTTTCGTTGAGCTTGCTTTTCAAGTCGTCCAAGTTCAGCGTGCAATCCTCTTCACAAATGTCGACTTGGCGGATGACCACACCTTTTTCTTCCAGCGCTTTCCAGGGTGAAAAGTTGGCGTCATGGTCCAAGGTGGTTAGCAGGATTTCATCACCGGCATTCAATTCGCGGCCAATCGCCCGCGAGATCGAGAAGGTGATGGTGGTCATGTTCTGGCCAAAGACCACTTCGTCACGGTCGCAATGAAAGAAGTCCGCCATGGCCGCGCGAGAGGCTGAAAGCATTTCGTCGGTGCGCCGGCTGGTGAGGAATACGCCACAGGTATTGGCGTTCGCGCTCATCAGGTAGTTCTGAATTGCATGCATCACCTGAGTCGGTACCTGCGTGCCCGCTGGGCCATCCAGAAACGCTGCAGGCTGCCCATTCACTTGGGTCTGAAGAGACGGGAATTGCGCCCGCACCCAAGCGATATCGAGGGCGTTTACCACGGCTCGGTCTAATCCCGGTGTGCTCATCAGTGGTGCGCTCTCACAAAGGCAATTTGCTACGGTACTCCAGTTTCTCACAGAGACGGCACAGCGTGTTAGCATGACTGGGTTGTTCCCCACTCATGCCGCGATGGCGCCGGCTGTCAACTTCGCGCCGTGTTTCACTGTTGAGGGTTCCCCATGCCAGAACTGTTCCCCGTTAGTGACCGAACACGCGTGGTCCGTGAAGCTAATCGCGCGGTGTACGAACGCGACGCAATTTACAAAATCCTGGACGAAGGGTTTATTTGCCATGTCGGTTTCGCGGTCGAGGGCCAGCCCTTTGTGATTCCCACGATGTTCGCGCGCGTTGGGGACGATCTATATTTCCATGGCTCGGCGGCCAGCCGCATGATTCGCGGCCTCAGTTCCGGTCTTCCCGTGTGTATTACCGTGACGCGTATAGATGGTCTGGTATTGGCTCGTTCGGTTTTTAATCACTCGATGAACTACCGCTCGGTGGTAGCGCTCGGGCAGGCTATCTTGATCGATGATCCTGTCGAGAAGCGTCGAGCGTTGCAAGCGTTCACGGAAAAACTGATACCCGGCCGCTGGAACGATGCGCGGCAGCCCAATGAAAAAGAACTGAAGGCCACCAGCATCCTGAAACTGCCTCTGACAGAGGTTTCTGCAAAGGTCCGTACCGGAGGGGTGGAGGATGATGCGGAAGACTATGCGCTCCCCGTTTGGGCGGGAATTATTCCGCTGCGGCTTGTTGCCGACACACCCGTGCGCGACGAACGCTGCGACGCATCGATTGCAACGCCAGCGTACGCGGCAGACTTCACGAGGTGAGTGATGGATGATATGACTCCCGCTCGCATCAAAACCATCGTGCAATTCGAGGCACTCGAAGCCCTGGATATATCCTCGTGGGCACCATCGAGCGCGTTGAGGAAGTACCTCGCTCGCAAAAGCGGGAAAATCCGCAAGAAATCCTAGGAAAGCAGGCGATTCTCGTGGTCAATCTGGCGCTGGGCGAAATGGCGGGCGAGCGTTCGGAAGGCGTGCTGTTCGATATAGGGTGTGCAGATGGAATAACGGCCGTGCTAGCCATGCCAGAGCGGGCAGTCCGTAACGGGACGCGCGCAGGCTGATCGCATCGCGATTCGTGATCAGGCTTCCACTGCGCGGAGAAAATCGGCGAGCAACCCGTACGCAGTGGCTTCCAAGCCAGGGTTGTGCTCCACCAGCGAAAAGCCGAACACATCCATATCGAAGCGGATGGCGGAACTGGTACCTTCCAGCCCGGCCATGGGATCAGACAACAAGAGTAACTCCGGCGCCACGCGGCAATCGACGCCGTCGCCGCGGCGTTCCGCGCGGCAAACAAGCTTGTAGCGCATCCCTGCGGTGCGCACCGAACGGATTTTTTCTTCGGACAGTTGCCGAATGCCGGTGCGCTGAACCTGGTTAATGTGCGTCGGCAAACCCATCAGCACGGTGGCAATCGCCGCCACTTTCACAGCGGTGTCCCACCCATCCAGATCCTGGTTAGGATCGGTCTCGGCGATGCCCATTGCCTGGGCGCGCTTCACGGCCTCGTCGAAGGACCGGCCACGCTCCACTTCGCTCAGCACTACGTTGCTGGTGGAATTCAGTACGCCGGAAAAGCCACGCAATTCCGTGGCAGGAAGGCCGCGCGAAAAGAGGGAGAAGATGGGCACACCATCCATTACCGTAGATTCAAACAGGAATTGGCGCTTCTGCTCCTTGGCCAGCGCGGTTAATTCGCGGTAGGCATGAACGAGGGGCCCTTTATTTGCCGTGATGGCATGCGCGCCCGATTCCAGCGCGGCCATCAAATGCTCGATGGCCGGCTGTCCTGTGGGGGCGTTCAAGGTGGTCATCTCAAACAGCACATCGGCTTTTCCGTGCTCCAGCCATTCCCGGACATTGCGCGCTATGGGCACTTCGTTCGGGAAATGTCCCCCCAGCGCGGCCAGGGGATTCATGCCGTCGGGATCGGAAATCCAGCCAATCCGACGCGAGGCCACGCCGGTCAGGCGCCAGCGCACGTCATACTTCCGGCGGAGTTCGGTCTCTTTCGAGATGAGCATCCGCAACAAAGCGCGCGCAACAGCGCCAAATCCTAGGAGTGCGAGGTTATACGAAGGAATGGTCGTTTCTCCCGAACTCGAAATAATAATCCATTGAAGGTTGCCCGCAAATGAACAACCCGCGGCGTCATATTGATCCGATCTACTTTGCCACCGCAGACAACTTAGCCGCCGCGGTGTTGATCAAAACCGATTCGTTCTCGAGCACCTGAGCCACACGGGCCGCGGCCTGTTCCGCTTCTTTCCACTTTTTTTGTTCCAGACTTTCGCGTACTGCCGGAATAGCTTTTGCCGCATAGCCTGTATACGCGCCTGGTGCGTAGAGTTGGTGCTTGTACCAGAATCGCCCGGGCAGGCCTTCCGGGGTGGTCAGCTTACGCTCGCTCTGGATGAGCAACTGGTTCACCTCTTGCACGGAAGAGCTGGCGAGCCCGGCGCCACCGTTCGCACTGACGCGGTCCAGCACCTTTTGATACTCGGCGGAACTACGCGCCAAGTCTTCCACGGCATTATCGAGAGGGGCGAAATTCAAATGCGGTGGCATCTCTTCTTTCTTCGGCGTCACCCAGGCTTCCCGCGGGTCTGCTGTCGCTTCGTACAGGCCTTCCTGGATTTTCAGGTTGCGTTCCTGGATTTCATCGCGCTGCTGCCCAGCGAACTTTTCCACTTCGCGGACGTACATCTTCACATCGTCGGAAAAATCCGCAAATTGAAACGGCAAAAGGTCGGCGTCGGCCATGCGCATCATGGCGGTGCCACCAGTCTGGCAGAGCGCACGGCCGTATATGAAATCGTAGTCGCTGAAATGGGTGTACCAGTAGAAATCGTCGTAGATAGAGTGGTAGATACCGCCATGATCTTCGCCACCATAGCCGATTCCCAGCGAAGCGACGCCTGCAAAATTGATGAAGGGAGCGTGATCCGAGCCGCCGCCCAGCATGTCCAGACGAAGATCATGGCGCTCGCGCACTTCGCGGCGTTCTTCGGCGGAACTGGCATCGGCAATTTGCTTCAGTTGCGAGCGCTTCCAGGCGGAAAGCTTGGTTTCTGGGTCTTGAACGTCGCGGGCCACATCGTTGATGAAATGTTCCAGGGTGTGCGAGCCCTCAACTTCGAGGTAACCCCGGCTGTTGCTGTCCGAATTGATGTACATCACAGCGTGTTTGCGGAGATCGTCGAGGTGGGTCTCGACCCATTCCGTCGATCCCAATAAGCCTGGTTCTTCGCCATCCCACGCGCAGTAAATTAGCGTGCGCTTCGGTTTCCAACCCTGTTTCAGCAGTTCGCCCATGGACCGCGCTTCTTCCAGAACCGTCACCATTCCCGAGATTGGATCCTCCGCGCCGTTCACCCACGCGTCATGGTGATTTCCTCGAATCACCCATTCGTCAGGAAACGTCGAACCCGGGATTTTGGCGATGACGTCATAGAGCGCCTTCATCTCCCAGTTTGAAAAAACTTTGAGATGCACCTTTGCGGGGCCGGGCCCTATTCGGTAAGTGATGGGAAGTGCGCCACGCCATTCACGCGGTGCCACGGGCCCACCGATGGCTGCGAGGAGCGGCTCTGCATCAGCATAGGAAATGGGCAGCACGGGAATTTTGGTCAGTGTTTGTGCGTCTTTAATCGGCACACGCTTGGCATCCGCTGTCGCACCGATGCCCGGCGTCAGTGGGTCGCCCATGAAAATGGCGCTGTCCTGCACGCTGCCACGCTGCACGCCATCTTTCGGCCGCCATGGCCCCTTCGGAAAAGTGTCCCCGCCGGAGTAACCATCATCACGGGGGTCGGAATAGATGATACAACCGACCGCTCCATGTTCGGCGCCCACCAGCGGCTTGATGCCGCGCCACGAACGGCCATAGCGCGCAATCACAATCGCGCCCTTGACGGAGACGCCCCGTCGCTCCAACACTTCATAATCTTCCGGCACCCCGTAATTGACATAGACGAGCGGCGCGGTCACGTCGCCATCGATGGAATAAGCGTTGTACGTCGGCAATTGCTCCGCGGTCTGGTCGGAAGTGGGATCTCCTGATACGGGGGGTTCCTGAAGCTTGGCCGTGAAGTGCGGTCCACCATCCACCAGTTCGACGAGCCGCTCTTTGGGAGTGGGGAACAATACGCTGAAGGTTTCGATCTGCGCATCCAGGCCGAATTCCTTGAATTTGGCCAGCAGCCATTCGGCGTTGTCTTTGTCGTAGGGCGAACCCACGTTGTGCGGGTGTGCCGTGAGTCGTTCCATGTAGCTACGCAGGTTCTTTGGATCGGGAAGCGCGCGCATCTTCTCTTCCCATTGGCGCTCCGTGCGAGAAGATTCGGCGGAATATCCATAAAGCGGTAGGTCGTCCGCGGTTACGCGCGATTTCGGCGGCGTCAGTGACGCTGCCGCCAGCACGAGTCCAGCGAGCAGAAAAGTCCGGAATGATGTTTTCAAGAAGTGTCCCCTAATCAGCCAGCTAGGGATTATTTCCTGAACGGAGGAGTGATGCAAGCCACGAATGGACGGCTTATTGCAGAACGCGTCGATTCGCAGTTCAAATTATTGCGCGGAGAATTTCTTCGACGATTTCTTCGGGATTTTCCGCAATGTCCACGACGAGAGCATTGCGAGGTTCTTCCAGCACAGCGAATTGATCGTCCAGAATGGCCTCGCCTGCAAAATGGTCCGTTCGCTGGCGCAACCTGCCGGCGATAAGTTCCCTGGAACCTCGCAGGTAAATCAGCCTCACGTCCAATCCTTGCATCAATATCTTGCGGTACTCCTCTCTAAGCGCCGAGCAAGCCAGCACGACATTCTTCCCTTGTTTGTCCTGCGCCTGCAGTTCCGCGTGAATCGCCTGAAGCCACGGCAGTCGGTCTGCTTCGGTCAGGGGCACGCCGCGGTGCATCTTTTCTTTGTTCCCTGGGGAATGAAAGTCGTCCGCTTCCAGAAACACCCAACCGAGCCGATCGGCGAGCATCCGCCCGACGGTGCTTTTTCCCGATCCTGTCACTCCCATGACGAGAAGAATCATTTCAGTTTGCCGCCCCGATTTGGTAGCTGCCCCAGCCGGAAACACAGCGAGATGCCAAAAAGTAGGATAACATCCGCTGCTTCAGTGGCCAGCGACACGGCTCGACGGAGCAATCGTGACTCAAGCCAAGTCGGCGATCAAAAAAGCGGGGTTGCTGTATTTCGTATTCGTGATGTTCGCGTACACTACCGGCGGCCCGTTCGGCTTGGAGGAAATGGTCACGACCAGCGGGCCAGGGATGACGCTGATCTACCTGTTGATCATTCCACTGTTCTGGAGCATTCCGGTTTCGCTGGCAACAGCAGAACTGACAACTGCGATTCCCGTGGAAGGCGGATTTTATCGGTGGGTGCGCGTGAGTCACGGGGACATGTGGGGCTTCCTGACGGGCTGGTGGAATTGGAGCGCGTCGTGGCTGTTGGGCTCGAGCTACGCGGTTCTGTTCACGGATTATCTGACGGGTTATTTCCCGGGGTTGGTGGGGTGGAAGCATTATGCGGTGTCGCTGGCGCTGATCGCGCTGTTCGCTTATATCAACATTCGGGGAATCGAGATGGTCGGGGTGGTGGCCACGATCCTGGGAATTTGTATCCTGCTGCCCGTTGCGTTGGAGTGCGCGCTGGCCGCGACGAAGTTGCATCATAACCCCTTTCAACCGCTGGTTCCGCCACATGTGCCGCCGTTCCAGATTTTCGGCGTTGGGCTGGCGCTCGGGTTGTGGCTCTATTCCGGATACGAACAGTGCTCCAGCGTGGCGGAGGAAATCGAAAATCCACAGAAGAGCTATCCGCTGGCGCTCGCCATTGTTGTGCCAATGTCGGTTGCCACATACTTTCTTCCCGCGAGTCTTTCGTTGGCGGCACTGGGGAATTGGCAGGACTGGAATACCACGTATTTGACGACAGCCGCGAGAGTGATCGGGGGTAGCTGGCTTGGATTTCTAATGACCGTAGCGGCCGTGCTGTGCACAGTTTCTCTGCTGAACGCCACGATGCTGACGAGCACGCGCATGCCGTCCACCATGTCAGAAGATGGTTACCTGCCGCCGGTGTTTGCCGCGAAGCATCCGAAATATGGCACGCCATGGATCGCCATTCTGATTTCGTCCACGATTTATGCGCTGCTGGCGTTTCACACCATGGCACAGCTGCTGACCGTCTACGTGTGGCTGCGCATTCTGGTGACTCAATTGACAGTTCTTTCGGCGTGGCGCCTGCGGCGCACGCAGCCCGGATTGAAGCGGCCGTTCCGCATTCCGTGGGGAAATGTGGGACTCACGTATGTTGTGATTGCACCGTTCCTGATGAGTGCAGTCGCGGTGGTTGGCAGCGACAAGTTCGCATTGAAGTGGGGACCGGTACCGGTGCTGCTGGGGATTGTCGCGTTTTACGTGTTTCCCAAACTGCGCCTCGCCGTAGAGGGTGGGACTCAGGTGAAATAATCCAGCAGGCGGTAATACATTCCCGCGAGTGGCAACGCCCAGGTGTTGCCGCTGCGCAGGCCGATGGGAGCATCGGGGAAGGAAATTCGGGAAAACGGATTATCGTCCGGGGCTCCGCAGATGACGCCGGCAAGTTTCGCGCCCATCCAGGTGGCTGCGGCCACGCCGTGACCGGCAAAACCTAAGGCAAAGTGCATGCTATCGAGCTTTCCGGAATGCGGCATGACGTCGAAGGTGAAATCGAGCGTGCCGCCCCATACAAATTCCACCTTGGTGTCTCGCAACTGGGGATAGACGCGGATCATGCCCTGGCGCAACAGCTCTGCGCTTTCCCGCACGGTGGTTGCCGACTCCGGAAAAAAAGCGGCGCGCCCGCCAAACAGCATGCGCTTGTCCGGGGTCAGGCGGTAGTAATACAAAAAGTGCTTGGAGTCGTAGATCATGCGATTTCGTGGGCTGAGTTCGCGAGCCAGATCGGCGGGCAACACTTCTGTGACAATGATGTACGAGCCGATCGGGATGACCTTCTTGAGCAACGCAGGCGTGGCGGAAGTAGTGTAAGCGCCAGTGGCCAGGAGAACTTCCCGGACCAGCAGCGAGCCGCGTGCAGTGAAGACGCGAAAGCGCCCTCTACCATTCGTTACTTCAGCCTTCACATCCGTGACCCGGGTGTGATCGTAGACGCACGCGCCGGCACGCCGAGCCGCCTTCGCCAAGCCATTCACATACTGAGCAGGGTTTAGGCCGGCGCTGATTTCATCCACCATTCCGCCAAAATAGATATCTGAGCCAATCTCGCTGCGAAGCTCATTTTTCGGAACAATACGCAATTGGTGGCCGAACTCCCGGTGAATACCCGAAGCCGATTCTGCGTACGCGACGAAATGAGATGGTTTGCAAGCCACTTCAAGATGGCCGCACCGGGAGAAGGCGCAATCGATGCCTTCGTCCTTAACAATTTGTTCGACCAGATCAATCGATTCGAGTGACGCCGCGTACATACGCTGCACGTTCTCGCGCCCATACCGCGCAATTAATGTCGGCACAGGCAGTTTCATCCCCGTGAGCACCATACCGCCATTGCGGCAACTGGCCCCCCAGCCAAATGTTTCTGCTTCCAGCACCGCGACCTGCACCCCCCTTTTGGCCAGCACTCGGGCTGCTGAGAGTCCGCAAAAGCCTCCGCCAATGACGGCCACATCCGCGTTGTCGGGCAGTGGAACGCAGGTGCCTTGCACGGGCTCGGAGACCGTCCCCAGCCAATAATTCGTTTCTCGGATGTTCATGGATTTCTTGCGCCGATTTTAGAACGGGATCCTCATGGGATGCAATTTTGGCGACCGGACAGTGACCAACGTTCTGCCATCCACGCAACGGAGACGTCTTGCAAAGTCTGAAGGTAGGGTCCTTCGACGATCCTCATCGGATCGTCTCAGGATGACAGCACGCGGTAATGCTGAGAATTACGGGTTTGGGAGACTGTGTCTCTTACGCGCGGCGCAGGACGATGTGGGTAATTTCGGGAGGTGCGCCTAGCCGCACCGGGGCACCCACCGTACCGATGCCGCGGTTGACGTACAGCGCGGCGAGTCCCTTGGGTGCGTTGGGCATGAGCTTGATGGTTTCACCCATGCGCCTCGGTTCATCTGGCATGAGCAACGGCCGGTGATACAAACCGGCAATGTAATCGGTTATGAAGCGTGCCGGACTCAAACTCACATCCAGAATTTCCACCTGCACCTGGCCGCCATGCGTGTGACCGGCAAGGGAGAGTTCGATTCCCAGTTCCGCAGCGCGGTTGAACGAATTCGGATTGTGGGAAAGCAGGATGTTGGGCATGTCTCGCCGCACGAGCGGCTCCACGTTGGCCAGCATCTGCATCTTGCGGCCGCTGGGGGTACGTTCGCGCTGGTAATCGACGCCGATCAAATTCAACTGGGCGCCCCTGAAGGGGATCACAGCGCTCTCGCGGCGCAGCAACTTCATCCCAGCCTGCCGGTATAGACGCTCTGCCAAGTCCTCGGCGCGCGCATAAATTTCATGGTTACCGTTACAGCCGTATACGCCAAGCGGAGTGCGCAAGTGACGAATCTCGTCCACGCAGTCGGCCACCGAGTCGTGCACGCCGGTGATGAGGTCGCCGGTTACGACCGCAAGATCGGCTCCCACGTCATTGGCCATGTCCACCACGCGGCGCACCGATTCGCGGGTCATGTAGCTACTCAGGTGGATATCTGAAATCTGGACGATTTCCATGCCATCCAGTTCCGACGGTAGATTGGTCAGGGGAATCTCTACACGGCAGACCTGATAGCGCAAGCGCTCGGCAGCGTAGCCGTACATCACACCCAGAAACGGGGCTGCGCCGGCAACGACGCTGGCCGTCCGGAAAAACGTACGGCGGGAGGGATCTGGCACAAAATCCAGATGGGTTGCGGGCTTCGAAAGCGTTTTGGATGATTGATGCGGCAGGGGTTTGTGGAGGCGGTGCCAGGCCCACTCGATGAGGTGCACGGCCTTCACGCAAATGTAGCCGCCCAAGGCGCTGACAAACCAGAGACCCACAAAGGAGGCTAGGGTGGTGTGCGGGGGAAGCAGGCGTCCATGATCCTCGCGCATGCTGTCCGAGATGGTAAGGACGATCAGCACCAAGCCGATCAGGTAGAGGAGCCGAACACCCATACGAAGCCAGATGCGTCCCCAATTTGAGGTGACGCGCCACAGAGTCCGGTACCAGAACCGTTGCGAGAGGAATAATAGGGCGAGAATCGATGTACCCACCCCAATCCGCAGCAGGAGATAGCTCCAATTCAATCACCAGGACCCCTCAGCCTGAGCCCCTAGGATACCATGCCAGACGGCCTTGCACCGGCAACTGCTCAAGCTGGGTTCGAACCAGTCACCGGGCCTTCAAATTGGCTTTCTTTTCCGCCCTGTGCGGATTCTGGCGTATGATGACGCCCGACCCAGGCCTTGTCTTAGGTGCTGGCTCACCGGAAACTTCTGCTGAAACCAAGCGTCTGATGGAAAGCCTCCCGCCCGGGAAGGCTAAAGGAGAGAGTAAATGAAAAAATTGAGTGTGTTCGCGGCCCTGCTGCTCGCCGTTATGTTTGGAGCCAGGCCCATATTGGCTCAGGATGCGCAGAAAACCGCGCCAAAACCCGCGCCAGGGCTTGCGGACTTGGTTTTAGAGCAGTGGAATGACATTGGGCGCAAGCTCATCGACATGGCCCAGGATTTCCCGGAGGAAAAGTACGGGTACAAACCCGCGCCGGAATCCAGAACCTTCGGGGCGATGTTGGTGCACGTTTCCGCGTCGATGTACTACTTCACGGACATAGCAGAGGGCAAGAAGCCGCGCTATCCGGACGACCCGAAGCAGGACAATCTGAAGACTAAGGCGCAGATTGTGGCGTTTGTGAAGCAGTGCGTGGCCGATGGTGCGGAATTGATCAAAAAAGAGGGCGACGAGGGGTTAAAGAAGACGGTGAACGACGGGGGACCGCATCTCGACCCGATCTACAATCTGGCTTATGGCCTCATTGAGCACTCCGGCGAGCACTATGGCGCATTGGTGGTGTACTACCGCAATAACGGAATGGTGCCGCCTGAATCGCGACCGAAAAAGTAGGTTGCTCCTGAGGTCCAGCAAACCGCGCTGGGCCTCAGGATGACAATGGCGAATTCGTGCCCTGAAACCTGGGACCTATCCCGCCGCAGTTCCCGCAATTCCCTTTTGCAGCAGGCGCTTTAGTTCCTCAGGATCGCTCATCGGAGGCAAGCAGGTTGAGCCCGTGCAAACCAGCGCCTGGGGTTTGTCTTTGGGCAAATGTGGCAGCGTTTGGCGTAGCGCGATCGGGAGGTTCTCCAGCAAAGCTTCCGGCGTGACCCGCAGAACCGCCTTGCCGAGGCGGTAGACGCCATTTGCGGTCTCTTCCAGCTTACCGGCAGCGCGGTCACCCGCAGCACCCGTGATGACCACTTGGGTGGGATGGTAGGCGAAAAGCATGGCTGCCAGCCCGTAGGTCGCGGCGAAAAGGCCATACTGCGGGGCTACACCGGCGAAGGCCTCCAGCGTTTTCTTGGCCCAATCGCGATACTTCGGATCGTCGGTGTAGGCTTGCATCCGCGTGAGCGCCATGGCCACCACCGAATTTGCGCTCGGCGTGGGGGAGTCCTGGAACGGCTTGCGGCGCACTTCCAGACCACCCATTGCGGGCGCGTCGGAGGCACGATCGAAGAACGCTCCGCCCTCAGTATCACCATATTTTTCGATGGTCATGTCCATCGTGCGACGCGCGGCTTGAAAATATTTTGCGTCCAGCGTGGCTTCGTAGGCATCCAGCATCGCCATCACGCCGAATGCTTGGTCATCCAGAGAGCCGCGCAACGCCGGGCCACCGATGCGGTGCGCAAATCCTTCTTTCTCACTCCAGACCTCGCGCAACATGCGATCCAGGGTTTTCAGCGCGAAGTCCGTGCAGTTTTTCCCGATGGCACCCGTAAGAGCCCGCGCCGCGTCCAGGTACGCCGAGACGAACATTGCGTTCCAACTGACGTACATCGTCTGGTCGATGAATGGCGTGGGCCGGAGCTTGCGGGCCGCGAGCATTTTCCCTTTTGCCGAAGCGATGGTGAGCCGCACTTCTGACTCTTCCAAGCCCAACGTTTTCGCGATTTCCGCGGCATCCCGCGCAATCCATAGGAGGTTTTTCTCGGGATTGTGGTGCATTTCTCCGTGGGGCTCGATGTCGTAATACAGCTCTATCACGCGACCTTCCGCCGGAGGCAAAACGGCGCGCAACTCGTTCAACGTCCAAGTGAAGTAATCACCGTCATCGTCAAGCGAATAATCCGCGTCCTGGCTGGCGTAGAAGCCTCCGTTCGTCTGGTCGGATAGAACCTGGTTGACCCAGCCGATGATTCCTTCCGCGATCTCGCGCAAGAATGCATTCTGCGTTACTTGCCAACCGTGGAGGTAATTCTTCAGCAGCTCCGAGTTGTCGTAGCTCATCTTCTCGAAGTGGGGAACCAGCCAGCGCTCGTCGACGGAGTAGCGGTGGAAGCCGCCAGCCAGTTGATCGTAGACACCGCCCTTGGCCATCTTTTCCAGGGTAGTTTCTGCCATGGCCAGCAAATGCTTTTCGCCGGTTTGGCGGAAGCGCTCTAGCAGCAGATCGACGGCGGAGGCATGTGGAAACTTGGGTGAGCGCCCAAAACCGCCGTGGCGAATATCAAATTGTTGCGTCATGGAACTGATCTGCGCGTCCACCACGCCAAGATCGAATTCCGCCCGCGCGCTGGCGAAGACTTCCGCTTTGGCCACGGCTTCGGCTATGGCATCTGCAGTTTTCAGCAGTTCGTCATGCTTATTTTTGTAGGCATCCGCCACTGCGAGCAGCACGCGCCGGAAACTCGGACGACCTTGCTGGTCCACGGGCGGAAAATAGGTACCGCCATAGAATGGCCGGCCATCGGGCATCAGGAAGCCGGTAAGCGGCCAGCCACCCTGCCCGCTGAGCGCGCTGATGGCGGATTGGTAGCGCGAGTCCACATCGGGGCGCTCGTCGCGATCCACTTTTACGGGAACGAAATGTTCGTTGATGATCTTGGCGATTTCGGCGTTCTCGTAGCTCTCACGGTCTATCACATGGCACCAGTGGCACCAGACCGCGCCAATGTCCAGCAAGAGGGGCTTGTCTTCGCTCTTCGCGCGTGCAAACGCGCTGTCGCCCCATTCGTACCAGTCAATCGGCTGGTGTGCCGCCGAGCGCAGGTAAGGACTGGCTGAATCTTTCAGTCGATTTTCGCTCATTTGTGCCCGGCTCCCGTTCGAGCGTGAGAAATAGCCGCTACAATATGCCTGGCATTCGCAAAAGAAATAGAGAAGTTACTGGACCTGGTCGCCGGGTCCCAGGTCGCGCGGGTCCAGGGGCTTTCGCCCAGCGTAACCTTCATCCTGCCGGTGGTAATAACGGATGCGGTCTTCGCCGAGCTTCCAGCAGAGGTAGACTTCTTCGTTGTTGACGATGGCGGGAAAATCGAGCAGCCCGATATCCAGGTCCTTGATGACGCAGCCGGTCGCAAGAATTTTCTCCAGATTGGTTTTCATTACCTCGGCCAGACTTTGGTGCTCCATGCGCTTTTCGGCTAACTTGGCGTAGGGCACCAAGACGCCACCCATCATCATGATGCGCGTCGACACCGCAGCCAGATCTTGTTCGAGCACGTTCAGGCGTTTGCGCACGCCGATCGCTTCGATCAAGAACGGCTCCAGTTCCCGACGCGTGCTCTCCGCCTCCGTCAGCGTAAAAATCCGTTGCGGTGGGTCGGGTAATTCGTCCTGGTCGTCTTCGTCTTCCGCCATGAAATCTCCGTCCGAACTTGAGCGGGTCCTCTCCTACTGATCTATTCTTAGCGTAAAGCCAACATGCGGTCCAGCGCCAGCTTGGAATATTTCCGTGTGCGATCGTCCACGGAAATTCGGTTCACCACTGTGCCCGCCACCAGGTTTTCCAGCGCCCACAACAGATGCTGTGGCGTGATCCGGAACATAGTGGTGCACACGCAAACACTCGGTTCGAGCGACATCACCAGATGGTCCTTCAATTGTTTGCTCAGCCGGTTTACCAGATGAATTTCCGTGCCCACCGCCCAAGCTGTTCCCGGCGGCGATGCCTTGATCGCGCGGATAATTCCTTCGGTTGAGCCAATCTCGTCGGCCGCCTGGCAGACCTCAAACCGGCATTCCGGATGGGCGATCACCCGAATGCCCGGATGCTCCCGCCGCACTTTTTCCACGTGTTCCGGCAAAAACCGCTGGTGCACGGAACAATAGCCTTTCCACAAAATCAATTTCGCTTTGCGCAGCGCCTCGGGAGTGTTTCCACCCAGTTCCTTATACGGGTCCCAGACCGCCATTTCTTGCAGCGGAATGCCCATGCGGTAACCGGTATTGCGGCCCAAATGTTCGTCCGGCAGGAATAGAACTTTTTCACCGCGCTCGAACGCCCATCTCATTACCGCCGCCGCATTGGAACTGGTACAAATGGAGCCGCCGTGTTCGCCGGTGAACGACTTGATCGCCGCGGTAGAGTTCATGTACGTGACAGGCACGATCTTGTTGGTATCCACCACGGCGGCCAACTCGCTCCAACAGGCTTCCACCTGGCCGATATCTGCCATGTCCGCCATCGAGCAACCCGCACTCAAGTCTGGCAAGATCACGACTTGCTGATCGCGCCGCAGGATATCCGCGCTTTCTGCCATGAAATGGACGCCGCAAAACACGATGTACTTTCCATTGGCTTCGGCGGCTTCCTGCGACAGTTTCAGTGAATCTCCCCTAAAATCAGCAAATTTCACTACTTCGTCGCGCTGGTAATGGTGGCCGAGGATTACGACGTCATTGCCCAACTTGGCGCGGGCGGCCGCGATGCGATCGTCCAGGGTATTGTCCGGAACGAGCAAGTAGGAGTCAAAATCGCAGCCAACGCCCTTTTCGATTTCCGGCGCTCGCACGGTAGGAGGTTGGGCTGTTCCCGCCAAGGACTCCTTCGAGATAGCCGTCAAGGTGCTCATAGTTCATTCACCGCGTTAGGCATGTTCTATCTGATAGGTTAGATGAGTCCTGGCGTCTTTGGGTTCCCAGGACCACCAGACGGCTCCACTGTCTAACCGCCAATGAACACCATGCTGCGCGAAGGCGGAACGAATCCTGGGTCATTGATGCGGTGACTTTCCTCCTTTTCGTGCACCACGCCGCGCACCCTGTCTACAATCTCCTCGTCGGAAGCGTCGCCACGCAACAAACCGCGTAAATCGTGATCGTTCTTGCTGAACAAGCAAGTGCGCAGCTTTCCGTCGGCTGTCAGGCGGATGCGCGAGCAATGCCCGCAGAAGGCCTGGGTGACCGGCGCGATCAAGCCGATTTCGCCGGGGGTGCCGTCCGCGAAGCGATATTTGCGGGCGGTCTCGGTCTTTTCGTTTGGAATCTGCACCAACGGCCATTGCGCATGAATGCGTTCGTACACCTCCGCGGCAGGCACCATCAATTCCCGCGACCAGTGGCGATCCGCATCCAATGGCATAAATTCGATAAAGCGCATGATCACGCCGCGTTCCCGTGCAAAGGCCGCGAACGCTTCCACCTCATCTTCATTGAAGCCGCGCACGAGGACGGCGTTGACCTTCACGGGAGCAAGCCGGGTGGTCTGGGCTTTGTCGATTCCGCGCATCACTGTGTCGTATGAGCGTGTCCGCGTGATCTTTTCGAACTTGAGCGGGTCCAGCGAATCCAGGCTGATGTTGATGCGGTGCAATCCGGCGGTGATCAGCGCCTCGCAGCGATCCGCGAGGAGATGGCCGTTGGTGGTCATGGACAGATCCTGCACGCCAAGGTTCTTCAGATGCGTGACATACCCTGCCAGACCGTTGCGCACCAGTGGCTCTCCACCTGTCAGGCGCACTTTGCGAATGCCAAGGCCAACGAAAATTCGCGCGAGGCGTTCCAGTTCTGGCCAGGACAAAATCTCATCGTGCTCCCGATAATTTTCGGGATCGGCGGAACGGCAATAAACGCAGCGGAAATTGCAGCGGTCAGTAATCGAAATGCGCAGGTCAGTGATTTGACGACCGAATTTGTCGAATAGGCTCATAGGCACTCGCCTAAAATGAAAAACCCGATTCGCGCATGGAATCGGGCTGTCACCGGAAATACGTATATTCCGGCGAAATGGCTCCTTTCCAGGCACGGGAGGCTTGGGCGTTTCCACCCAAACCCTCGGCGGCTATCGTTCAGACCGCCTCGCCCCGCCGCCCTGGGATGTTTCCCCGGTAGGCCAGCGGGATCGGAGTTATCCTTCAAATCCTACGCCTCTCCTTTGGAGCTTGCAATGTAACCTTCTCCTCATCTCTGCATGAGAGCGTTGCGGGACTCCGCAAGCGTGCACGCGCCCCTCCACGCTGGCTCCTGTAGGGGCTTCTTAGTGTGGTACAGTTTGCGGACAGGATGAGAATCTTCGTTGTGGGAGCAGGTGCGACCGGCTCCCTTCTTGCTCAACTTCTGGAACGTCAAGGCCACGACGTGTGGTGTGGTGATCGCGACCCGGTCCGGGCACGGCGTTTTCTAGGGAAGCGGTCGACCATCGCGGTAGCGACCGTGAACGCCCGTAACTTACAGGGCCTTGTGCGTGCGGCGCGGGGCTGCAATCTCATCGTCAATGCTTCCGCCTCGGTGTTCAACGAAATTGTGCTGCGGGCAGCATTACGCCTGCGCGCTCATTATCTCGACCTCAGTTCGCATCTGACGCGGCACCCATTTCAGGCCGAGCAATTCCGCTACGCCCGAAAATTTCAGGCCAAGCATCGCGCGGCACTAATCAATACGGGCGCCGCTCCCGGACTCACCAATCTGCTGGTGAAGCGAGCGGCGGATCAACTGGATGAAGTGCATTCCGTGCACATCCGCCTGTACGAAAGCACCGAGAGTGACGATCCCATCTCGCAGTGGTCGCCGGAGGTTTCCTTCGATGAAGCGATTTCCAATCCACGGGTTTACCGGCACAAAAAATATCTACTGGCAAAGCGTTTTTCTGAACTTGAGAAGTTTCGGTTCCCGGATCCCATCGGCGCGGCCAATGTGGTCCTGGCCGCGCAGGATGAGGTCGCCACGCTGCCCAAATTCATTTCGATGCAGGACCTGGACGTAAAAATCGGCGGGAACGAGTTCGATCGCCTACGGCGCTGGCATAAACAGGGAAAACTTTCCAGGTCCCGTGGGCTGACTCGGCAGCGTTTTCCGGAGACATCCTCTCCTCGAAAAATTGCTTCATTGATTCGCCGAGGTATTCTGCAAAACGCGCGGTTTGCCGCTTCGGTTCTGGTTCGTGGGGTGAATCACGGCCCGAAAGAGGACGAGTATTTGGTCCTGCGCAGCGACGCTCTTTTCCCCACGCTTTACCAGATTCGCCAGCAGGGCTTGTTCACCACCGCTGTGGCTTACGGGACAGCCCACGTCGCTGCTCAGTTCATCAAATTTTTTCCACGTGAGTGCGAAGGGGTGTTCGCGCCGGAACAACTGCCGCCGGGAATCCGGCGGGCCATTCTGAACGGGGCGCGGAAGCACGGCATTAAACTGACGCACAAAATCACGCCGCTGAAGCCTCCGGAAGACGACGAAGAGATTTTATAGTTCAAGGCACAAGACAGGGAGGGGAGTTGTGTAAACTTAACGGCTACGCTCAGGATAAGCGCAGCCGCCCTTCGTACAGCGGTGAAGTGAGATCGGCGCAATGCCGATCCTCCAGTGAGTCTACTCCGCCGTACTGCAGCGCGACAACGAAAAGAATAGAAAAAGATTGGGCGATTGTCGCGTCCCACTTAACATAAGAAAAATGCGCAGTACTCGGGCGCTTCGCGCCCTGCGTTGGAGCACATGGTCTACAATCTCGATTCAAATCACAGACTTCGTGTGTGGGCTGAAGCCCTAACCCTCTAAACAGGAATCCACAAATATACCGGACGCAACACTAGCAGCAGCGGTTGGGGCGTGAATATTTCTTATTCAGTTGGTCGACGTAGAACTCCGTGGGCGACTGGATGGGGTTTTGGCCCGTGCGTTTAGCATATAGCCTATATCTTTCGTAGGCAGCATCGCCGCACCATTCGCGCAACCCCTGCCATAGGTTCGACAGTCCCCGTTTTGTGCTGCTCCATGCGCGGTCCATCAATCGCCCTCCGCCCAGTGTGTAGGCACATACGGGGTCTCGTGCAGTACTGGTTGTTTCTCTTTACTCAAAATGGCGCGCCACTGCGCAAGGGCCTCCACCAGGAGCACCAGGATCATGCCGGCCAGCACCGCGGTAACCACTGCGTCCAAGCGCTGATTGAATATTACGCGTTGCGTTTCCGCAATTTTCGCGGTGGGAATTTTGCCTGCTGCGATTTGCGCCGCCAATGCATTGGCGAAAGACAGAAAACCGATACGCGGGTTCTCGCTGAATATTTTTTCGTAGCTGGCGGTCATAGTGATGATCACCAGCCAGGCCATCGGCAGCAGCGTCACCCAGATCCATTTGAGCCGCCCCATCTTCAGCAAAATCGTGGTGGCCACCACCAACGCCACCGCTGCCAGCAACTGGTTGGAAATGCCGAACAAGGGCCACAATGAATTAATTCCGCCCAATGGGTCAACGACTCCTTGGTACAGAAAATATCCCCAGGCGCCGACAATCAGCGCACTCGAAAGCAGAATTGCGGGATACCAATTCAACCGTCCGAACGGTTTCCAGACGCGGCCACCTAGTTCCTGAATCATGAACCGGCCGACACGGGTGCCCGCGTCCAGCACGGTTAGAATGAACAGCGCTTCGAACATGATGACGAAGTGGTACCAGATGCTTAGCAGGCGCTCACCGCCGATGGTGGTAGAAAAGATCTGCGCCATACCGACGGCCAACGAAGGCGCGCCGCCCGCCCGATTCCAAAGCGTTTGCTCGCCAACGGAATGAGCCAGATTCGCCATGGTCGTTGCCGAGAGCGGGTAGCCCCAACTTGAAACGGTCTGCGCTGCCGTTTCCGGCGCCGCGCCAACAATCTGGGCTGGACTATTTATCGCGAAATATACGCCGGGCGTCATGGCACACGCAGCAACCATGGCCATAACACCCACGAAGGATTCCATCAGCATGGCACCGTAGCCGATGAGGCGTGCATGCGCTTCGTGCTGGATCATTTTTGGCGTTGTACCGCTGGAAATGAGCGAATGGAAACCGCTAATCGCGCCGCAAGCAATGGTGATAAAACAGAACGGAAATATTTTTCCGGCGAAGACGGGACCGTTGCCATCGACGAAGCGCGTCAGCGGCGGCATCAGCACATGTGGACGGACCAGCAGGATTCCTGCGGCCAGTGTAAAAATGGCGCCCGCCTTGATGAACGCGCTCAGGTAATCGCGCGGAGCCAAGAGCAGCCATACGGGAAGCGCCGAAGCTGCGAAGCCGTAGACGATAATGGCGAATGTGAGGGCTAGCCCGCTCAGCGTAAAAACTTTCGACCATGTGGGCGAGTCCGCAACCCATCGCCCCGCCACCACCGCAAACAGAATGAGTGCGACGCCCATCAGCGACGCTTCAAGCACACGTCCAGGCCGCACAAATCGCAAATACACGCCGAGCAGGAGTGCGATGGGAATTGTTGCTGCCAACGTGAACGTGGCCCATGGCGAGCTTTTCAGGGCGTTCACGATCACCAGAGCGACCACACCAAGCAGAATAATCATGATGGCCAGCACGGCTAACTGCGCGATGAATCCGCCGCGTTTGCTGACCTCTTCGCGGGCCATTTCGCCAAGGGTCTTGCCATCACGACGAATCGAACAGAACAAAATGACAAAATCCTGCACGCAGCCTGCAAAAGCGGCACCAGCAATCAGCCACAACGTTCCCGGAAGGTAACCGAATTGCGCAGCCAAGGTTGGACCGACGAGCGGGCCGGGTCCGGCAATCGCGGCAAAGTGGTGGCCGAACAAAACCCATTTGTTGGTGGGCACAAAGTCGCGACCGTCATCGCGGCGTTCGGCAGGAGTGGCTCGCGAATTATCCAGAGCAAGTAATTTGGCGGCGATAAATGCAGAGTACAGGCGATAGGCTACGAGGTAGGAGCACGCAGCCGCCAACACAAACCAAGTGGCACTGATGGGTTCGCCACGGTGCAGCGCAATCGTCGCCAGTGCAGTGGCCGCGACAATCGCCAGACCTGCCCAAATCAAAATCTCAAAGAAACGTTTCAATGTGTGCCCCTATGCGTGTACCGATTCTGTCGCAGGCATCGCGAAATCGTATGCGAGCACACGGCGTCCGTCAACGCTGCCTTGGCGCTTTGTCAAAGCTCTTTAGAAATGTCCCCTTCCTTACCTCAATAGAAGTGGCCCCTTTTTTGTTTGTACCTCTTTGTGCTTCTTTTGGCTGTTTCCCTGGAAAATTTCTCTCTAGCAAGCCCCGGGAACGACGCTCCGCTTCTCGGTCGACCTATGCATCCCTGTCTTTTCTGACTTGTTGGCCTGGCCCGGAGCGCAGCCCTGCGTAGCCCGCAGGGCGGAGCGTTTAGGGCGAAGCGTAGGGCCGGGCCAACGACGAGCGTGGCGCCGTGGCCGCCAGCTTAATGGCCCGCTTCTGCACCTCGGG